>ENA-UEPD01001454-UEPD01001454.1-human-gut-metagenome-genome-assembly--contig:-NODE-1454-length-12892-cov-5.410378_pt1 | contig 12892 bp, 10 predicted proteins | sample MGYA00242895_ERZ507906 | MGnify/ENA primary metagenome ERZ507906 (study PRJEB26167, sample SAMN06115416) | human gut metagenome | host: Homo sapiens | place: China:Guizhou | collected 2015-03-03... | reverse complement strand
GCAAAAATCCATTCCAAATCGGCTGTGCCGATAGGATTTTTGCCTTCTATTCTAAGTTTTCTTACGGTCAGCGCAGTAAATGCGCAGACCTACTGAACAGTTACTATTTTCCATCTAATATTTTCCCCACATCCTCCATCGACTCCGGGTCCAGAATCACCTTCATCGCCCAGGGCGGAACGTCCGCGTCAGTATAATTATCCCGCATAAACACGAAGGCCGTGTCATATGGCGGCATTTTCACCGGAAATGTCCCATATCCGTCCGTAAAATAGAGAAGTCCCCGCAGCCTGCTGAACTTTCCCGCCTTGATCATCTGGTCCACATGCAGGAATGCCGGGCGGAAATCAGTCCCGCCCATGCCATGGGGCTCCATGTGGTCCATGTAATTCCGAAGGTCCTCCTCGCTCTCGATCTTCACATCCTGCCGTACTTTATCGTCGCACTGCAAAATGTGGATATTGACCTTCTTAAAGAAGCTCTCCGACTGAGCCAGCACCCCGTAGGTCTCTTCCAGGAATTTCTTCACCAGCTCCCCGGAACATGACATCGAAGTGTCGATAACGACCACAAAATCCTCGATCCGCCGGACTTCCTTCGTCTCAAGGGGCTCGATCAACGGCATATTTCCGTATAACTGCATGCCATAATTGTAGAATACATAGTCGAACGCATCCGGATCGATCTGGACTGTCTCCTTCAGCACCGAAAATTTCCGCAAAAATTTCCGGTAATCGTACCGCTCCCGGTTTTCCACCGCCAGCTGATCCATCAGCTCCCTGGAGTCATCCGCCGCCTCGTTGGAAAACGCCTCCATCTCCGCCTGCATCTTCTCCCGCTTGTCATCCCAATCGTTTTTTCGGTTCCGGTTGGGATTCGGGGACTTTTTCTCGTCCTCTTTCTCCCATCTGGAATGATCGTCCCGGCAGAATTCCCGGCAGAGCCGCTCATATTCGATCTCCGAAAGCTCCATCTCCTGCATAGTGTGATAGATGCTCTCCGCGTTCAGTACCTTGATCTTTTTCCTCAGACGTCCGTAAAATTCCGCCCGCACCGGGGACATCGGCAGATGGACGCACGGCTTGTGGATCCCGTCGATCAGGGACTCCACAGCGATATCGCATGCCAGATTCCAGTATTCCTCTGTCCGCTTTTTTCTCGACCATGGGTGGACAAAGAGACAGTGGAAAGTCTCGTGCAGGATCATGCGGTTTACATAAACAGGATTTCTCCGGTACCAGCCGCAGATGTATCCTGTCTCAAATGATAATAAGGTTCCGTCCGTTCCGATTCCCTTGATGCTGTTGTCCGCCACCGGGAACAGACCATTTAAGGCCACGTCGAGAAACCGCATGGAAAGATACAGCTCATTCCTCGCGTTCCGTATGATCTCAACGCCGATCGCCGCCAGTTCTTCCAGCGCGCCCTGCTCTCTCAGGATCGGCGACCATGCCGCATCTTCTCTCATGACGATTTCTGACCTCCTCACAAATCAAAATCAAACTTTTTCTTCTTTACGCCAAACTTCTTCCTCTGGATCTCCATAAACATCCCCAAAAGCTCCGGCAGATGCTTTTTCGAGATCTCCGTGATCAGCCCCGACATCTTATCCGCCGTCAGCGGATTCTTTTCCGGTGTTAAATACTGTCCCGCAATCCATTTTATGGTCTCCGGGTCCTCAAGAGTTCCAAGAAGTACCTCATAAAGATTCTCCATAAGAAACTTTTCATATTCCTTTTTCGCGCTCTCCCACAGTCCTTTCGGATACTGCAGCCGGGTCACCGCGATCTTCGATGCCATGAGAACCGATTCCTCTGCTTTTTCATACACAAACATTTTATCATACCTGTCAAATCGGAATTTTCGTCCCTCAAAACAGTAGCGATACTTCTGCCCTGCACCGTGGATATTGGATACCGTGATCCTGGCGGGCGTATTTTCCACCGCCTCGTCGTAGTATTCCGGGAAGATCACACGCGCAGTCTCTGTCTCCCCGTTCTCTTCCTCAAAAGTACTTGAAGCCAGCGATGTTCGTGCAGAGTCCGTGTCTCTCTCGTCCTGCATTCGATTTTGTCCGCTCTGTATAAACACATGTACTGTGACTCTCTCATTGATCTCCGTCACAAAATCCCTGAGTGCCGACTCTTCATCCACCCCCATATGCACAGTCAGACTCCTGATATTCCGGCAGCCCGTAAACACACCGCCGCCGACTTCCCGGAGCGCCCCGTAAAAATGGATCTCCTGAAGCTTCTCACATCCATAAAATTCATATCTCCCGATCCGGGTGAGTGTCCGCGGTAGATAGACTTTCTCCACCGGGCTCCCCGAAAATACCTTGTCTGCCAGCTCTGTCACCGGAAGTCCGCCCAGACTTTCTGGTACCACGCAGACGGCGCCTGGTGCCAAAAGCTTTGTCACACAAGCGCCCCCATTTTTCTCTTTAAATTCAAATTCAACATCCATATTCCAGTTACACTTATTATAATTGTTCAGCAGACCAGAACAATTAGTTCACAGACCTGCCGAACAGTTATGCTTATTCTTCCATCAGTTTATTTAACTTTCTCATCGCACTAAACCGGTAATAGTATACCAGGAATGCCAGCGAAGTGATACTCCAGCTTAACGGATAACTCGTCAGCGTTGTATACAGCCCCGGATGAACCGCGCCCGCGCCGAATACCCAGAGCACACGCAGGATACAGGTTCCGACACAGATGATCAGCATCGGGACCAGGGCATCGCCCACACCGCGCAGAGTACACGGATATACGTTGACGCAGATATAGCAGAACCAGAACGGTACCAGGAAGCAAAGGATGTTCATGCTCTCAGCCATAACATCCACATCGTTCGTAAAGAGACTGATCAGAACCGGTCCCGCCGTAAACATAAACAGGCCGAGCGCCGCCGTGATGATCGTCGACATGAGAAGTCCCACATAGGTTCCCTTCTTTAAACGTCTGATCTTGCCCGCACCGAAGTTCTGACCCGCAAAGGTCGTCACGGAGATTCCCATGGCATCCATAGTCATCCAGAAAATACCGTCGATCTTTCCGTAAACCGCCCAGGACGCGATCGTATTCGTTCCGTATCCATTGATGTTTGCCTGAATCAGGATATTGGAGATTGAGTACATCATGGACTGGAGTCCCGCCGGAAGACCGATCTTTATGATCCTCTTTAATAATACCGGCTCCACACGGAGTTCCTTCGGGATAAAACGGTAAGATTCTTTTGTCCGGATCAGCGTTACCATAACGAGTACTGCCGATAAAAGCTGGGACATGATCGTCGCAAGCGCCGCCCCGGCAACTTCCATATGAAAACAGACTACAAACAGGAGATCCAGAGCAATATTGGTCAGGCAGCTCGCCACAAGGAAATAGAGCGGTCTCTTCGAATCTCCCACAGCTCGCAGGATCGCAGCGCCCATGTTATAGACCAGATTTCCTATGATACCCAGAAAATAGATCCTGAGATATGTCACAGAATATCCAAGGATCTCTTCGGGAGCACCCATAGCCCGGATTGCAGCCGGAGTGAAGATCTCACCGATCACTAAGAGTGCCACACCGCCGGCCAGCGCCAGACAGAACGATGTGTGGACCGATTTCTGCACCTGCTGGTCTTCCTTTGCCCCATAGAACTGGGATACGACAACGGCCGCGCCTGAGGACATTCCGACGAAGAAACCAACTAACAGGTTGATCAACGTTCCTGTCGTACCCCCTACCGCGGAAAGTGCTTCTTTTCCAACGAATTTTCCAACGATCATGGCATCTGCCGTGTTGTAAAGCTGCTGGAAAAATGTCCCGAACAGGATCGGAAAGAAAAAGAGCAGAAGCTGCTGCCAGATCACACCGTCCGTGATCCCGTTGTAGCCTGCCGGATGATTCTTCTTAAGTGTCATATCTTCACCCTCTACAAAATCCGCCATGCATGGATCCCGTTTGCGGTCTTTTCTGAATGCATGGCAATTGATACTTCCGCCCTGTATCTGTCGGCTGCGGACACAGGGCGGAGGTATGATTGATCAAAGGCCGGCTCTTTCGCCGCCTTTAAAGGTTCTTTTTATGATTACAGGAGATTCTTTCTGAGTTCCTCGCCGCTCTTTGCGGAAAGGTATGCCGGCGGAATGTCAAGAATGGTCTTGCATCCGCTCATTCCCTCCTGCTTCATGCGGACTGCGGCGCGGGCACAGCAAACGATCACGGAGGAAGTGAACTCCGGGTTGGAATCCAGTTTCAGACGATACTCAATCACATGTGTATTCTCCTGATTCCATCCGGTCTTTCCGTTTCTGATCACGAAACCGCCGTGCGGGAGTGTGGAGTGGTCACGCTTCATCTCTTCCTCGCTGATGAAATGAACCGTTGTGTCATAGTCGGAGAAGTAGTTCGGCATCGTCACGATCTCTTTTTCGATGCGTGCAAGATCAGCGCCCTCTTCAGCAACAACATAGCACTCTCTTGTGTGTTTCTCTCTCGTTGTGAGCTCCGGAGTCTCGCCGTTTCTGATTCTCTCCAGCACGCTCTCAACCGGGACTGTATACTGTCTTGCGTCCTTCACGCCATCAATGCGGCGGATCGCGTCGGAATGCCCCTGACTTACACCTTTGCCCCAGAATGTATAGTCTTTACCATCCGGGAGAATTGCATTTGCGTATACACGATTTAAGGAGAACATACCCGGATCCCAGCCTGCGGAGATCACTGCTACATTTCCTGCTGCCTTTGCCGCCGCATCAACTGCTGCAAAGTGCTCCGGAATTCTCGCGTGTGTATCGAAGCTGTCCACTACGGTAAAGTATTTCGCGTACTCCGGTGTCTGTACCGGAAGATCTGTCGCGCTTCCGCCGCAGAGTATCAGGACATCGATCTTATCTGTCATATTCTTTGCCTCGTCAGCATGGTAGACCTTTGCACCTTCGGTCAGGATCTTGACATTTTTCGGATCTCTTCTTGTAAATACTGCCACGAGTTCCGTGTCCGGATTCTGTTTGATAGCGCACTCAACGCCGCGTCCAAGATTTCCATAACCCATAATTCCGATTCTGATCGTCATATTGTTCTCCTCTTCTTTCTTTATTTAATGTCGCTATCTCCATTTTACCAATAGGCCGTTATAGTGTCAATTGAAATAAGTTTAACGAATTTGTCTCCTGTTTCTTCCAGATACACCTGCAAAACCTGCCACCGTCAGGTTCTTCCGGGGACGCGGCAGTGAAAGAAGAAACAACGGAATCCGAAATCCTTTTTTCAAAGATCCCTGAGTCCGTTGTTTGCATATTTTTTAATATATTAATGTTTTTCCCTTTTCATAAGCACAAACGCAACGCCCGCCGTGATAAACTCTGATACAGTCACCGTAAGCCAGATTCCGTCTACGCCGAAGAGTGCCGGGAGAAGGAATACGAACACACTGTTTAAGATCACGCCGCGGAGCAGTGTGATCGTTAAAGAGAACTGCGGTCTCACAGTAGACTGGAAATACATTCCGCTGATGATGTTCCACTCGCTGACTAAGAAGCAGAGGAAATACAGCCGGATCGCCGGGACCGCCATTGTGAGAATCTCCGGTGTCGGGTCCAGGAACAGATAGGACAACTGTACCGGGATCAGCATGCCGATCGAAGTGAATATGAAGCCTGCGGCAAATCCGGTCCGGACTCCCAGTTTTCTCGCCTCGCCGACTCTCTTCAGGTTTCCCGCGCCAAAGTTCGCGGAAAGCAGCGGCTGTACTGCCTGAGCGATACCGTTGGAAATGGACGATGCCACAAGCGCGGTGTTTGTGATGATTCCATAGACCGTGATTCCCATCTCTCCCACGTAAGTGAGGAGCTGGCGGTTAAACAGCAGCATCACGAAGCCGTTGGAGATCTCCAGAATAAAGCTTGCGAGCCCATTTCCGAGCACCTCCGGCACCCGTCTCCACACATCGCTAAATTCCAGCTTCAAGTGGTTATCTTTCGAGAAAAAATGACTTGCGAGGATCAGCACCGTGAGTGTCGTTCCGGTGGCCGTCGCCAGCGCCGCACCTCCCATTCCCCATTTCATGATAAAAATGTATACATAATCCAGGATCACATTGGTGACACCTCCGCTGATCACGCCCGCCATGGCAAGCTTCGGCGCACCATCGTTTCGGACGAATGCCTGAAGGAATGAAGACAGGGCAAACATGGGGGCCGCTGTTGTGAGCACAGTTCCGTAAGGCACGGTGTATTCATTTAAGAGTGGGGTATTTCCCATAAAAGTAATCAGAGGGTTGAAAAAGATTCTTCCCAATATTAGAAAGACTGCTGACAGAGCAAGCACCACACAGAGTGCCGCCGTAAAATAACTTCTGGCGCGTTTTTCATCGCCGCGTCCTCTGGAAAACCCAAAGAGAACGCTGCCGCCGACTCCGCACATCATTCCGATCCCGAAATATGTGTTGTAGAGCGGCAGTAAAATATTCATCGCCGCAATACCGGAACCACCGACTCCGCGTCCGATCATCATCGTGTCCGCCAGAATATAAATGGAGGTCACGAGTGTTGCGCTGATGGACGGCACCAGGTAACTGAAAAATACCTGGCGGACCGGGGATTCCAGCATGTTGATCTGTTTCATAAGTGTTGCTCCTCAATATTCTTCAAAATGTATTTCGATATACCTTGTTCTTCTTTCTAACAGCAATATTTCAGCAGCTCTTTTTGCAAAGCTGCTGATTTCTCAGTCTGCGATGTTAAAATTCGTCCTTGCATATCCTGCCAGCGTGTCTGCCATCTTTTTTCCATACTCTGCGGCAAAATCATCAAGGACTCTTTCAGCGATCCGTGTCCCCTCTTCCCCGAAGATTGCTTCACAAACTTCCCGGTATGCCCAGTAGGAGTGAGCGCAGTGGTACTCGAAAGATCTGAGGCCTGCCGGATTTTTTGCCATATTGGACTCCGGCGTCAAACCGGCGTTCCGGATCGTCTGTATACAATAATCATGGTCATGGAGTGTCTGGGAGACCTCATAGCGAATCTCCGGGTTGAAGCCTCGGGAAATGGACGCATCCAGGTCCTTACAATAGAGAAGCCCCGCTTCCGGGAGTCCCATATTCTTAAACTGGGTATGCCACGGACAGACATGGATGTGGATCTGAAAGTCCGGGCTTAAGCTTGTCGTCTCGGACTGGTTTCCGAGTCCCTGTGCTTTCACCTCTTCCGTGTTGACCCATTCACCGTACTGGCAGTATGTCTCATAAGTCAGAGGTTTTCCGTCCCGGATCGCCCGCTGTGCCATCCGACGTCCACGCTGTTCGCCGTAATATCGGGTGGCATGCAAAAATGCCGCCTCGCCGCGGTCACCGAAGATTTCCTTCAGGTAAACATAATATTTTGCCGCGATAAACGCGTGTGACAGTTCTGTAAATCCCATAATGCTTCCTCCCGTCCTATATTCTATTCTTCTGCTTCACCATAGCGCTCTGGCTTGTATACAAAGTCCATGCTGCGGACAGACTTGTTTTCCGCATGACCAGAATCACGCGCCAAGTCTCACGGACGTTCGACTTGAATCTGTGCTTCTTATTTCATCGCCCCAAGAATATCCGACAGCTGTGCAAACTGTGCAAGGCTTAACGCCTCGCCGCGGATCGTCGGAGTGAGTCCCATCTCTGCGATCGCTGCCGCGATCTGTTCCTTTGTATATGGAAGCTCCGATGCATTTCCGAGACCGTTCTGCAGCGTCTTTCTTCTCTGGTTGAAGGACGCGCGGATGATCTTAAACATCAGGACAGGGTCCTTCACCTCAACCGGCATCTCCTTATGTCTTGTAAGCCGGATCACCGCGGATCCCACATTCGGACGCGGGATAAAGCAGTTCGGCGGCACGTTCGCCACGATCTCAGGTTCTGCGTAGTACTGGACAGCCAGGGACAGGGCACCGTAATCCTTGGAACCCGGACCTTCCTTCATGCGGTCCGCCACTTCCTTCTGAACCATGACAGTGATGTTATCAATCGGCACGCCGCTCTCAAAGAGCCCCATGATGATCGGGGTCGTGATATAATACGGCAGGTTTGCAACAACCTTGATCGGCTTTCCGCCGTTGTATTCCTCGGCCAGTGCCTTGATATCTACTCTCAGGATGTCCTCGTTGATGACGGTGACGTTATCGTAGTCCGCCAGTGTCTCCTTTAAGATGGGGATCAGGTTCCGGTCGATCTCAACAGCTACAACATGTCCGGCGTTCTCCGCAAGGTACTGGGTCATGGTTCCGATTCCCGGGCCGATCTCAAGGACGCAGTCATTCTTTGTGATTCCAGCTGCGGAGATGATCTTCTCCAGTACATGGGTATCGATCAAAAAGTTCTGACCGAACTTCTTCTGAAACATGAATTCGTATTTCTGTATGATCTCTATGGTATTCTTTGGGTTTCCCAGATTCGCCATTTATTTCTCTCTTTCTATTTTGGACTGCGCTTTTGCGCAGGTGCTTTTATTTACGCGAACAACGAGCCAAAGTCCGCGCTTGCGCGAAACCTTGGCGACTGTCGCGATAACAAGGGGAAACTCGCGAAGCGTGTTTTCACTTGTTGCATGAGGTGCATCTTGTATACAAAATTTGATACCATTCCGATATCGCAGTCCGATCGGTCTGATCGTCCCGAAACTCCTACTCTGTGATCCGATACAGCGCTCTAGCGTTCTTCGTCGTCTCCCGGATGATCTCTTCCTTGGAAACACACTTGATCTCTGCCAGCTTCTCCACCACATACGGCAGATTTCCGGAATGATTTCTCTTTCCGCGGTTCGGCACCGGTGCCAGATATGGGCAGTCCGTCTCAAGAACGATCCTGTCTAGCGGTGCGTATTCTGCCACTTCGATCAGTTTTTTCGCATTTTTAAAGGTCAGGACTCCGCCGATCCCGATGTAATATCCCATATTCAGATATTCCCTCGCCATCTCCACTCCGTAGGAGAAACAGTGGATCACACCGCCGGTGGCACCGTTATGTTCCGCTTTCATAATGTCCAGTGTGTCCTTCGCCGCGTCACGGCTGTGGATGATCACCGGGAGTCCCGTCTTTTTTGTTACCTCAAGCTGTGCCGTAAACCAGTGTTTCTGGATCTCCCGCTCCGGCTCGTCCCAGTAGTAGTCAAGACCGATCTCACCGATCGCCACAACCTTCGGGTTTTCTGCCAGGGATTCCAGCCATTTCATGTCCGCATCCGTAAGCTCCGCCGTCTCGTTCGGATGCACGCCCACCGCCGCATACATGAAGGGATGCGTCTCGGCCAGTGCCAGCGTTGTCTTTGTTGACGCGATGCTCGCTCCGACATTCACAACGGTTCCGACTCCCTGTTCTTTTAATCCCGCGAGGACTTCCTCCCGGTCCGCGTCAAATGCCTCATCGTCGTAATGGGCATGTGTGTCAAAAATATAGTCCATTCTTTCTGTCCTCAAGTCATATGTCGTTTTCTTTTTCATCCGGAGCCGGCATCTATAAGACTTTTTGCACAATCTCATTTTCTACAGTCCCACAGCCATCTTGATTCCCCGGATCACCAGCAGATGCAACGGATAAAACAGATAGAAAATTCTTCCGCTCCCACCGCCCTTTTCTCCATTGTAACGGTTTATCAGAAAAATTGCAACGCAAGCCGCAGCGCCATAGAAATCCAGACATCCAAACACGACCTGCTGTATTCTGCTTCTCCGGAACAGGTAAAATACCATGATGCAGAGAACTCCGAGTGCGCCGTAATCCGTTGATAAAAACTCTGCCGCAAACATTCCGGCAAGGATCGCAATCGTAGATAATGCCGTCCGCTTCCAGACACTCCAGCGGCTCTGGTTCATCACCGCATCATACGCCATCATGGTAAGCAGACCCAGCAATAATGTAAAAAACACATTCTGATATCCGACTTCCAAAACTTTTCCGTTGAATGCCAGATCAAACGGGATCTCAGATACTGCCGCAAAACATCCCAGACGCAGTGCATATTTTTCCCGGTCTCTTGTATGCATAAATCCTTCTACCAGAAGAAAACAGAATATCGGAAACGCAATTCTTCCGATATTCCGCATCACACGATACAGCTGATAAAGGCCGTCATTATAGCCTCCGAATTTTAATATACGAATGATCACGGTTGCCGCAATATGATCGATAAGCATTGTTACGATCGCGATTATTTTTAATGCGCTTCCACTGAGTCCTTTTCTTTCCATGAAATCCCCTATCTGTCTCAAATTTCTCTCTTAACCGAAAAAAGAGAAAGACCCGTTCATCTTTCTCTTTTCCTGTTTTCATCTGGTACTAGCCTACAAATTCTTCTACACATCTGCGGTATGCTGCTACCGGATCATCTGCCTGAGTAATCGGTCTTCCGACTACGATATAGTCAGAACCAAGTTCTTTTGCCTTTGCCGGTGTTGTCACACGTTTCTGATCGCCAACATCGCCGTCTGCAAAACGGACACCCGGTGTAATGGTAAGGAATTTGTCTCCACATACCTCGTGTACTTTTCCTGCTTCAAGCGGAGAACATACAACGCCGTCTAATCCGGCTTCCATCGTATTCTTAGCATAATGCATAACAGTCTGGTCGATCGGTTTATCGATCCACAGTTCCTGCTGCATTACCTCTTCACTGGTGGAAGTAAGCTGTGTGACTGCGATCAGCAGTGGTCTTGTTCCATCTTCTCTCGTGAGTCCCTCGATGGCTGCCTGCATCATCGCCTTGGTACCTGCCGCATGTACGTTACACATATCCACGTCCAGTCCTGATAATACGGACATTGCTTTTTTAACGGTATTTGGAATGTCATGTAATTTTAAATCAAGGAAAATCTTGTGTCCCATCTGTTTGATCGTGCGGACGATCTCCGGTCCCTCTGCATAAAACAGCTCCATGCCGATTTTTACAAAAGGTTTTTCCTCTTTGAATTTTCCAAGAAAATTGATCACTTCTTCTTTGCTGTTAAAATCACATGCAATAATAACGTCTCTTCCCATATCTTCCTCCTGCTTTACCCTATCCGGTTTATTTTCCCATTGTCAAATGCAATCTATCGTCAAGAATTATACCCGTATAGCAGGTGTTTTGCAAGTCATTTCCATGACTTAAGCGAGCTTAAAACGATTGATCGTCTCCATCAGGTCTTTTGCGATTGCCTGCAGCGTCTCGGTATGTTCGCTGATCTCTTCCATTGTAACATTTACCTGCTCGGTGGAAGCATTGACTTCCTCGGTTGCCGCTGCGGACTGCTCAGATACCGATGCGATCGTTCCCATCTTATCCACAACAAGATCTTTGTTGGCAGACATAGTGTCATTCAGGGCATTGATACGTTCCATACCGGAGCCTAACATTTCGATCTGTTTCATAATCTCGCCAAAGATCTCTTCCGTGCGGTTGATCGCCTCCTGCTGCTCAGTCTGCAGTACTTCATTTTCCTGCATCGTGGACTCAACCAGTTTTGATTTTTCCGTGATTTCCGTGATGATCTTCTTGATCTCATCCGTTGACTCTTTCGACTCATCCGCCAGTTTACGGATCTCATCTGCAACAACTGCAAAACCTTTTCCCATCTCTCCGGCTCTTGCTGCCTCAATACTTGCATTTAACGACAACAGGTTCGTCTGGGATGTGATGTCTGCGATCGTATCCGATATGTAAAAAATCTTATCAATACTCTCAACCATCTCATTCATAACCTCTAACGAAACTTTTGATTTTTCAGCTGTTTTTCCTGATTTTTCAATCAGATCTTTTACACTCTCAATTCCCTCGGTGCTGACTTCATTTGCCTTTTCTGTCATTCCATTCATGCCGGAAACATATTCTTTTGTCTCATCTAAGCTGTTCTTTAAATGCTCTACTTCCGTGTTGGCTTCCTGTGTACTTTCCGCCTGTTTTACCGCACCCTGCGCCACACTGTCGATTGCCTGTGTTACCTGCTCGATCGTTGTTTTTGTATTTCCAGCGACTTCTGAGATGCCTCCTGCAACTTCAAGAATATGGTTTGATTTATCCTCGACTGCATGGATCAGTCCGGACACATCATCCATCATACCGTTAAAATTTGTTTCAAGCACGCCAAACTCATCGCTTCTGGTAACTTTGATCTTCTCGGAAAAATCACCGCCCGCCACACGATGTGTCGCATTCTGGAGTTTTTTGATCTCGCGGTTAAAACTGAGCGCTGTCAGGACTGCGATCACACATCCAAAGATCAGACCGATCACACCGGCCATCAACGTTCCTATGTTAATGTTGATCAGGTTCTTCTGGTTTTCCTGATCACTGATACAGCCGAGCAGTCTCCATCCGGTAATGCGGTCTGTCATCGCCGTAATGGCACAGTCCCTTCCCTCTGCACGCATGGTATAAGATGCCTGCAATACGATATCATCCGCTGCCGGATCTTCATTTTCCTCCAGCTGTGCTTTCTGTTCTTCGAGTTTATCTAATTCTTCTGTTAACGGAGCAAAAAATTCAAGGTCAGCAACTGTACCATCTGCAAAAGTATTACTTTCGCTGTCAACCACGATATTTCCCTGCTCATCTACCAGCATAACAAATCCCGTATTTAAAAGTCTGATATTTTCCACATAGTCTGCCAGTGCAGATGCATCAATATCCATCGCAACAACGCCCTGGACAACATCTTTATATTTTACTTCCTGACATACCGTAATGATCTGCTCCCCGGTTTCTTCATCCACATACGGCGCAGTGATATAGCTGAAAATAGAATTTACTTTTGCTTTTCTTCCCTGACATGCGGTGTACCATTCTTTCCCGGAAAGGTCTTTATTTTCCACCGTGTTCATCGCTGTCTTTGAACCGTCAGCTTCGTATTGTACCCATCCGGTGATTGTTCTGCCATCATTTAAAGCA
>ENA-UEPD01001451-UEPD01001451.1-human-gut-metagenome-genome-assembly--contig:-NODE-1451-length-12936-cov-11.785598_pt1 | contig 12936 bp, 6 predicted proteins | sample MGYA00242895_ERZ507906 | MGnify/ENA primary metagenome ERZ507906 (study PRJEB26167, sample SAMN06115416) | human gut metagenome | host: Homo sapiens | place: China:Guizhou | collected 2015-03-03... | reverse complement strand
TGAGAGCCTCATTTCATCCCTTTCCCACTGTCATCTTTCTGGACTTCCAATCCTCTTTCCAATATCCCAACGGACTGTTTTTTACTATTCCAAACAAAACCGGTCTATTTTCTCCTTATTTCCTGATTATTAACGAAATTAACAGAATTTCATTACCTGCGAAGTAACGGAAAAAATCATATAATCAACAGCTATGTGAAAGGGAATGAAAATGAGAGATTATTCACTTTTTTATTTTTTAAATTTATAAATTTAAAGTTTTCAATTATGAACAAGAAGTTTCTAAGTGTAATCCTGTTCAGTGCCTTAATGGTGGGCACTGCAGGAACGTTTACGTCTTGTAAGGACTACGATGATGACATCGAGAATTTGCAAGGACAAATTGACAAGCTTGCGACTAAGGAAGATATGACTTCTCAAATCGCAGCTTTGCAAGCAGCCTTGGATGCCGCAAAAACAGAAGCTGCAGCTGCAAAGACTTCAGCAGAAGAAGCTGTGAAGAAAGCTAATGACGCTGCATCTACTGCAACAGAAGCTGAGAAAGCTGCCGCTCAAGCCGCTCTTGATGCTGCCAATGCAAAAACAGAGGCAATTAAGGCTGCTCAAGATGAAGTAGCCAAAGTAAAGGCACAGTTGGAGTCTACTATCGATTCTAAGTTCGATGCTGCAAAGAAGGAACTTGCGGCAACAATCAATGACTTGACTGAAAAGGTTACGAAACTGACAGGCTTGACTACGGAGATGATTACAAGTCTGGATCTTCAGACAGCAAATCCGAAACTGGAACTGAACTATGCACAGCTTCCTGCTAAGCTGAATCCGAACGCCAGCGTGAAAGATGCAAAATCATACGAATTCGGTAAAGGATTTACTGGCAGCTTCACAATCAATGCCAATGAGATTTACACAACTCCGGCTAGTTTCATGATTTCTGTAGCTCCCGTAAATGCTGTTGTGACAAACGAGATGTTCTCTCTTATCAATAGCAAGGGTGAAGCTCTCAGTGATATTACACTCAGCACAGAAGCATACGACGGCTTGTTGACCAGATCTGTTTCTAACGGTCTCTACGAAGTTAAAGTAGAACTGAACAAAGAGGCTGATCTCGAAGCTTTTGGTAAAAAAGTAGTAAGTGAGGATAAGAGCGTCCTATTTGCACTTGCAGCAACTAAGGATGCAAGAACTGTAACATCAACTTATGATATTACTGCGAAATCAGCACTGAAAACTTATACTAAGGCAGATGAGATTGCAAAGAACTCAACTATTCAATCTACGATAGAAGTTAAAAAGGATTTGACAGCTTATGAAAATCCATCTGCTACTGCGACACCTAATACAGAGAAATGTTACCCTGTAGCAAGTGGTGAAGCATTCCAAATCAATGTTGCTTCAAAAGAAGGAACCAGCCCTATCATGGGTAGCTATGTTGTTGTTGATATTGATAATAAGGCTCTTTCTACAACAGACAAAGCTGCTATCAAGAGCTTGACTATTGCAGGTGTAGAAACTGTTAGCAAAGACAACAAATTCGATATCACAATTAGTGGTGCTTATGCCAAGGGCGTAGTAGTACCTTTGAAGGTGGTTACTATCGACTATACTGGAACAGAACAATCGGTAGTCGTTTGGGTGAAAGCTGGTAATGGTTCTGAAATAGCTAGTGAAGCTAAATACGTAATCACTCCAACTGCATATGTCGATGTTCCGGCTACTTACGATTATGCAGGCCTGGCTAAATTCACAGTTCCTGCCGGTGCTGACAAGTTCGACCTGAGCATTTTTGTCGAAGATGAGATTGATATCAAAGAAAATGAGAAAATACTTGATGGTACTGTATTCACATTCTACAAAGCTGACGGTAAGACTGAGGCTACTAAGATTGAAGATATCGCAAACGCTAAGTTAGCAGCTACAGTTAACCTCCAGACAATGAAGAATGACAAGGTTTACGAAGGTATCGTTAAATTCTTTGATGCTGAAGGTACATTCTTGTCACAAAGTACTATTTCTGTACAGAAAGTATTGCCGACTACATTGCCGGAAGGATTCTCTATCAAGACTAACCAGCTGGATGCTCAAGGCGTTTACAACTGCTACTTGATTCCTGACGATTGGACTGCTAAGAAGGCTAAAGAAGGTACAATGGAAATGAAACAAGTATTCAACTTCGGTAAGGGTGAAGCAAAGGATTATCTGATAACATTTGCTGCTGCTAAGGTAGACGGTGATAAGACTATTGACAATGGTGTGACTGGTGCAGGAAAATTGTCTGTTGCTGAGAAGTACATTGACAATAAGACTCAGCATGCTACAACTGTAGTGTACAACTATGGTCAGATTTCTTCAGAGAAGAAAGATGGTGTCTTTGTTAATTACACTATCGACGCTGCTTCCTTCCCGACTGTATTCAATTGTATCTACAACGATACATACACTTGGAGATGGGCTACTAAGGATGACCTTGGTTTGAAAGCTACTGCGACATTACCTTATAGCACAGAACTGACTTATGGTGAAGGTGAAACAGTAGAGTATGCTAACTATATTAAGGGTATCAGCTCTCGTGACAGTGAATATAGCGCACTTTTGAGCAAGCCTTATGAAGAGTCATTGGAAATTAAAGAAGCCCACTTGGTATCCAATGCCAACGGTGAAGTGGATGAATACTTCACTGTAAACATCGAGGACGGTAAAATCACTGGTTTCACCGTAAATTCTAAGGCAACTAACCCGACAGCTGCTGTTCCTTCTACATTGAAGATTACAGTTGTTGACATGTACAAGCACGAACGTGTTATCGAACTTGGCATGACTGTAAACAAACGCTAATCAATGTATTCCTAAATAAGTCCTTTATTATGGAGGACTTATTTAGAGAAACCTTGAAATAACATTAGAATCCCTGGCTTCTTTGAGGCCAGGGATTTTTTTAATCTTTAATTTTACTTTCCTGCTTTCTTTTTCTAAATCCCCTCCAGAAATTTATTTTCCATCACTTTGCTTCCACACTTCCACCCACCTCCTGCATCCCCCTATCCATCGGCATTTGCCCCGCTGTGGAAGCAACCAAAAAAGGTGGAAGCAAAATCTGCTTCCACCTACTCAAAACGCCTAAGTTTTACCGTAACCTACTCGTCTCTACCGTAATACCCCGTACAAGGCACATAAATCGGTTGGTTCAGTTTTCCCACATTTTCGAGCTTACCCTCGCTGCGGAGCAGGCGAATATGAAGCTGCGCAGTGGAACGCATCATCCCGCAGAGAACCTGAAAACTCTCGCGCGTAAGGAACTGATGCGTAGAGAAGTAGCCCGTCAGTCGCCTGTCAATCTCCTTGTCACTCAGCTTTTGGGAATGCTCATTCAGCCCCAGCGGTTTAACTTTGATGGCACCTATCTCATTCTTCAGCACCTGGTCGGCACGAAACTTGATGCCCTTCAGCTTAATCTTGGTGGTTTTTCGTTTGGTCGCAGCGGTCACCGGCTCCGTGCTCGTCAGTACGGGATGAAAATAGCCGATACCGTCCAGATGCACCTGCCGCCCCTCGGCAAGGTCTTCCCCCATGACGTGCGACAAGGCATCCAGTACCGCCGAGACATCAGTCTCCGTCAACGAGCTGCGTTCCTGAATTCTGCGACGCAGTTCGTCGGTAGTGGTAGAGCCGTTCAAGCGGATGCGTGGATGAAGTATCTTTTCTTCCCGCTGTTTGTCTTTAGGTTCCGGGAGCTCATACCAATCGAATAAAATTGCCATAGTTCAATGTCTTTTAAGTTGTTGTACAATACGTTCGCGCCCTATGCGGAATAGGTGCGGGTTACGTACTTCATCCGTAAAAGCTTTGGGGATAGAAACGCCTAACGACCATGAACAGCTCTGCTTACGGTCGTCAAGCGATTGCTTCATGGCCGTAAGCAGAGCTGTTCATGGTCGTTAGGCGTCATCTATTCCCTATACAAAAGTAGACAAACAAAGGGAGAAAAGCAAAGGAATGCCTATGTTTTAAAAAAGAAATCCAAAGGTTTCCGATACCACGCTGTATAGTTTGTGGAAGCAGGGATTTATTTAATAATTATTCTACTGAATACTTGTTTTCCGCCTTCTGATATCGTATCTTTACGAGAATTATATTTACTTAAACAAGCTGACAAACAGAATGAAAATTACCTTGATTAGAGCAGAAAAAGAGAGCGGAAAGGAAGCCCTCAGCACCCTGGAAGCGGATGCACTGATTAAAAAACTGAAAACCGAAACCAAAGCCGGACATGTATCGACCCTCCGGGCCATCCTTCCTCAACTGGAGGGTACTTGCGCCCAATACGAACATATAGACAAACTGCCACGCATCTACCCTGCCGTGGAATATAGCCGTACACAAGAGGGAGAACGGCGGATGAAGAACTATAACGGACTCGTACAACTGGAAGTAAACCGTCTGTCGGGCATTGCCGAAGCGGAATATGTAAAGCAACAAGCCGCCCTGCTGCCACAGACCTTTGCCGCTTTCTGCGGTTCCAGCGGACGGAGTGCCAAGATATGGGTATTGTTTGCCCTGCCCGACGGCACAACGCCGAAGCGGGAGAGCGATGCCACCTTGTTTCATGCCCACGCCTACCGTATGGCGGTGAAGTGCTACCAGCCCTTACTGCCGTTTGCCATTACATTGAAAGAACCTTCCCTTACCCAGAGTTGCCGCATGACTCTGGACGGATATCCATACTACAATCCTGCCGCTGTACCTTTCTGCCTGGAACAGCCCCTCGGCATGCCCGAGGAAGAGAACTTCCGGCAACGAAAACTCGCAGAAAAGAATCCGCTGTTGCGGCTGCATCCGGACAGTAAAGCCTCGGACACCTTCGCCATACTCTTCGAATCGGCCCTTGACCGTGCATTTCGCGAATTGGACGGCTGGAAACGGGACGAGGATTTACGGATACTGCTGGTGCCTCTGGCCGAACATTGTTTCAAGGCAGGCATCCCCGAAGAGGAAGTAGTCCGCCAGACATTGATGCACTATTACCGGGAAGCGGATGAATTCATTGTTCGTCAAACGATTCATAACCTATATCAAGAGCTTAAAGGCTTCGGGAAAAAGAGCAGTCTGACGCAAGAGCAGGAGAGCGTTTTCCGGCTGGAAGAGTTTATGGGCCGCCGGTATGAGTTCCGCTACAACACCGTTCTGGATGATTTGGAATACCGTCAGCGCGACTCCGTCCATTTCTATTTCAAGCCTGCTGACCAGCGTGCCCGCAGTACGGTCTCCATGAATGCCCTGAAGGAGGGTATCCGCGTATGGGACCGCGACATCAATCGTTTCCTTACTTCAGACCATGTGCCACTCTATAATCCCGTCGAAGAATACCTTTACGATACCGGCCGCTGGGACGGGAAAGACCGCATCCGGGCGTTGGCCGATCTCGTCCCGTGCCACAATCCTCATTGGCGGGAGTTGTTCTACCGCTGGTTCCTGGGCATGGTGGCACACTGGCGTGGAATGGACCGGCAACACGGAAACAATACTTCTCCTCTGCTTGTCGGTTCCCAAGGGTTCCGGAAATCCACCTTTTGCCGCATTTTGCTGCCACCGGAGCTGCGTTTCGGCTATACGGACAGCATCGACTTCAAGAGCAGGCAGGAAGCAGAACGCAGTCTGGGACGCTTTCTGCTCGTCAACATCGATGAGTTCGATCAAATCAACATCAACCAGCAGGGCTTCCTGAAGCATCTGCTGCAGAAACCGGTTGCCAACCTGCGCAAACCCTACGGCAGCACCATCCGTGAGATGCGGCGGTATGCCTCCTTCATCGGCACCAGCAACCAGAAGGACTTGTTGTCCGACCCCAGTGGCAGCCGCCGTTTCATCTGCATTGAGGTCACCGGCCCCATCGATACAAATGTCACCATCAACTACCGCCAGCTCTATGCACAAGCTCTGAATGCCGTAGCCAAAGGTGAGCGCTACTGGCTGGATGATGCCGATGAAGCCATCTTGAAGCGGACGAACCGGGAATTTGAACAGCTCACCCCACTGGAACAACTCTTTCACAGCCATTTCCGTGCGGCAGAAGAGGATGAAGAGGGGCAATGGATGATGCCCATGCAGATTCTTTCCGCTTTACAGACAAAGACGCGTGACCGTCTGGCAATCAACAAGGTTGCCGTATTCGGGCGGACGCTCAAGAAGCTTGAAATACCGAACAAGAAGTCAAGGCAGGGGACACTGTATCATGTAATGCCGCTGGATTAAATGCTCTGCAGTAACCCCGCACAAGCATCTTCCAGAATGTCCAGCACATACTCAAAACCTTCGGAACCGCCGTAGTAGGGGTCCGGTACATGGTCGGCATGGGTAAACTTTGTACAGTATTCCGTCATGCGGTGTATCTTGCTCCATTCGGCGGTTGAAGGGGCACGATCTTTCAGGTCGTCGATGTTGCGGTCGTCCATACCGATAATCAGGTCGAAGTTGTAAAAATCCTCGGTACGTACGGGTCGCGAAAGATGCGTCAGATTGTATCCACGGCGGGCAGCATGGGCACGCATCCGGCTGTCCGGCAGTTCGCCCTGGTGATAGGACAGAATGCCTGCAGAATCGATTAAAAACTCATCCGCACGTCCGGCTTCTTCTATCAGATGTTTCATGACTCCCTCTGCCGAGGAGGAACGGCAAATGTTGCCGAGGCAAACGAAAAGTATCTTCTTCATATTTCTTTAGTTACGAGTTATTTACATCGGGTCTACATCATAATAGACTATCAACGACTTGAAGCGGTCTTCCGCCACCATCTCCTTTTGCACCTGGACGAGCAGCTCGCGGGCACGTGCCATCGGGGCATTGGTTTCTATCTTCAAGACAATCTTTCGGATGAACAGGGTCTGTACGCGTGCTACGGGCGGCTTGTCCGGTCCCAGCACACGGTTGCCAAAGACGGTGCGGAGCTTGGCGGCCATAGTCTGTGCCATGAGGTCGAGCAGGGTCTCGTTCCGGTTCTTCAGGTAGACATACACCAGGCGGTAGTAGGGCGGGTAGTGGAACATCTGGCGTTCGGCAAGCTGCCCGCCTACCATGGCTTCGTAGTCGTTGGCAATGACTTGCGGGATGATGGGATGGTCGATGCTTTTGGTTTGTAGCACCACCCTGCCGCGCTTGTTCTTCCGTCCGGCGCGTCCGGCAACCTGCGCCATCAGCTGGAAGGCGCGCTCGTAGGCGCGGAAGTCGGGATAGTTCAGCATGGTGTCGGCATTGAGTATGCCCACAATGCTGACGTGGTCGAAGTCCAGACCCTTGGACACCATTTGCGTGCCTATCAGGATGTCCGTCTTGCCTTGCTGGAAATCGGAGATGATGCGCTCGTAGGCGGTACGGGTGCGGGTGGTGTCCAAGTCCATACGGGCTACGCGGGCGTCGGGGAAGAGGGCTTTGATGTCATCTTCTATTTTTTCCGTGCCGAAGCCGCGGTTGCGCAGGTCAGTGCCCTCGCAGGCGGGGCAGATGCGGGGCAGTTGGTAGGTGTAGCCACAGTAGTGGCAGGTCAGTTGGTTCAGCCCCTTGTGGTAGGTGAGGCTGACGTCGCAGTTCTTGCACTTGGGTACCCAGCCGCAGGTGTTGCACTCTATCATGGGGGCGAAGCCGCGGCGGTTCTGGAAGAGGATGACTTGTTCTTTCTGTTCCAGCGCTTCGCGGATATATTGCAGGAGCAGCGGAGAGAAGGGACCTTTCATCATCTTCTTGCGGTGCAGCTCCTTGATGTCTACGGGGATAATCTCCGGCAGTTGTATCTCTTTATAGCGTTCTTTCAGTTCCACGAGGCCATACTTACCGGTAGTGGCGTTGTGCCAGGTCTCTACGGAAGGGGTTGCCGTGCCCAACAGAGTTTTGGCGCCATACATGGAGGCGAGTACAATGGCTGCATTGCGGGCATGATAGCGGGGAGCAGGGTCTTGCTGCTTGTAGGTGTTTTCGTGCTCCTCGTCCACAATCACAAGACCGAGGTTGCGGAAAGGAAGAAAGACGGAGGAGCGGACGCCGAGAATAATGTCATAGTCTGCTTCCGACAACTGCTTCTGCCAGATTTCTACCCGTTCCGCATCGGGGAACTTGGAGTGGTAGATGCCCAGACGGGAACCGAAAACGCGTTGCAGGCGCTCTGTGATTTGCGCAGTGAGGGCTATTTCGGGCAGGAGATAGAGCACCTGCTTTCCTTGCCGGATGGTTTCTTCTATCAGATGAATATAGACTTCGGTCTTGCCGCTTGCCGTGACACCATGTAGCAGGCAGACGTTCTTGCTTTGAAAATTCTCTAAGATGGAGTGATAAGCGCGTTGCTGGTGCTCGTTCAGCGGGTTGACGGGGATGACTTCTTTGAGGAGTGCTTTGTCTATGCGACCTATTTCCTGCTGGTAGACTTCGAATACACCACGGTCCACAAGACCGTTGAATACGGCAGGGGTGGTGGAGGTGCGTTGCAGCAGTTCGGCTTTGGAGACTTCTTTTATATCTCGTCCGCTGAGGTAGCCGGAGAGTTCCAGATATTTCATCAGCAGGTCCAGTTGCTTGGGGGCACGGCGCTGCAACTCGTCGAAGAAGATGTGCAGGCGGTGTTCGTTGCGGGCGGCGGCGGTGAGGCGTACACGGGTTTCGGTCTTAGGCTTATAGGTACGGCGCAATTCTTCCTTTACGAAGATGGCCTCTTTGTCGAGCAGTGACTTGATGACAGAAAGTATGTTCTTGATGCCGGTCTCCTTCTCCAGTTTCGTCACGCATTGCTCCGGGTTGGCAGAGAGCATATCCAGTATCTTCTGTTCCTTCTCCGGCAGGCGGACATCGGATTCGAAATCGGGGTTGTACTCTACGATTGTTTCGCTTTCCAGCTTCAAGCCAGAGGGTAAGGCAGCTTTGTAGACGTCTCCTTGCGTGCAGAGATAGTAATCGGAGAGCCATTCCCAGAACTTGAACTGCCGCGGAAGCAGTATCGGGCGGGCATCCAGCAAAGCGGACACTTCCTTTACTTCGTATTCGGTGGGGGCGCAATAATGCACGTTGCGCACGATGGCTGTATAGTATTTCTTCCGTCCGAATGGTACTACCACCCGGCAACCAATCTGCACTTCATCCGCCCACTCGTCGGGCAGGGAATAGGTGAAGCAGCTGTGCAAAGGCAAAGGCAATATGACGTCGGCAAATTTTTTCATCGTGGGGACAAAGATAGTGGAAAGTGGAGGGAGAATGAAATGAACGGGGTCATTTTTTATGCTGAGGAGAGGAGGAGGCTGTTGTGGATTTGGATGAAGATAAGGGAGAGGTATTGCAGATTTTATGGGTAGGATGGGTGTAGAAGTATGGGGAAACTGGCATCAGTGTTTTATAAAATTTGTTCGATGTATTAAAATAAGAATGAGTGAGTTGCAGTAAAACTATAGCGTTTTGAGTAGGTGGAAGCAAAATTTGCTTCCACCTTTGGAGGATGCTTCCACAGCGGGGCAAATGCCGATGGATAGAGGGATGCAGGAGGTGGGTGGAAGTGTGGAAGCAAAGTGAGGAGAAAAAAGTTTCTAGAAAAAAAGGAGGATGTTCTATGGGAACATCCTCCTTTTGATTTTATAATTGTCTATTCAGACAATTTTCTACTACTCAGATTATCTAGTAGCTTGTTTACGTGTGATAGTTACGTTGTATGCATACTCACTAGTACCCCAGTCGTGAACGAACTGCAGAACCACATTTACTGTATGAGTAAACTCAGTACCTGTCGGGAGTGCAATACAAGTCAGCTTACCAGTTGTAGGATCTACCTTGAAGTATTCATCTTTGTCTGTTCCGTTAGACATAATGTAGCGGAGACCAGTTTTAACAGACTTCTTGTACAAAGCAGCACGAGCAGTGACTTCTTCGGCATTGAATGTAGTTCCATTGAATTTAACAACTGTCTCACCTGCATAGTCTTTCAATATCAGATTCTTCCAGAAGTCTTCAGCCTTAGTCTTAGTGCCAGCTACAGAATTTTCAATCAATTGCTTCAAAGTAATTTCTGTATCCTTGGCCAAGTTCGGATCGTTGAATGCTTTCAGTGCAGCACCACCGGTGAAATCTGCTATCGGACGAGCTACAGTCCATAATTCTTCTGCATCAGGTTTACGGTTCTTGTCAGTATCATCGTAACCATTTGCATCATAAATATCAACTTTCAGATTACCAACCTTCTTGATATCAATAGGAGCAGTGAATGCTATTCTCCATTCGCCATTTGATTCTTCAACAACTAATTGCTTCTTCTTCATCAAATCTTGTACAAATGCATTCTGCTTATCTTTATTCAATTCGAATACAGCTTTAGCATCAGCAGGAGTTACATCATACATGTGAGCGAAGTTTTCAGACTTAATACCGAAGTTGCCGTTAGCAGCATCACTCCAGTCACCAATGATTGTACGTGCTTCGTATGCTTTCTTGATAGAAACTGCAAATGTGCGATTTACAGAAACTTTATTCAGAGTCAACATGAAGTATTTTCTATCATATTCATTGCCAACTGCATAAGGAGCATTATCTTTCCAAGTACCATTCCAAACACTATTGGAGTTAGCTGTAGGTGATACATAAAGAGTCGTCTCTGCCAATTCTACCTTTGGCCCTACAACCAGGAATAAAGAGTCTTTGTCTGCATTATCACCACCGTTTCTGTAGTACAAGTAGATATCTTTTGCATTAACCTTCAAGTTGTCAGAATTCAAGGCAGAACCAACCGCGTCGTTCTTCATGTATGCCCGACCTTCTGTCTTAGAAAGCATCTTGTATTCTTTTGCTTTCGCATCATATACATAAAGTGGCAACAGATGATTTCTGTCTTCTACATTGTTACCGGCAACAATATCACGTCCACCGATTTCAGATTCAAACTTACGAACATTCAATGCAATAACAGTTGCCTTACTAGCATTGTAGTTCATTGACAGATTGCCTTCATTCGGAATCAATTCGATGGAATTATATGTATATGGATCTTCAGCCTTACGAATAGCTTGAATAGGGAATGTATTTTCAAATACATAGTCAGCAACACCTTCAACTTGTGACTTCACAGTCGTTGTAAGTTTTATTGCTGCATATTCGTTAATGGCAGATGCCTGATATTGTTCTTTTACAGAAAGGATACCATCGTTGATTTGGAAGATACCTTGTTTAGATTGTATTTCCTTGCCATTCAAAATGAATTTAGTGTTATTTGGCAATAACTCAAATTTCTGAGTATACTCAAGACCTATTTCAGACAATTCCGGGGTACCGGATACGTTAGACATATAAGCATTTATAGAGTCATTCAAATTATAAGATTCATTATAAGTAAATGAATTTTTCTCGGAATGCATATCATAAGCACCAGGTAAACCAAAAGGCCAGTTGCTGTCATTTCTATGAGAATGTGCTGCAAAAATCCAATTTGTATTAGCCCAACTTGATTTAACACTGAAATAATCAGAAGAAGAAGTGTATTGCTTATACATGGTAACATCCAAAGAAGACATATACATTTGTCCGTCTACAATGTTTTCCTTAGCAATCATCTTCACTGACAGAATACCATTATTCAATTCAGGAGTTCCTTGCACGCTCCAAACCGGAATATCAACAGCACGTGTTTTATAAGAATCTGAGAAGAAGTATTCAGCATCTGTTTGACTATATTGATTAGGCCAAACTTTAAATTCAGCGACACCAGGTATGGCGGCAAACAATTTGTTTTCTTTGGCTGCTTCATCATAAGAATAGAGTTGATAAGCATTAACATCTGCTTTTTCCCCAAGAGCGGTTACAACACCTACCAGACGGAAAGGTTCTTGAGTATTATCCGGATCGAGTCTTGAATCATTAATCCAGTTTTTGTAACTCTCATCCTCTCTGGTTGCCTTTCTGTATTCCCACTTACCAGGGTCATCAGTCTTTTCGAACCAATCATAAACATCTAATTTAGCCACCTCAGAGCCACCAACAGTTGAATTATCCGCATAGGGTTTTCTGAAAGCAATGCTCTGTAAACCGTTGAAAGCAGAACCTTCCATTAACAAAGTATATGACTGACCGCCAATAGTAACTTGCATGGTTCCATCTTTTTCATTGTAGATCATTGAAGGAACGTTAGCATTGTATTTGAATGAAGTCTTATACTCTCCAATGCAGATATAACCCTCTTCGTCTACCTTCACGTAGTTTCCGATAGCTTCTTCAACATTAGCTTCTGAGCCTGCAGCCTTGATTTTCTCACCTGCGTCATTCAATACATACTCATAGGTTGCACCTTCATCTACGCTAATCATCCAGTAGTTCTCGGCATCTACCTTGAACTTCGGAACGATTGTAGCCCCGGTTTCACCCTTCGGGCCTTGAATACCCTGAAGTCCTTGCTCGCCTTTTTCGCCTTGAGCACCATTCTTGATAGTTAAAGTTTCGCCACCGGTAAAAGTCAGTAAATAACCACCCTCAACAGGAGCATAACTTTCGATGAATTTCTTGCCATTGATTGCAGCAAGGATGTCATCAATCTGTTTTTTGTTTGCATCGATCTGCTCCTGCAAGCCATCGATGTCATCATCATAGTCCTTACAAGAAACAAATGTACTTGTGGAGCCAACCATTAAAGCTCCAAACAAGATTGCACTTAGAAACTTTTTGTTCATAATTGAAAACTTTAAATTTATAAATTTAAAAAATAAAAAGTGAATAATCTCTCATTTTGAATCCCTTTCGCATACTTCTTTTGTTACTAAGTATTCCGTTACTTCGCAGGTAATGAAATCCTGTTAATTTCGTTAATAATCAGGGAATAAGGAGAAAATAGACCGGTTTTGTTTGGAATAGTAAAAATCAGTCCGTTGGGATATTGGAAAGAGGATTGGAAGTCCAGAAAGATGACAGTGGGAAAGGGATGAAATGAGGCTCTCA
>ENA-UEPD01001425-UEPD01001425.1-human-gut-metagenome-genome-assembly--contig:-NODE-1425-length-13111-cov-6.103192_pt1 | contig 13111 bp, 9 predicted proteins | sample MGYA00242895_ERZ507906 | MGnify/ENA primary metagenome ERZ507906 (study PRJEB26167, sample SAMN06115416) | human gut metagenome | host: Homo sapiens | place: China:Guizhou | collected 2015-03-03... | reverse complement strand
CAAACGTAAATCCTGATACTCGTGTCAGAGATTTAACAGACGATGAAGTAAAGAGAATCAGCGCAGTAATCGATGAGACTCAGTTAGTAGAAGGTGATTTAAGAAGAGAGATCGCTTTCAACATCAAGAGACTTCAGGAGATCGGATGCTATCGTGGAATCCGTCACAGAAAAGGTCTTCCGGTTCGTGGACAGAAGACAAAGACAAACGCTAGAACACGTAAGGGTCCAAAGCGCACCGTTGCAAATAAGAAAAAATAATGCAGCATAGAGGAAGTTCTCTTTGTGTATTGTAGCAAACAAGAAGAAATCATTCGTATCAGTCGATATTTTATATTTTAGAGAAAGTAGGTTAGTTTAGATATGGCTAAAGTTACAAAAAAAGTGACAAAAAAGCGTGTAAAGAAAAACGTTGAACGCGGACAGGCACATATTCAGTCATCTTTTAATAATACAATCGTAACTATCACAGATGCTGAAGGTAATGCTTTATCATGGGCAAGTGCCGGTGGTCTTGGATTTAGAGGTTCAAAGAAATCTACTCCATATGCTGCACAGATGGCAGCAGAAACAGCTACAAAGGCAGCTTTAATCCATGGATTAAAGACAGTTGACGTATTCGTTAAGGGACCAGGTTCAGGAAGAGAGGCAGCTATCCGTGCCCTTTCAGCATGTGGTCTTGAGGTTACATCAATCAGAGACGTTACTCCGGTACCTCACAATGGATGTCGTCCACCAAAACGTAGAAGAGTCTAATCAGGAGGTATAGATTAAAATGGCAGTTAATAAAGTACCTGTACTTAAGAGATGCAGATCACTTGGTTTAGAGCCAAGTTATTTAGGATATGATAAGAAGTCTAGAAGAAACCTTACAAGAGCAAACAGAAAGGTGTCTGAGTACGGACTTCAGTTAAGAGAAAAGCAGAAAGCTAAATTCATCTATGGTGTTTTAGAGAAGCCTTTCCGTAACTACTACAAGAAAGCAGATCAGATGAAAGGATTAACAGGTCTTAACCTTATGACAATCCTTGAGTCAAGAATTGACAACGTAATTTTCCGTCTTGGTTTCGCAAGAACAAGAAAAGAAGCTAGACAGATCGTTGATCACAAGTTCGTTACAGTAAACGGAAAAGTTGTTAACATCCCTTCATACCTTGTAAAGGCTGGCGATGTTATCGAAATTAAAGAGAGCAAAAAGAATACTCAGAGAATGAAAGATATCGTCGAGGTAGCTGGCGGAAGAATCGTTCCGGAGTGGTTAGACGTAGATGCTGAGAAATTACAGGGAACTGTAAAAGACTTACCTACACGTGAGCAGATTGATGTTCCTGTAGATGAGATGCTCATCGTCGAGTTATATTCTAAGTAAAATTAGGTTGATTTGCCGGGGATTTATTTCCCGGCTTATCCACTCTTTGATAACATATAACAACAATACCCGAGAAGGAGGGAATTTGAAGTGTTCGATTTTGAAAAACCAAAAATTGAAATCGCAGAAATTTCAGAAGACAAGACATATGGCAGATTTGTTGTAGAGCCATTAGAGAGAGGTTACGGTACAACACTTGGAAACTCTTTAAGACGTATCATGCTTTCTTCTTTACCGGGCGCTGCAGTAAGCCAGGTCAAGATTGATGGTGTTTTACATGAATTCAGCTCTATTCCTGGTGTTAAGGAAGATGTTACAGAAATCATCATGAATATCAAGAACCTTGCAATTCGCAATAATAGTTCTACAAATGAACCAAAGGTTGCATATATCGAATTCGAAGGTGAAGGCGTTGTTACAGCAGCGGATATTCAGGTTGATTCAGATATCGAGATTTTGAATCCTGAGTTAGAGATTGCACACTTGAATGGTGGAGCAGATTCTAAGCTTTACATGGAGCTTACAATCACTAACGGCAGAGGTTATGTCGGAGCAGAGAAGAACAAGAACGAGGATACACCAATCGGAGTTCTTGCTGTAGATTCAATCTACACTCCTGTTGAGCGTGTTAATCTTACTGTAGAGAATACCCGTGTAGGTCAGGTTACAGATTACGATAAGCTTACATTAGATGTATTTACAAATGGTACATTGGAGCCGGACGAGGCAGTCAGCCTTGCAGCTAAGGTGCTAAGTGAGCACTTAAATCTGTTCATCGATCTTTCAGAGGCAGCACAGCAGGTTGACGTTATGGTCGAGAAGGAAAACGATGCTCAGGAGAAGGTTCTTGAGATGAACATCGATGAGCTTGAGCTTTCAGTTCGTTCATACAACTGCTTAAAGCGTGCAGGAATCAACACTGTTGCAGAGCTTATCAATAGAACACCTGAGGACATGATGAAGGTTCGTAACCTTGGTCGCAAGTCTTTAGAGGAAGTTTTAGCAAAATTAAAAGAATTAGGTTTAGAGTTAAATCAGACTGAGGAATAATTCATTCGAATAATCCTTGCACTGATTCTTCTAAATAAATTGGTCATATATAAATTTTAAATATCATATTTATGTTTATGTGTGACAAAACTCATAGCGGCAGGGTCAGTAAGACCAAAGAGCGTGACCGTGTCTGATACATGAGTGGCAACTGATTTGAGCATTTGCTTTTTGAAATAAGGCAAAGCTTTATCACAACAAGATACGATGTCTGGCAGTAAGACCGAAGAGCGTGACCGGATGTCCCACAAATGGAGGAAATTAAAATGGCAAAATATCGTAAGTTAAGCAGAACATCAAGCCAGAGAAAGGCTTTACTCAGAGGTCAGGTTACACAGCTTCTTGTTAACGGAAAGATCGTTACTACAGAGGCTAAGGCTAAAGAAGTTCGTAAGATCGCTGAGGGTCTTATCGCATTAGCAGTAAAAGAGAAAGACAACTTCGAAGAGGTTACTGTAACAGCTAAGGTTGCCCGCAAGGACAAAGATGGCAAGAGGGTAAAAGAGGTTGTAGACGGAAAGAAAGTTACTGTTTATGACGAAGTAGAGAAGAAGATCAAGAAGGATTCTGCTTCACGTCTTCATGCCAGAAGACAGATGCTTAAGGTTCTTTACACAGCTAAAGAGTCTGACGGCACAAAGAAGGGAACAAAGACTATCGATGTAACAAACAAGTTATTCGATGAGATCGCTCCTAAGTATGCTGATCGTAACGGTGGTTACACAAGAATCGTTAAGATTGGACAGCGTAAAGGTGACGGAGCTTTAGAGGTTCTCCTTGAGTTAGTTTAATATTTAATCGGTATAAATCTTAGACTAAATAAAACCAGAGATTTGAGTGGATGACACTCACTTCTCTGGTTTTTTATATTACTAAGATAATTATTCTAAACTTTGAGAAAAACTGATGCGTCTTACTTGCATGTATAGTTCGACTGCCTTTGGTTTGAATTCGTAACTGTAACGCATAAAAATACCCCTTTCACTGGATATCCAGTAAAAGGGGTACATGTTAATTTCACACGGCTTTTTATAAATGCGCTTAATTATTTATTTTTTGCTGCAGCCTGCTCGTCATTGTACTTCTGAACACACTTCTTGATTCTGTCATATGGTGAGAGAAGATCACTGATAGAACAGTCGTGGTTTAATGTATCAATGAGGTATGCGATGTATTTGCTCATGTCACAGCTGATGTAGTACTCCTTAGAGAGAAGCTCAGGTGACTGGTAGATAAGGTTTGTTGTAACTACTCTGTAGATGAGACCCTCCTCGTAAGCCTTGTCAAATGAAGCAAAGCCGTTTGTAAAGAGACCGAATGTAGAAACAACAAAGATTCTGTTAGCTTTACGCTTCTTGAGCTCTCTTGCTGTATCTATCATACTCTCGCCGGAAGAAATCATATCATCGATGATAAGAACATCCTTACCCTCCACATTTGTTCCGAGGAACTCATGAGCTACGATAGGGTTACGTCCGTCAACGATACGGCTGTAATCACGACGCTTGTAGAACATACCCATGTCTACTCCGAGTACGTTTGCAAGGTAGATAGCACGGTTTGTAGCGCCCTCATCAGGAGAGATAATCATAAGATGGTCAGCATCAATAGTGATATCCTTTACGTTCTTTAAGATGCCCTTAATGAACTGGTAAGAAGGCATTACATTCTCAAAGCCGTTCAGAGGAATAGCATTTACCACACGAGGGTCATGAGCATCGAAGGTGATGATATTGTCTACACCCATGTTGATAAGCTCCTGAAGAGCTAATGGACAGTCAAGAGACTCACGGCCTGTACGTCTGTGCTGACGGCTCTCATAAAGGAAAGGCATGATAACTGTGATTCTTCTTGCTTTTCCGCCGGCTGCAGCGATAACACGCTTTAAGTCTGCGTAGTGGTCATCAGGTGACATGTGGTTTGTCTGACCGCATACTGTGTAGGTAAGACTGTAGTTTGTTACATCTACCATGATGTACAGATCATAACCACGAACTGACTGGTTGATAACACATTTAGCCTCGCCGGAACCGAATCTAGGTGTAGAAGGCTTGATAATGTAACTGTTTTTGTAGTAGTCCTTGAAAGCACTCTCGTTAGCATGCTGGTGCTCTCTGTGCTCTCTCCAGCCCTGTAAGTATGCATCTACCTTCTGGGCAAGACCTATACAACTGTCGGTTGCAACAAGTCCAAGTGTACCGGTTGGCATAGTCTCCAAAATTCTCTCATCGTTTGGCATTGTTATTCCTCCATATAACCATATAATAAATAAACTAAATATATATAAAAAGCGCTATTTGGAAAGACGCTTTTTAATTCGTATGTCATCTCCGAAGAGCTTGATAAAACTATAATTGCTTGAAATTCTTGAAAGTGTTCTCTCGGAGTAAATCTCTGCTATCTGCTCCAGATTCAGATTAGTGGAAATAATAGTAGATTTCTGTCGCAGTATACGCTCATTTACACAAAGGAAAAGCTGTGATGTGGTAAATGAGTTGGAAAGCTCGGTTCCGAGATCGTCTATGATAAGTAAATCACAGTCGAATATATTCTGGTGCGCTGCGATGGCATCTGCATCCTTTTCAAACACACCTTTGCTTAATATATCAAATAATTGGAATGCTGTAAAGTAAATTACGGAGTAACCTGCATCTAAAAGCTCTTTTGCAATGCAATTAGATAAAAAAGTCTTTCCGACACCGGTATTACCGTAGAAAAATATGTTTTTAGGTTTGTTTTCAAAATTGTCTATAAATTCATGACAGTTCGTCACTGCAAGCTTTGCTGTGGCAAGAGCAGACAGCCCTGTCGCAGGATTTTTCTGCTCATCTGAGTAATAATCGAATGAGAGCGTGGAAAAATTCTCTCTTGATAAAATCTCCCTGATATTGGACTGCGAATAAACGGTATTGATAATAGCCTGCTTGAAGCAATGACATTTCTGACCATCTATATACCCGGTATCATGGCAATCTGGACAGGTGTAAATAGGCTCAAAATAATCAAGAGGATATCCGAGTGTGGATAGCAGTGCAGCACGCTCCTCCTTATAGTCCTCGATTGCAAGGCGTAAAGTGGCAAGAGCATTCTCATCACCATCCATGAGCCTGTAGGCCTGTCTGACTGAGGCTGATGCTATCTCTGAATCAATTTCCCTGAGGCGGGGCGCCTTGCGATAGGCTTCCTCAATACGCTTGTCATGTATGTATTTGTTCTGAAGCTGGCGTTTATCGTAGCCTCGCATTATCTCATCATATTGAGCATTGGTAAGTGCCATATATCCTCCTTGGGATGTGTAAATCTAACTTGAAAAATCATACCGTAGAATTCAGAAACAGCTTCTCCAGCTTGTCGTAATCATTGTTTCGCTGATTGAAGTTGTTAAATTTATTCTTGGAACTTGAATTATTGTTTTTTGGTTTTGAGGAACCGTTTGCAGCATTTGTGCCTTGTGATGAGCCTGTAGCAGAGGCTTTATTGGCCTTGGCAAAGTTGGCATCAAGCACTTCAACATCCTTTAATGTATGTACATCCTTTTTCTTCCAGTTCGCGAGTATCGAGTCTGTGTACTCGAAGCTTGGCTTCTGGATAGCTGAAATAGTTTTACTGCAGGCGGCTTTTACAAGCTCTATATCGAAACCGTATTCGCCGACCCATTTGTTGATGAGTGACACCTCAGAGTCAACCAGATTGCGGCCTGTGATGCCTAGAGCCTTCATTACAGAATAGTAAATCTGTGAGTGAGCGGCTGCATCGTCCTTTGCCTGGTCTACGGTCTTTATGCCGGCATCGGCCCAGCCGAGAGCGACCTTGTTCATGTAACGAAGGCTTGAATGTCCTTTGGTAATGCAGTACTCCACGAGATACTCCACCAGGTCGGTAGAAAAATGGAGCACGTCCAGCCAGTAGAGAACCATATTGGTGTCTGTGGATGAAAGCGTATGCTTCAAATATGTCTCTATAATAAAGAAAAGCTCTGAAATGTCAGGATTCTTTCTAAACTCCTTAATCTCATCAAGTGTGTATTCCTTCTGTGAAGAAGCAGGCTTGTCAGTAGTCTGGCTCTTAAGCTTTTCCACAACAGAATCCTGCATCCGAATATTCGCGGTAGAAATATTCTGTGCAGCATTATTAACCACGCTGTTTTGCAAATTATTCTGCGTAGCATTATTAACAACACCGTTTTGCAAATTATTCTGCGCGGCATTATCAGCCACAGCGCTTTGTATATTACTCTGAGCAGCCTGCATACCGGATACAGAAAGACTGCAGAGGTTGATTCCAATAATCTGACCATCAGCGCCGGTTTGCACCTGCAAAATGCCCTCAGAGGCCCAGTAATTGAGGGCACGTATGATGTCGGCTTCAGTATTGCTGAAATGATCGGCAATCTCTGAAATAGTTGCTATGCCTGCCCCGGAGCCTGTCGCACGGAGTAGATAAAGGTATACCTTGACAAACTCACCGTTTGCCTTTGGCATGTATTGATCTATAAAAATATCTGACACAGTAGTGAATGATGTTGCTATGTCACTGCTAATGTTTATCGCTGTCATATAAAAAACTCTCTTTCGCTTAACCTGTGAGCAATTATAGCACAATATTTTAACCGTGTGAAGATGGTAAAAGTGCTACAAGCCTTGTAAACTCGGGCTTTTCGAGTCCACAAAAAAATGTGGATAACGTGGATAACTGTGTAAAATAATTGAAAAATCAATGTATCACAGGGTATATAAGCTGTTGAAAATTATTTAAAAAATCCACACACAAAATGAGAGTTGTTAACATTTTGTATGTGGATAACGTGGATAACTTATTTCTTAAGCAGGTCTTCGCCGATTTCTACTACATTTCCGGCACCCATTGTTATCAACAGGTCACCGTTTACACAATTTTCTGATAAAAATTTCTCGATTTCCTCAAATGATGGGAAATAGTGCGCATTCACACCTTTTTCGAGCAATAAATCCAGGATATCCTTAGATGAGATACCATATGTGTTCTGCTCACGCGCAGCATAGATATCAGCAAGCACCACAACATCTGCCATTGAAAGAACATCGGCAAAATCATTTAAGAATGCCTTGGTTCTGGAATAGGTGTGTGGCTGGAAACAAAGGACAAGCCTGTCATGTGGATATTTTTGTGCAGCTGTCAGTGTTGCGCGGATCTCGGTTGGATGGTGAGCGTAGTCATCAATGATTGTGACGCCGTTTACCTTGCCCTTGTACTGGAAACGTCTGTCAGCACCGCCAAATTTGTCAAGGCCTGTGAGGATAGACTTCGTATCGAGACCGAGTGTGGTGGATAAAGCTATGGCTGCGAGCGCATTGCTTACATTGTGAGCGCCCGGAACAGAGAGTTTTACGTCGAAAAGTGGACTACCCTGTCTCATAGCTGTAAAAGATGCACAAGCTTTATCGTCATAGGTTATATTCTCCGGATAGAAATCATATTTTGAATCAAAGCCATAGGTGATAATCTTCTGAGGAAGACCTGCGATAATCTCCTCATAGCGGTCAATCTCACCGTTGATGATTGTAGCACCGCCTGCGAGAGTGTTTGATGCATACTCGTGGAAGGAATGCCTGATATCGTTGATATCCTTGAAGAAATCCAGATGCTCAGCCTCAATATTTAAAATAATGCTGTAGCGTGGTCTGAAATTCAAAAAGCTGTTTGTGTACTCACATGCCTCAGAGATGAAGTACTCTGAATCGCCCACACGCAGATTGCCGTGGATAGATGACAAAATACCTCCTACGGAAATGGTAGGATCTGTCTGGGCGGCGAGAAGAATCTCGCTGATCATGGATGTGGTGGTAGTCTTGCCGTGTGTGCCGGCTACAGCGATAGAATAATCGTAATTGTCCATAATCTGTCCGAGAAGCTCGGCTCTGGTAAGCATTGGAATACCGGCTGCCTTTGCTGCGGCAAACTCAGGATTGCTTTCATGGATAGCAGCAGTGTAAACCACCAGGTCGATACCGGAGGTAATATTGTCTGCGCTCTGGCCATATATGACTTTTATGCCCTTGGCCGCAAGAGTTTTTGTGAGGTCTGATTCCTTTGAATCGGAGCCGGAAATTGTAAAGCCCTCCTCATGCAGAATCTCTGCGAGACCGCTCATGCTGATACCGCCGATGCCTATGAAATGGATGTGTATTGGTTTGCTGAAATCTATTTTATACATTAATTTTACCTGCCTGATTTATTATAATTTATATTTTAACTATTAAGAAACACTGAGAACAAAAAGCCGATGCGTCATGATTGCATGTAAGCAACAGATTTTCTTGTTCTGAATAGTTACTTTATATTAATTATACAACTAAATATAGTATTTGCAAAGGAAAAATAAGGTGAAAGCAGGCATGACTTTCAAATGATAAGAACCATAGCAGGTTAAACAGATATACGATAAATGGCACTTGTGCAAAATGTCGAAAAAAAAGAAAAATATTATTTGATTTTGTGAAAAATGTTGAAGTGGTAATGCGGCTGTGGTATAATTTTTTTATAAAAATAATTCATCCGGACCATATGAATTTTATGGGGTTAAAGTATATGGCAGTAACTGCAATTTATGCAGCAGCAACTATAATTTATATGGAAACAATTGTGATTTACTATAGAAGCATTACAGATACGGTTATTACAGAAACTAGTGGTGGGGACCGGATGGCACAACAAAAATTAGGACAGACGAGGAGTGATAACGTGATTAAGAAAGAAATGATAGCCATGCTTTTAGCAGGCGGTCAAGGCAGCAGACTTGGTGTTCTGACAGCGGACGTAGCAAAACCGGCAGTTTCGTTTGGTGGAAAGTACAGAATCATAGATTTTCCGCTTAGCAACTGCATCAATTCAGGCATTGATACAGTGGGTGTACTTACACAGTATCAGCCACTCAGACTTAACAGCCACATCGGAATAGGTATTCCGTGGGACCTCGACAGGAATAATGGAGGAGTGGCAATACTGCCTCCTTATGAGAAGAGCGGCAACAGCGAGTGGTACACAGGTACAGCCAATGCAATCTACCAGAATATGAGGTATATAGACAGTTACAACCCGGACTATGTGTTGATACTGTCAGGAGACCATATTTACAAGATGGACTATGAGGTGATGCTTGATTTCCACAAGGAAAACAATGCAGATGTGACCATAGCAACCATGCCGGTGCCTATCGAGGAGGCCAGCCGATTTGGTATCGTCATAGCCGATGATGATAAGCGCATCAATGCATTTGAGGAAAAGCCGGTTCATCCGCGCAGCAATCTCGCATCAATGGGTATTTACATATTCTCATGGCCGGTGCTAAAGGAAGCATTACTTGCACTAAAGGATCAGGAAAACTGTGATTTTGGCAAGCATGTCATACCATACTGCTTTGAAAACGACAGACGTATGTTTGCATACGAGTTCAACGGATACTGGAAGGACGTAGGTACACTGGGCTCATACTGGGAGGCCAATATGGAGCTTGTGGACCTCATTCCGGAGTTCAACCTGTACGAGGAGTACTGGAAGATTTACACAAAGAATGATGCAATCGAGCCACTTTATATAGCCAAAGGAGGCCATGTGGAGCGAAGCATCATGGGTGAGGGCTGTGAATGCTATGGTCATGTGGAGCATTCTGTTATAGGTGCCAACGTCAAGATTGGAAGAGGCGCAGTTATACGTGATTCCATCATCATGTGTGACACGGAGATAGGCTCCAATGTCACGATAGACAAGTCCATCATTGCCGAAAATTGCAAGGTGGGCGACAATGTTACACTTGGCTTCGGACAGGAGAAGCCGAACGTATTAAATGAGAGCATATACTCATTTGGGCTGGTCACTATAGGAGAAGATTCTGTGATACCGGACGGGGTAAAGATAGGCAAAAATACAGCAATCTCCGGTGTTACATACGAAGAGGATTACAAAGACGGTGTGCTTGAGGGCGGAGAAGTTATTATCAAGGCAGGTGACGGAAAATGAAGGCAATAGGAATAATTTTGGCCGGCGGCAACAATAATAGGATGAAGGAACTGACAGCAAAACGAGCAGTACCGGCCCTGCCGGTAGCAGGCAGCTTCAGAAGCATAGATTTTGCGCTCAGCAGCATGTCAAACTCACATATACAGACTGTCGCAGTACTGACCCAGTACAATGCACGCTCACTGAATGAGCATTTAAGCTCATCAAAATGGTGGAATTTTGGCAGAAAGCAGGGGGGCTTATTCCTCTTTACACCTACAGTCACAGCGGACAACAGTGACTGGTACAGGGGCACGGCAGATGCGATGTATCAGAACATTGATTTTCTCAAGAGACGCCATGAGCCATATGTCATCATCAGCAGCGGTGACTGTGTATACAAGCTGGATTTCAACAGAGTGCTTGATTTTCACATCGAGAAAAAATCAGACATTACAGTGGTATGCAAGGACATGATGTACAACGACGATGTCAGCCGTTTTGGTGTGGTACGCATGGATGATGAGTCAAGAATCACAGAGTTTGATGAAAAGCCAATCGAGGCCTCATCCAACACCATTTCCACAGGTATCTATGTCATCAGGAGACGACAGCTCATAGAGCTTTTGGAGGCGGCAGCTGAGGAAAACAGATTCGATTTCGTAAATGATATCCTCGTGCGCTACAAAAATGTAAAGAAAATATATGGCTACAAGATAAATTCATACTGGAACAATATCGCCGATATTGATGCATACTTCAAGACCAATATGGATTTCTTAAGACCTGACGTCAGAAGCTATTTCTTCAGGGAGGAGCCGACCATCTGCTCAAAGGTGGACGACCTGCCACCGGCCAAGTTTAATCCGGGCTCAGACATTTCAAACAGCCTCGTATCAAGTGGCTGTATCATAAACGGCAGTGTGGAGGATTCGGTGCTTTTCAAGCAGGTATTTGTGGGCAAAAACACCACAGTGAAGAACTGCGTGATACTCAATGACGTCTACATAGGCGACAATGTGCACCTCGAAAATTGCATCGTAGAGAGCCGCGGAACCATCAATCCAAACACCTGCTATTGTGGTGAGGATGGAGTCATGATAGTAAAAGAAAAAAATGTAAGATATGTAATTTAAAAACAGACCAGGGGGACAAAAATATGCAGATTACAGACATCAGAATTCGTAAGGTAGAAAAAGAAGGCAAGATGAAGGCGGTTGTGTCAATCACAATCGATGATGAATTCGTGGTACATGACATTAAGGTAATCGAAGGAGAAAAGGGACTTTTCATCGCCATGCCAAGCCGCAAGGCAAACGATGGCGAGTACAGGGATATAGCCCATCCGATTAACTCTGCCACACGCGAGAATATCCAGAATATGATTCTTGAAAAGTATAAGACAGAGATTGAGAATGTATAAAACAGTCAAATGCTGTAGCAAATGTAAATAATAATTTTGGTATGTGTATATCAGACGAAATCGCGCAAGTGCATCGGAGGAGATTGGCTTGCGCGGTTTTTGTGTAATAAGGGTTTGATTAGAGAATAAAAAGTAAGCATATATTCATTTTAGACCCTCGTCTTTTAGAGAGAAATTTGATGACAAACTGTCCTCTCTGTGCTACAATCAACTCAAAGCATTATATTTCTGTAAATACGACACCACAGCATATTTTATCGGTGCGTATCACTTTGAAGAGGGCAGACCACTTCGCATTTTTCGACAAAGACATGGAAATTTTCAATGCTTTATGTTACCAGTTAATAGCAGGAAAATTGAAATGTCAGATGTGAAAACATTGCGAGAAAAGAGGGGGTAGGGATTTTGCCGGCTTTTATATAAGTGATTATTGTACACATCATATACGTGGAAAGCATAAGTATACAGTATTTTTATTCGACTTCAAATTTTCCTGCTCACACAAGAAGAGGAGGTTAATTTGGGTACAAAGGACTCGAAGGCGAAGGAGTATTTGTCAGACAATACGAGGTTCAGTGAAATCTGCAATTATGTATTGTTTGACGGTGAGAAGGTTATCAAACCGGAGAATTTAAAGGAATGTGACACCACAGAGGTGTTATCAGTTTTCGGTATTGATAGGAAGCAGATTGTTAAGCAGAAATGGAGAGATTTGCTAAAGGGGGTGTCTGTAAAATATACAGAATCAGTATACATCGTACTGATGGGGATAGAGGCACAGACAGATGTTCATTATTCGATGCCGGTTAAGACCATGATTTATGATGCCATGAATTATGGAGAACAGGTCAACGAGGCGAAGAAGCAACATCAGAAAAACAAAGATTATAAATCATCAGATGAGTTTTTATCAGGGTTTACACTTGAGGATAGGCTGACACCGGTGATTACAATTACATTATATCTTGGAACAAAAAACTGGGATGGTCCAAGAAGTCTTGTTGAGATGATGCCTCATATGGACGAGAGATTTCGGCCATTTATCAACGATTACAGGATTAATCTGTTGAATCCACTGGAGATTACGGATTTTTCCAAGTTCAAAACAGGACTGAGACCACTGTTTGAAGTGCTAAAAAATGCTTCAGATGAGGGAAAGCTGAATGATTTAATTACAAAAGACGAAACCTTTACAAGGGTTGACGTTGAGACGATTGCGGCTATCAATCTATTTGTAGGAACTGACATTAAGTATGATGAAAAGGAAGAGGTGGTAAATATGTGTAAGGCATGGGA
>ENA-UEPD01001404-UEPD01001404.1-human-gut-metagenome-genome-assembly--contig:-NODE-1404-length-13422-cov-6.904084_pt1 | contig 13422 bp, 9 predicted proteins | sample MGYA00242895_ERZ507906 | MGnify/ENA primary metagenome ERZ507906 (study PRJEB26167, sample SAMN06115416) | human gut metagenome | host: Homo sapiens | place: China:Guizhou | collected 2015-03-03... | reverse complement strand
ATCATATCCATATAACAATAAATAGCCAAGAACCAGTGTGGATTGATTAAACATAAATGGATTATGGCATCCGAACAAAATCAGCACTGCAAGAGCTGCAATGTTTATAAGCAGTGCCGGAAGCGGTGAAAGCTGATTTGCCAGATGCGGGCATACTGTCATAATTACAAAGAACAATGCCAAAAGCCATGTAGAGTGTCCGGTATGGATTCCTAGATCAGCGTTTCGAAATACCATAACGCATAATAAGACCACTACTCCTACAATACTGTTATCCTTTCCCAATATGATGCTTGAGGCAGTGACAAAGGCAAAGCAAAAAACCATTGTAACAGCTATCTTCACCATATATACAAACGCATGGTATAGTTTTTCTTTCATTGTTTTACTATTTTTCAGCAGGCTTTTAGAGCCGGCCTGATTTAACTGCAGTTCCTGATAAAATGTCATATAAATTCTCCTATCTTTTATCTTATTATTTTATTATTGTAACTATCATGTTCTAAATAGCTACTCATTTTAATTCTTTATTGGCAGTTCTACTACAAATCTGCATCCTCCGTATTCCCGGTTTTCAGCTTTGATTGTTCCACCGGCGATGTCTACAATTCTTTTCACAAGTGCCAGGCCAAGGCCGTTTCCCTCGGCTTTATGGGAACCATCCACCTGATAAAACTTGTCAAATATTCTGGCTTTTGCATCATCCGCAATTCCCGGTCCCTCGTCTTCCAGAATAAACTGCACAGAATCATTTTCATGCCTTAGAAACATGGTGATTGTCCCATTTTGTGGACTAAACTTGATTGCATTATCCAAAAGATTCATCCAGATATGCATAAAAAGCCCTTCATTTCCAACATATCTGACCTCCTCCATCTCCACCTGAAATCCAATTCCTTTTTCAGTCCATTTATCTTCCAATGAAAGAAATGCCTGACGGATTTGTTCATCCAGACGATATTCGGTTTTTTTCATTGGAATATTCTGATTTTCCAGCCTTGATAACAATAAAATATTTCCAACAAGGCCTGAAAGCCTTTGAGTATTAAACAGGATTTTTTCTACATACCCCTCCTGCTCCTGTGACAACTCATCTCCCTGGAGCAGCATCGTATAGCCTTCAATTGCATTGATTGGAGTCTTGAACTCATGGGAAACATTGGATACAAAATCCATTTGCAGCATCTCTGTTGCACGAAGCTCTTTTGTCATGACATTAAAGCTCTGATATGATTCTCCAATCTCGGCTATGCGGCTGTTTGTTTCCAGATGCTGTTCAAAATCTCCCTGGGAAACTGCCTTCATTGCTTTACCAAGCCTGGTAATCGGCTCCAGCAGCTTTGCATTGATAAATGATGTGATAAGTCCTGCTATCAATGTATTAAAAATCAAAAGCCAGCCAAGGCCCGGTATTTTCCCGGGCAAATCCAAAAAATGATTCAAAAACGCAAACAACAAGGCTGATATCAGCATAGAAAATGCAAGTGCCAGCCAGATTGCACCGGTCAGACATGAGCGGATACGCAATTCTTTTTTCTTTTTATGTTCCATTATTTTTTCACCACCTTGTATCCCAGACCACGCATTGTTACAATTTCGAAATCCGGATTTTCCTTAAAACGCTCCCTGATTCTTCCTATATGTACCTCTATCGTATGTGGGTCTGCCTCCGTCTCATATCCCCATACCTCATCCATTAGCTGCTGCTTCGTAAATGTCCTGCCCGGTGAAGCTGCCAGCTTATATAAAAGCAGGAATTCCTTTTTTGGCAGAACAAGGGTTTCATCACCGGTCACAACTGTCATTGCATCATAATCAAACTCGGTTGAGCCAATCACAATTTTGTGTTCGTTCAGTATCTGTGCACGACGAAGCAGTGCTCCTACCCTCAAAACCATTTCATTGACATTTACGGGTTTTACCATATAGTCGTCACTCCCCGAAAGAAAGCCCTGACGCATATCATCGAAGCTGCTTTTTGCAGTAATCATAAGTACCGGTATCTGATATCCCGCCGAACGAAGCTCCGACACAAGTTCATATCCATCCATAACCGGCATCATTATATCGGAAATGATTAAATCAATATACTCTCTGTCCAATACCTCCAGTGCCTGTGCTCCATCCGACGCACTTTTGACCTGATATCCGCTCTTTTCAAGCACCTTTTGGAATAACAGACTTAATTCCTTATCATCTTCTACAATTAATATCTTAAACACGATTTATGTTCTCCTTTAATCAAAACAAATCCCTTGCCCATCCAAGCAGATGCTGTACCAGAAACACCTTTCTTTTATGTTTTTCTGTTAATTCAATGGGCTTTACATGATACGGATCATAATATGTTCCGTCGTCTAATACCTGTCTGGACACGCTCTCATACTCCATCATGCCATCCTCCAGCTGTTTATTAATCTCTTTACTGCGTATTACAAGCATCAGCTCTGTATCCAGATAAGTACTTCTCATGTCCATATTGAATGAACCTATTACTGACAGATCATCGTCAATCAGAATACTTTTTCCATGATACGAATAACCGCCTTCATATTCCCAGATATCAATTCCTGTTTCTAAAATTCTGTTTCTGTTTTTGGCATAATCAGCAGCTCCAAATGGATTTCCGTTATTTGCAACAGAATTTGTCATAATAGAAAAGTCCGGAACCTTCTGTGCAATTTCCTCCCATGTATTATACATCATATCATTGCAAATAATATATGGTGTATGAATTTTTACGCGTTCCTTTGCATTTTTCATTAATTCTCCCAGCTGATACCATACCACCGGTTCCTTAGCTTGGGTGTGGATTGGGTTTGATAACAATATAATCTTTTCTGTTTCAAAGGTTTCATCCGCATAATCTGTATTACAAATTTTTTCCTTATTAACTTCAAAATATTGCTGATACCCTTCCTGTAGCTCTAAAACTGCTTTCTTTACAGATTGTCTGTCAGCTAATTTTTTACTGTTATGAAAATACCGACAGTCCTCCTGTTCCCATATTGTTTCAAAATAATTCCAAAGCTGATTGACCGAATTATCTTTCTGTGGCTCATCGCAGACAACTAACACATCCCGGTCAAAATTTTTATGCCCCGGAAAATCACCCAAAAAATAATTATATGTGTTTCTTCCGCCAAGAATATATATTTTACCATCTGCAATCAGATATTTATCATGCATTCTTCCCATTGTCTTCCATGGCTTAAGCGGATTTGCTTTATTGTACAGCTTAATCTCAACATTCTCATGCGAAGATAATCCATAAAAATATGGATTACCCTCCATATCAATCCAGCTCTCCATTCCATCTACCAATATGCGGACATGTACGCCTCTGTCTGCCGCATCATGCAGTGCTCCTAAAATCAATTTTCCGCTTTCGTCTGATTTAAATGCAAATGTAGAAAGGATTATTTCATCCTTTGCATTTTGGATTAATCTAACTCTTTCTAAAAGAGCCTGCGAATTTTTTTCAATGATTACTGCTCTTTCCGTATTCTCTCTCCCCGCCACACTCATAATATTTTGTGTTTCCTTTATAGTAGCATCAGACACCGCCGGCTGTTTTTTATATGTGACGCAGATTCCGATTAACTCATAAAAAGCCACACATAAAAAAACTGCCAGTATAGCAAAAATAATTTTACATATCTTATGCCTTTTCATTGTACATCACCTGATTCCTTGTATTTTATACTCATACAATACAATGTCAATCTCAATTTTACCTCAACAGAATTGATTTTATGCAAAAACTACTTCCCTTATACCAAAAGAAGACGGGTAAACCCCCGTCTTCCTATAGATAATCCGTATAATATTTTTAAAGCACAATTACGGCAGCGTCAAGCCCCTCTACTTTTCCGTCAAATGCGCTATCTGTCAGCAGATTGTGTTTCTCGGCATACTCATTAAATTCCTTTGCACTGTTGCCACAATTGAAAAGCATTGCGATGGTCTCCTCGCCATTTTTTCTAATCATAACAATCGTATCCTCATCATCATTTGCGATTGTCTCAATCATTTCGCCCTCTACAATGCATGCATGTGTTTTTCTAACCTGCATGAGCTTCTTATACCAATTATACATCTCCTTGTCCTGATATTCTTCATCCCAGTACATGCCTCGTCTGCAGTCCGGATCGTTTGCTCCCGGCATGGCATACTCATCGCCATAGTAAACCATAGGCATTCCCGGCAGTAACAGCTGAAAGGCTGCTGCGAGATGCTGTTTTTTCTTATTATCGTTGCACAGATGTAGAAATCTTGCTGTATCATGGCTGTCAATCAGGTTCCACATCAGCGGATAGCACTTTTTGTTTAAGCGCCCCTTCAGATATCCAAGATTTTGTACAAACTGGCTGACATTAATCTTTTCATCTGCAAGCAGGTCTATCAGATTCAGGTAGAATGGATAGTTCATTACAGTATCCCACTCATCTCCCTCGAGGAAGTCGCCTGCGTAGTGCCATATCTCACCAATTATCAGCATATCCTTCTTTACTGCCTTGATTGCCTTTCTGAAATTCTTCCAGAAGAAATGACTGATTTCGTCTCCTACATCCAGTCTCCATCCGTCAATATCACATTCCTTAATCCAGTAGCAGGCAACATCCGTGATGTATTTTTCAACCTCAGGATTTTTCAGATTAAGCTTTGGCATTCCACCGTAATAGCCGAAGCATTTGAAGTTTGGAATTTCTCCCCATTCACCCCTAGGCGGCAGCTCGTCGATAAAATACCAGTCGAGATATTTTGACTTTTCGCCCTTTTCAAGTATATCCTGAAATGCGAAAAATTCTCTTCCTGAGTGGTTGTATACCGCATCCAGCACTACCTTCATGCCACGCTCGTGGGATTTTTGTACGAGCTCCTTTAAGTCCTCTGTTGTTCCAAATGATGGGTCAACCTGATAATAATCAATAGTATCATACTTATGGCATGAATTTGATTTAAAGATTGGTGTCAGATACACCACATCGATTCCCAGATCTTTAATATAATCCAGATGCTCTATGATTCCCCTGAGATTGCCATGCAAATCATCCATAGGCGTAATCGGCGCCTTATACCACAGCTCTTTGTCCACCGGCTGTGTTGTGGCAAAGCGCGACGGAAAAATCTGATACACTACCTTGTTGGCTGCCCACTGTGGCACCTCAAACATCTCTTCCTCTCTGAGATTCTGCGGGCAGTCAAACATTCTATCCCTGTTTGTGATGCACTCCTTATCGAACTCATAATTGCCGTAATATACCTTTTCACCCTGCATGTCCGTAAATTCAAAAAAGTATCTCAGACATATCAGATGCATCTGAAGCTGTGCTTCATAATAATCGTGAAACTGCGAGGTGGCTACCTTCTTCATAGGAAGTGTCATTCGCGTATCCTTGCGCTCGATTGGTATATACTTGTCCTCATAGTGAAGGATTACCTCCTTCATATCATCCTTTTTTACCTGCACGCGTATCACAAACAAATCCTTATCTATCGCATAGCAGAATCTTTTATCCATATCATGAAAAATTGCTGAATATTCCATAAAATGCCCCTTTACTTACGTATTTCGTTATTTTGTATTTTAACGCACTATTTCAAACAATTCTATCATTATATCCATGACATTTTTACACTATTTCTACTTTATGCATGATTTTAGATTAATAACATTTTATTTTTTTGACTTTATTCCCTAAAACACTGCGTTCATTATCAATCTTTGAAATCTCACTTTTGTGCCGAAAATTCGAGTGCCTTTTGTTCATTTTCTGCTGTCATTGCATCCACATAATCCTGAGGATTCCAGACTTCATCTAATATATCCTCCGGGAACTTTTTACGAATATCATCAGAGTATTGGCTGCCATCTCCCGGCTCCCAATATTCAGATAGTTCATATCCATTCTCTGTCACATTGAAAGTTAGGGCAACAGGACCACAACCTCCACTGACACTTTCAATCCCTTCTTCGGACAAATTATATTCCTCATAAAGAGTGAGAACATATACGGTCAATGTCTCATTCTCCTCAGAGTTTGCAGCCCCACCGGCTTCTGTAGCCAATACAGTATGGCTTTCGCAGGCAAAAACACCTTTGTAGTATCTATCGCTGTTATGTTCCATGATTGCATTATGGATTGCTGTATCAACATTGGTTTCGTTAATCGATTCTGTTCTGGTTTCCCCGGCACAGATGCGTTGTAAATAGCTGATAAAGTCAGAGTCAGTTATTCGGTAATACACATTCTCATACAGAATTGCTGCTTGATTTCCGTTGGAATCAAAACCGCTGAATGTGATTCTGTCGTTTTCCTTGGTATCCACATGAAGGGAATAGAAAGGTGTATGACCTTGCAAAGATTGGTCTTTGTGACCAATCTTTAAGTTTTTAATACGACTGCTCAACTCGTCAATTTCCGCTGCGGATAATTGGAATGTGGTCGGTCCGCTATTTGTTCTAAAGTCCATGGTGCTTGCTTTGGAAATTTGAACAGAATCAAGTTTCACTGGGAATGAACTCGGATTTGTCAGGAAACATACCCCAAGAACAATACTTGAAACCACAGCAATAGCAACAATCCAAAATGCAGGTTTCTTGTAATTCAGCACATTTTTCACCCTTTCTTTGACGCCAACCTCTCCAAAGGCAAGTGGACAAACCATAACTGTTCTTCTATTCACGCTACAAGAAAGCAGAGCTTCTGAATAAGAAATAGACTCGTTTTGATTCAGTCCACGAATAACTTTTTCATCGCAGGCAAGTTCAATATCTCGGCAAAGTAAAATATACGCAATCCATACAAGAGGATTGAACCAATGGATTGCCAACACTAAATACCCCAACGGTTTCCACCAATGGTCACAGCGTTTCAGATGAGCATTCTCATGGGCAATAATATAGGGCAACTGTGCTTCATCTGTCCCGGAGGGAATGTAGATGCTCGGTTTGAAGAAACCAAGAATAAAAGGTGTTTGTATATCGTCACAAATCCAAATGTTGTCCCGCACAGAAAGGGATGCACCGACTTTCTTTTGCAAGCGGAAATAGCTGACGGCAGCATAAACGAGCATGGCTATGATGCCTATTGCCCATACGATTGCCAGCACAGGAATCAAAAGCTGAAGTGGATTTGCGCTTGCAATTGGCTCTGGAGCAAAGGTGTCCGTAATAATTGGATTCACTACCTTGTCGATAGAGCTTACGCCTGTGGAGATTTCTGGTGTCCAGTCCATCATGATTTCAGGACTGATGGTCTCGGCACTTGGAATCAAGCTCAATGCGCTTTCAAAACTGAATGGGCCAATCAATCGAAAAGCTACGATACCCCACAGTAGGACATTGATCCACTTAGGTGCCTTTTTCAAAACCACACGCAAAAGTACGACCGCAAGGATCAGCCAAGATGCGGCGATACTCATATTTACAATTTTCAAAAAGAATGAACTCATAGATTACTCCTTTCCGGCGGCTGCATCAATCATGCGTCGAATCTCCGCAGCTTCCTGTTGAGAAATACCCTTCCTTTGTGTAAAAGCCGCAATGAAAGCAGGAAGGGAACCTTCAAAGGTTTCGTCAACGAACTGCTCGCTCTGAACGGCATAGAAATCATTTTTAGACAGAACAGAGGAAACGATGCCACCATTATTCTGGAAGATACCACGCTCACAAAGCTTGCGTAATATCGTATAGGTGGTGGAGCGATTCCAGTTCAGTTCTTTTTCACAGAGCTTTACCAATTCTCTGGAGTGCAAAGGCTCATTCGCCCAAATAATATCGGCAAAGTGGGATTCCACTACGCCCATCTTCATCTCAGCCATAAAGATTTCTCCTTTCAGTTTATCGCTAATAAACTAATTATAGTTTACTCCCGATAAACTGAAATGTCAATAGGAAACAGCCATTACTCTCACAGGTTTCATAAAGTTTTGGGAAGAGAATCCGCTGTCGCCACGAAGATAAGTTTTAATGCTCCTTTCCAGGTATTCTTGAAAAATAGATTCCATAAATTTATCAAAAAAATCCGCTATACTTTGTTTTAAAGTATAGCGGATTTTAGTTATTTTACGATCTGAAAGCTTCTAGTAATAGGAGCTGCCTGATAATTGCCACCAATTGTAACTACTGTGACTACATATCTGCCCGGCTCTGTAGGAGCCTTTGTGCTTGAATATGGCTTCCACTTGCTTGTAAAGCCACTGTATAGATAATGCACATTGCTCTGGCTGATTGAGACATCACCATCATATGATAGCGTTGCTCCAAAATCAAAGGATGCTACATCTGAGGCTTTAAGCTTCCCATTTGTAAAGCTCTGATTCCAACTAAGCTTAGTTCCTTTTGAATGCATCTTGACAAGTAAAGCACCAACTCCAACACCTGTCTCATAATTCTTGTTATCGGTAACCGCTGTCACCGTATAAAGACCGGCACGGTTTGGAGTACCAAATGACACTCTCACTGTGTCTGCAACAGAAGGAAGCTTATTTATTATCTCAAGAATCTGTCCAACTGTACCCGTATCTATATGAAGCTTCTTCAACGTGTCAAGCAGCTCCTGTGTGCTGAAAAGTTTTCTAAGCTCTCCGACTGTCATACCGTCCTGCATCATCTGTGTAAAGGACTTTCCATATAGCTTTGAAACAACCGGATCTATAAGCTTAAGTACTGTGCTGTTTGTATACTTCTCAGGCATCTGAAGATAAATGCCTGCATTTACATTGCTTGTAAGACCGGCATAGATTGTATATACATCAAACCTGTCTGAAGGATTTGTTGTAACAAAATCCTGTGGTAGTGCATCTCCGGCATAAATGTTTGTTGACTTTACTTTAACATTTACCTTTGCCTTATTAACGGTCACACTAGTCTCTGCTGATGCTGATGGACGATACTCGGCATTGCCTTTATATGTTATACGGATTTGCTGCTCTCCTGCACCCATCTGCAGATAAGTAAGTAAATTAACCTTTCCGCCTTCTATCGGAGCCCACTGCCTGGTGACTCCCTCAACTCCGGCTACATCATCAACACCATAGTATTCCATTGTAAAATCATCAACACTTAACGTATCCTTTGCAGGCAATGTACTGTTGTCCCAATCAATTACCTGATTAAATATTGACTGTTTCATAACGGCAGTGTCCATATTGTATGAAAAAGATACTCCCTCCCTGCATACAACGGCCGCTGCTATACGGTTATCGGCTGTAGTCACATTTACCTGTGTCTGTGTACCTTTATAGTTCTTATTTCCATCCCACTTTATGCGGATAGTCCACTCTCCCGGACCAAATTTTTTAAATGCTGCAGTCCAGTTTGTAGAATTAAGTGGCTGCCAGTTTGGTATTATATCTGTTCCGGCATTGTACTCCATTGCCACATCATCATATGTAAGCCCTGCCGGATTTGTCTTTGCTATCACAGCATCATAAATTGCTCTTGCTGTAGCATCAAAATCATATGACTGATCCGCGTTAAAAGCCATGCTCACTTCATACGGAGCATCCTTTAAAACAAATGATGATTCATACTTGTAAGCTCTGTGGAGTGTAACAACCTCATCGCTTCCCTTAAGTCTGAATTTGAAATCTCCTTCACCGTTTTCTAAAAATGCCGGATGATTATATTCTGTTGTTACAGTATTCCAAAGTATTTTTTTCGTTGTTGTGCTCGTAAAGCCCTCTAAGCTTCCGAATGCTGTATTTTTCTGTAATTTAGTCTTATCCTTGCCCTCGCACTCTTACTCCCAATCAAGGTTTTTTACATCAACTTCGTCTGCGTTTACAACAAGCGCTTTTGCTATTGCCGCTTTAGCAGTCTCAATATCTGCACCCTGCGGAATAACTGCTGTTCCATTCTGAAGCTGTACTGTCACCTTCTGTGACTCATCTGTCAATAATGCACTGCCGCTGTCAACAGACTCATAAGCCACATCTGCTGCAAATATGACCTGCGTTGCAAGTGGTTCTATCGCTTTTATTTACTTATATTACTGCACACTCAGATAGCTTGTCACACAATAAAGTGTCTTTCCATTATATTCCACGCGTGACCAGCCAAACTCCTCATTGATTCCGGTCCTGGTGACTGTTTCCCCATTTTTTATCGTTGCGATGACTGTAGCATCCGGATTTGTGACACTTGGAAGTGCACGCAGATTAACCTCTATTTTTGCAGTGACAGTATCATTACACTCCTTGAACTTTGTCTTCAGTCCGTCTCCGCTGCCACTTCCGTCCTGCCCGGGAACTACATAGTTCATATCTGTTGTGAGGTAGTTTGAAATGGCATAATATGTCTGTCCATTATATTCGACACGTGACCATCCACTGTCACTGACGCCTGTTCTTGTTGCTGTATCACCGTTATTGAGCGTTGCCTTAATTGTGCTGTCATTGCCCTGACTTGGAATATCCCTCAGATTGACGCTCTCCTTGGCAGTTACGGTCTCATTTACATCCGAAAACTTCATATTTGCTTCCGGGTCAGCTGTTGCATTGTCAGCCGCATCACCATTTTTTGCAGACTCTGTCTCATCAAACCCAAAGTATGCCACATTCAAATCTACCGGCTTATCAATTCCTGACACCTTTCCCTTATTGGTATACTGCCACATGGCATGTGTGCCCTCATATGATGACTTCGGTGTTTCCGGGTAAGCTGTATCCGGATATTGTGACACCCATATTTTGTAGCTGCTCTCAAGCGCTTTAGTATCCCACTGGCTGTTTTCCGACAACTCATTCATGGCAGCGTAAAACATAGGTGTATATCCTTTATTATATATTTCCTGCAAAAATGCCTCAGCTACTTTGGTGCGGGCCTCTGATGACATGCCATACTGTCTGCTGGCTGAGTCTGTGAAGCCCTCGCAGTCAAATGCCACCGGATATGTAATCTGATATTTTGAGATGTAGTCTGCTACCCAGTCTGCCTCCTCAATGGCTTCTGTTTCATTTACTGCTGATGAAAAGAAATATACTCCGACCTTTATGCCATTTTTCTGCGCCTCCTGCATGTTGTATCTCGCATTTGTATCAACACACATCTCGCCTGTTTTCTGGGTTCTGTAGCCCACACGTATCATTGCAAAATCAATTCCGCCTGCGGCAACCTTGTCCCACTTTATGGTGCCCTGATATTTAGATACATCAATTCCGAAGGTCAGGTTACTGTTTTCCGCAACAGAGCTTGCAGACAGTATCTGTGTCTCATCCGCAGAAGCCCCATCATCAGATGTCACACTCATTGAGCCGGCATTGTCTCCCATATGCTGCGGGTCGTCCTTGTCTGAACTATCCTCTGTGGCTATTTCCGTCATCTGTGACGAACCTTTAGCCTCGTTTTTTGCTGACTTAATCACAAAAAATGTGGCAACTGCAGCCAGTGCAGCTACTATCGCAACAATTATAAATATTGCTATTATCTTTCTTTTATCGTTCATAGATTTTCCTCTTCATTATTTATATATGTCACCATGTACAGGCAATCTGCTTTTATGCAACAAAATATATCATATAATCCTGTAATTTTCAAATATTTGTCTTTTTTCAGAAAATATTAAAAATCCGCTATACTCACCTATCGTATAGCGGATTAATATAACACTATTTAATTTTCAGTCTTTTCACCGTTTTTGTCCGTATCCGCATTTACAACGAGATTCACTCCATCAAGTCCGGTTACATTTACGTTGCGATTTACCTTTGCGTCATATGAATCAGCGTTGATAATCTCAGATAAATCAATACCTGTTGCCTCTTTCATACTCTCAAATACCTTTGCCATTACAACCGGTACATTTCCGGCAACCTTGCCTACACCATTTTCGCCATCACCGCCACCGATAATAGTAATCTTGTCGATTTGTCCAAGTGGCTCTGCAACCTTGGCTGCGATATCAGGCAGCACCTTAATCATCATCTCTGCAACGGCTGCCTTATTGTACTTGGCATATGCCTCTGCCTTTTTCTCCATAGCCTCAGCCTCTGCAATACCCTTTGCCTGGATAGCTGATGCTTCTGCCTCTCCGACTGCACGGATACCGGCAGCTTCCTGCTCCTTGGCATATCTCATGGCTTCTGCCTCTGCTTTCTGTGCCTCCGCCTGACGCTGTGCCTCGAACTGTCTTGCCTCAGCTTCCTTCTGACGCTGGTAGAGCTGTGCCTCTGCTTGCTGCTGTGCCGCGTATTTATTGGCTTCAGCCTTTTTCTTGACCTCTGCCTCAAGAGACTGCTCTGTTACTGCAACCTCTTTCTGCTTTAACTCAATCTCTCGCTCCTGCTTTGCAATATCAGCGTTTGCTGTGGCAACCTCAATGGTCTTACGCTGCTCCTCCTTCTGAATATCGTAAGCCGCATCCGCCATAGCCTTCTTTGTATCAGCCTCCATCTGAAGCTCTGATTTCTTGATAGCGAGCTCATTCTGTTTCTTGGCAATCTCTGTCTGTGCTGCAACCGCTGCATCATTTGACTCTTTGTCAGCCGAAGCCTGAGCTACCTTGATGTCTCTCTCACTCTCTGCCCTTGCGATGGCGGCGGCCTTTTTAATCTTTACGATATTGTCGATACCAAGATTCTCTATTACCTCGTTGCCATCCACAAAATTCTGCACATTAAAGCTGATGATATCAAGTCCCATTGCCGCAAGATCAGGCTCTGCATTCTCTTTTACCAGATTGGCAAACTTCTGACGGTCTGATACCATCTCTTCAAGCTTCATTTTTCCAACAATCTCACGTACATTACCCTCGAGAACCTCTCTGGCAACACCAGCAATATACTCTGTGTTTTTGTTAAGGAAATTCTCAGCCGCAAGGCGTAGCTTTTCAGGATTATTACTGATCTTTACGTTTACCGTAGCATCGACGTTGATATTGATATAATCTGCTGTCGGTACTGCATTGCTCGTCTTTACATCGATAGGTATCAGTCTGAGATTCAGCTTATCAAGACGCTCAAAAAACGGAATACGTATGCTCGCCTTTCCGATAACTACCTTTGACTTTTTCTTCACACCTGAAATGATATACGCCATATCAGGCGGTGCCTTCACGTATCCGATTGCCATAAACAACAGGATAACAAGAACAACAATTGCAACAATAATTCCAATGATACTAATGTTCTGCATAACTTTCTCCTCTCTTTCGTATGCTTTTTATTAATAATTTAACAATATCATTTTATTATAAATATATTGTTTTGTCACCCTAAATATTAAAAAAATAATATACCACTGTGCATTTGTTCTGATTATGGTATAAGCGATGCAAACATAAAATTTAGAAATTACAGATATCTTCTTAATCAGCAGGCATTACTTATTCATCAATTTTATTTTGTAATCATCATCCCTTGTATTTCTCCTGTATTTTTATCAAAACTTATATTTTTCGCTTTCCCATAATCTTC
>ENA-UEPD01001400-UEPD01001400.1-human-gut-metagenome-genome-assembly--contig:-NODE-1400-length-13446-cov-5.244521_pt1 | contig 13446 bp, 7 predicted proteins | sample MGYA00242895_ERZ507906 | MGnify/ENA primary metagenome ERZ507906 (study PRJEB26167, sample SAMN06115416) | human gut metagenome | host: Homo sapiens | place: China:Guizhou | collected 2015-03-03... | reverse complement strand
GGTCGATATAGAATTTGCGTTCGGGACGATAGCCGATGAAGGCCATATCGCCTCGCAGAAAGAATATGAATATGAGAAGGAAACATACCGACAGCAATCCGAGCGTACGGGTTTGCGAAAACGAGTGGCGCAGGGCCTCTGTTGGTATCCGGTCACTCCGGGACGCAGTTATTATAACTCCTTAAACCAATTGGTGATCGAGATCGAAAGAACAGAAAACCGGGAGATCGAGCATAATTTTGAGTACGGGCGCCCGGTTTGCTTCTTTACGGCAGATATCAGTGGTAAATTTAAGTATCTGGATTTCTCCGCCACGATCAGCTACGTGCAAGAGGACCGGATGGTGGTAGTTCTCCCCACTCCTTCCGCCTTGATGGATATACAAGGAAAAAGCAATGATCTCGGCGTGCAACTCTACTTCGACGAGACCAGCTATAAAACGATGTTTTCCGCTCTCTCGGACGTGATGCGGGCAAAAAACAACCAACTCTCTCATCTAAGGGACGTATTGCTGGGACAGGAAAAACCGGGACAGCGGGAATTATTCCCGATCCGCTTCCCTTGGTTGAACCGTTCTCAGGAAGAAGCCGTAAATAAGGTATTGGGAGCGAAACAAGTATCTATCGTACACGGCCCTCCCGGAACTGGGAAAACAACCACCTTGGTGGAAGCCATTTACGAGACCCTTCACCGGGAGAATCAAGTGATCGTTTGCGCCCAAAGTAATACCGCCGTAGACTGCATCTCGGAGAAACTGGTAGATAGAGGCATTAACGTCCTGCGCATCGGGAACCCCACTCGTATCAATGACAAGATGCTCTCTTTCACATATGAACGCCGTTTCGAATCGCATCCGGATTATCCCGAATTATGGAGCATCCGGAAAGCGATACGGGATATACAATCCAATATGCGAAAGAAAAGCCGGGAGGAACGGGATACGATCCGAAACCGCCTCTCCCGTTTGAAATTCCGGGCGACCGAACTGGAAGTCAAGATCGATACAGAGCTGTTCGACGAGGCTCGTGTCGTTGCTTGCACCTTGGTTGGCTCCGCAAACCGGGTCATGATGAACCGGCACTTCACGACCTTGTTTATCGATGAGGCCGCCCAAGCCTTGGAAGCTGCTTGCTGGATAGCGATCGGCAAGGCGGACCGGGTCATACTAGCGGGCGATCATCACCAATTGCCCCCTACTATTAAATGTATAGAAGCGGAACGAGAAGGCTTAGGACGTACCTTGATGCAAAAGATAGCCCACACGAAACCGGAAACAGTCTCTCTCCTGAAGATCCAATATCGTATGCACGAGGATATCATGCGCTTCTCCTCCCAATGGTTCTATCATAACGAACTCGAATCCGCTCCCGAGGTAAGTGGGCGAGGAATCTTGCGACTGGACACTCCCATCGTATGGTTCGATACGTCCGAGTGCGATTTCACGGAAAATACGAGAGAGGAGACCATGAGCCGTGTCAACAGGCAAGAGGCGGAATTGCTCGTGGAACAATTACGCTCCTATATACAGAAAATATCCAAGGAGAGAGTGCTGGAGGAGAATATCGACTTCGGATTGATCTCCCCTTATAAGGCGCAGGTACAATACATCCGTAAATTAATCAAACAGGACGCTTTCTTCAAGCCTTTACGCAGACTGATTACCGTACATACCGTAGACGGTTTCCAAGGGCAAGAACGCGATGTCATCTTGATCAGTTTGGTAAGGGCCAACGAGGATGGAAAGATAGGCTTCTTGAACGACTTGCGGCGCATGAACGTAGCGATCACCCGTGCCCGTATGAAACTGATGATCTTGGGAGACGCTTCCACCCTTACCCGGCACGCATTTTATAAAGAACTCTATAATTATATCTCCCAAAGAGGTAAAATAATCACGATCAACACGAAACAAGAGCATGAACTATAAATTATTGGTACTGGATTTAGACGGTACACTGACAAACAGTAAAAAAGAGATCACCCCATTTACGAGGGAAACCCTTCTGCAAGCGCAGGAAAAAGGATTGCATCTGGTCTTAGCCTCCGGCCGGCCCACCTACGGTATCGTGCCTTTAGCCGAGGAACTGAACATAAAGCAATATGGTGGTTTTATCCTTTCCTTCAACGGCGGTAAGGTGATCGACTTGATGACAGACAAAGTACTTTTCGAACAGGCTTTGCCACCCGATATCGTACCTGTTTTATACAACCGCTCCAAAGAAGCGGGACTGGCTATCCTTTCCTACAACGGTAAATATATCTTAAGCGAGCACCCGGAAAATAAATACGTACAATACGAATCATTCCTAACAAAGATGAAGATCAAGGCTACCGACGATTTCCTGCGGGATTTACATCAACCTGCCGATAAATGCTTGGTGGTAGGCGAACCGGAGATGTTGGTACCGTTGGAAGAGAAGCTCCGCCAAGAATTAGGGAAACGTATCAACGTATATCGTTCCGAGGCATTCTATCTGGAGCTTGTCCCCAAAGGTATCGACAAAGCCGCCTCATTATCCCGCTTACTAGAGCGAACCCGGATAAAACAGGAGGAAGTGATCGCTATCGGCGATGGTTTCAACGATGTATCCATGATCCATTTCGCCGGATTGGGAGTCGCTATGGCCAACGCCCAGCCCCCTGTCAAGGCCAATGCCGACCGCATCACCCAATACACGAACGATGAGGATGGAGTGGCTCGTTTCATCCAAGAATTGCTTTGAAAAAAACACGTACGTATTTTCCGAGAAACACGTACATGTTTTCGCGAGAACACGTACGTGTTTTTTCAGAGACATTTACACCAGTATCGACACAGGCCAATGCCTATATCGGCATAAGCCTGTACGTATATCGCCGCAAGGCTACACCGATATAGGCGTGAGCTTGCGCCGATATACGTAAATTCCTTTCATGGAAATGTCTTCTAACTATCAACTATTTTATGTACATTTGTATTCTAAACCATAAAATAAGACGCCATGAAGTACAAATTATTAGTCTTAGACGTAGATGGGACGTTGCTTAACGACAAGAAAGAGATAACTCCCCGGACCCATGCCGCCCTGTTAAAGGCTCAGCAGATGGGAGTTCATGTTGTATTGGCATCCGGCCGACCCACCAACGGGGTTCAACCCTTGGCGGAGGCTCTTGAATTGAATCATTACGGTGGTTTCATATTATCTTATAACGGAGGTCAGATCATCAATGCCCAGACCGGAGAATTGATGTTCGAGAAACGAATCGATCCGGCCATGATTCCTTATTTGAACCGGAAGGCGAAGGAAAACGGTTTCGCGATCTTCACATATCACAAGGACTATATCCTAACCGATAGCCCGGAAAACAAGCATGTCCAAGAGGAGGCCGAACTCAATAAGATGCGCATCATCGGTGTGGAGAATTTCCCGGAAGCGGTGGATTTCGCACCCTGTAAGTGTATTCTTACCAGCGATGACGAGAACAATCTAGTGGGTCTCGAAAATCATTGGAAGAAACGTCTGGACGGGGTATTGGAAGCTTTCCGCTCCGAGGACTATTTCTTGGAGGTAGCTCCTCATTTCATCAATAAGGGAAATACGTTGGCGGTATTGATGGAGATGCTGAATATCACGACCGAAGAGGTTGTCGCTATTGGTGATGGCGTAGCCGACGTATCCATGCTTCAATTAGCCGGTACCGGCGTGGCGATGGGTAACGCACGCGACTCCGTAAAGGCTTGCGCCGATTTCACGACCTTATCTAATAATATGGATGGTGTGGCGGTAGCGATCGAGAAAGCGATCCTTGCCACGATCAAACCCACGGAGGTTCCGTTAGATCAACTAAACGCACGGGCCAAACATGCCTTAATGGGTAATCTAGGCATTCAATATACCTATGCGTCGGAGGATCGTGTGGAAGCGACCATGCCTGTAGACGAACGGACCCGCCAGCCTTTCGGTATCTTGCACGGAGGCGCTACGCTGGCTTTGGCGGAGACCGTGGCCGGACTAGGTTCCATGATTCTGGCGAAACCGGACGAGATGGTAGTCGGCATGCAAGTTAGCGGCAGCCATATGTCGTCCGCCCACGAGGGAGACACGGTACGTGCCGTCGGGACGATTATCCACAAAGGCCGTTCATCCCATGTGTGGAACGTAGACATATTCACCTCTACCGACAAACTGGTTTCCTCGGTACGGGTAATCAATAGCATACTAAAGAAGAAATGATTCCAAGAGATTTTTACGAAATAATAGACACGTTGATCAAGCAAGGCCGGAGTTTCGCTATTTGGCGTATTCCCGGTGAGGATAGGCTCCATTTCAGGATGCAAAGCGCCGGCTCTCCTTGCCTATTATACGACATAAAAGACTTAAATGAACGGAGCGGTTTTGTAATCGCTCCGTTTCAGGTGACAGCGGAACGACCTATCGTTTTAATCCAACCGGATTGCTTTGAAATCCCCTCCGAATCCGATTGGGATTTCTCTCGAGAGAAAAACGAATTCCCTTCGAATGAAATCGAAATCCCATCCGAATCCGAGGAGAAGGAACGATACGCTTACCATTTCTCCCTGTTTACCAGCCCTTTGCTAAAAGGAAGCCAAGATAAACTAGTCCTATCCCGTAGCAAAACGATCCGGAAAGATCCCTCTTTCTCACCCGGCAAGGCATTCTTCGCCGCAGTAGAACGATATATCCGCTCCTATGTCTACCTTTGCCATACCCCGGAAACCGGAACTTGGATGGGTGGGACACCGGAAATCTTGTTATCCGGCGAGAAAGGCGACTGGCAAACGGTAGCTTTGGCCGGAACCCAATCCTTACGAGACGGGAAATTACCGAAAAGCTGGGACCATAAGAATTGGAGAGAACAGCAATTAGTCGCCTCCTATATACGCCGCCAGCTGTCCACCTTGGGTATTACTCCCGAGGAGAAGGGGCCTTATTCAGCCCGGGCCGGAGAGGTTTCCCATTTGAAAAGCGATTTCTTCTTCTCCTTGCCGAATCCCGAGAAGCTGGGTGATGTCCTTCAACTATTACACCCTACTCCAGCCGTTTGCGGTCTTCCCAAGGAGGAGGCTTATCATTTCATCATCGAGAATGAGGGGTACGATCGTAGCTATTACTCCGGTTTCATCGGTTGGCTGGATCCCAAAGGCAAAACAGATCTGTACGTAAACCTCCGTTGCATGAATATCCTCCCCCAAACCTTTACGCTGTATGCCGGAGGCGGTCTGTTGGCGGCCTCGCAGCTAGAGGATGAGTGGCAGGAGACAGAGGATAAATTAGATACGATGCGGAGAATAGTGGGTAATTTATAATTTTATATCATATAATGTATAGCGATAAAAAGAACATCCTTCAATTGGTAGCCTTGCTGATAGAGCACGGCGTAAGTAATATCGTGCTATGTCCGGGGAGCCGGAACTCTCCGATTGTGCACACATTGGCAAACCATTCGTTCTTCAATTGCCATTCCGTGACGGATGAGCGAAGCGCGGGATTCTTTGCCGTAGGGCTAGCGTTGCACGGAGGTAAGCCGGCGGCTGTTTGCTGTACCTCGGGCACGGCCTTGCTGAATATACATCCGGCGGTAGCGGAGGCTTTCTATCAGAAAGTTCCGCTTGTCGTGATATCCGCCGACCGCCCCGCCGCATGGATCGGGCAAATGGACGGACAGACCTTGCCGCAACCCGGGGTGTTCGGCTCGCTGGTGAAGAAATCGGTACAGCTACCGGAAATACATACGGATCAAGATGAATGGTATTGTAATCGATTGATCAACGAGGCTTTGTTGGAACTGAACCATCACGGCAAAGGGCCGGTTCATATCAACGTCCCGATCTCCGAGCCTTTATTTCAGTTCACGACACCCGAATTGCCGAAGGTACGGGTAATCACCCGTTATCAAGGCCTAAACGTGTACGACCGGAAATATGACGATCTGATCGAGCGTTTGAACAAATATAGCAAGCGAATGATGATAGCGGGACAAATGAGTTTGATCTATCTCTTCGAGAAGAAAATATGTAAGTTACTATACAAACATTTCACTTGGCTCTCCGAGCACATCGGCAACCGTATCGTACCGGGATTGCCGATCAAGAATTTCGACGCCATCCTGTACGCTACCCCAGAGGAGGAAAAAGAGAAGCTGGTTCCCGAGCTCGTGATCACCTACGGCGGCCATATTGTCTCCAAGCGGCTGAAAGAGTTTTTGCGGAAACACCCGCCTAAGGAGCATTGGCATGTCTCATTGGATGGGGAGGTAGCGGATTTATTCGGTAGCCTGACCACGGTGATCGAGATGGACGCTTTCGAGTTTCTGGAGAAAATCGCTTATATGCTGGAGAATAGGCAGATTGAATATCCGAAGGCTTGGGAATATAAATCCCGGAATCTGCCGGAGCCGGAGTTCGCTTACTCCGAAATGGCGGCGATCGGTGGTTTGATACGTTCGCTTCCGGCTGAATCGGCCTTGCATCTGGGGAATAGCTCCACCGTACGTTACGCACAATTGTACACCGTACCCGAGACGGTTGAGGTTTGTTGTAACCGAGGTACGAGCGGGATCGAAGGCTCCTTGTCTACGGCTATCGGATACGCCTCGGCCTCGCAAAAACTAAACTTTATCGTTATAGGCGATCTTAGTTTCTTCTATGATATGAATGCGTTGTGGAACGGAAACTTGCACAATAACCTTCGTATCCTGCTCTTGAACAACGGAGGTGGTGAGATCTTCCAAGCCTTGCCAGGATTCAAGATGAACGAGCGTACGCACCGTTACGTCACCGCCTCCCACCAGACCTCAGCGGAGGGATGGGCCACGGAAAGGGGATTCTCCTACTCCGCCGTTCATAACGCCGAGGAGTTGGCAGCTGCGATGAGCGCCTTTACCCAAACGGAGCAACCGAGCGAACATCCCCTATTCATGGAGGTTTTCACGGACAAAGCGGAAGACGTACGATTGCTCAAGGAATATTATCATCAACTAAAAAATTCATCCCAAGCACAAAACATATAATATATGGAAACGAAAAGAGAATGGACAACCATCAAGGAATACGAGGAGATCTTATTTGATTTCTACAACGGCATCGCCCGCATTACGATAAACCGGGAACGGTATCGCAACGCTTTTACCCCGACTACGACCACGGAGATGAGCGACGCCTTTTACATCTGCCGGGAACGTCCGGACATTAACGTAGTCGTTCTGACAGGAGCCGGAGATACGGCGTTTTGCGCGGGAGGCGATATGAACGTGAAAGGACGTGGCGGCTACGTGGGTAAAGACGGCGTACCTCGCTTGAACGTATTGGACGTACAAAAGCAGATCCGCTCTCTCCCGAAACCCGTCATCGCGGCCGTGAACGGTTTCGCTATCGGCGGCGGACACGTATTGCACGTGGTTTGCGACCTTACGATCGCTTCCGAGAACGCTATCTTCGGACAGACAGGCCCTCGTGTGGGTAGCTTCGACGCCGGGTTCGGCTCTTCTTACCTCGCCCGTGTGGTCGGACAAAAAAAGGCCCGTGAGATCTGGTTCCTATGCCGCAAGTACAATGCACAGGAGGCTTTGGATATGGGTCTGGTAAATAAGGTAGTCCCCTTGGATAAATTAGAGGACGAGTACGTTCAATGGGCCGAGGAGATGATGTTGCTTAGCCCGTTGGCCTTGCGCATGATCAAGGCAGGCTTGAACGCCGAGTTGGACGGACAGGCCGGTATACAGGAGTTGGCCGGAGACGCTACCATGCTTTACTATATGACGGACGAGGCGCAGGAAGGCGGCAAGGCATTCTTGGAGAAACGCCGTCCACGCTTCGAGGATTACCCGAAGTTCCCGTAAAGGGAATTGAGAATTGAGAATTGAAAATTGAAAATGAATGGTGAAGGAGAGGTTTTATAAGACAGAGGTGGTTCCCCGGTGCTTGACTTTCAAGCAACCGGCAGGAACCTCACGGGGTGTTTACACGACCCGGAAATTGTGGGAGGTCCGAATCCGCAAGGAAGACGAACCCTCGGTTATTGGTATCGGAGAATGTGCCCCCCTGCCGGATCTCAGTTGCTATTATGGAGTGGATTACGAGATCACGTTATCCAAGGCTTGCCTCGATCTGGAACATGAGGGATATGTTGACACCGAATCTTTGCGCCATTACCCATCCATCCTTTTCGGGCTGGAGACGGCCATGCGCCATTATGAACAGGGCGGTTGGCGGCATTACGACACGCCCTTCTCGCGGGGGCAGGCGGGCATCCCCATCAACGGACTGATCTGGATGGGCGATTATAAGTACATGTTGGAACAGGTAGAGGAAAAGATGAAGGAGGGCTTCCGCTGCGTCAAGCTGAAGATCGGCGCTATCGATTTCGACCGGGAACTCTCTTTATTGAAACACATCCGTGCGCATTTCTCTGCCAAGGAAATAGAGCTTCGGGTAGACGCCAACGGCGCTTTCACACCCTCGGAGGCGATGGACAAACTGAAGCGGCTCGCCGAGATGGACTTGCATTCCATCGAGCAGCCTATCCGTGCCGGGCAGTTGGAAGAAATGGCACACCTTGCGGCAGAGTCACCCCTTCCCATCGCTCTCGACGAGGAACTGATCGGCTGTAACGCCCCGGACGAGAAACGGCGGTTGTTGGAAACGATCCATCCCCAATACATTATATTAAAGCCTTCCCTCCACGGAGGCATCGCCGGATGTACGGAATGGGTTCACTTAGCGGAAACTATCTTAGGGAGTACCCCCGAGCGACCCAAATGGTGGGTCACCTCCGCTCTGGAATCGCAAATCGGACTGAACGCTATCGCCCAATGGTGCGCCACGTTAGGTAACCCGCTACCGCAAGGTCTAGGAACCGGCGAGATTTTCAAGGATGATAAACATCGGTTAATCCAACGAAAAGGAGACACCATCTGGTTCACTAACGACCTTTGACCTATGCCGATACAAGAAGATTTACAGGCATTCTTAGCTGAATGGCACGATCCCTCCCCTTTTCTGGAAGTCCAGACCTCCGGCTCCACCGGTACGCCCAAGCGGATGAGAGTGCGCAAGGACCGGATGCTGAACAGCGCCCGGCTTACCTGCGATTATCTGGGTCTTAAGAAGGGCGACAAGGCCCTGTTATGTATGCCCCTGCGCTATATAGCCGGAAAGATGATGGTGGTCCGCTCCCTATACGCCGGACTGGATCTGGAGGTGCGTGAGCCCTCCGGACACCCGTTGGCGGATTGGGGGGATACGCCCCTGCGCTTTGCCGCCATGATCCCCTTGCAGGTTTACAATACGTTGCGAGTACCCGAGGAACGTAAACGGCTGGAGCAAACGGATATCCTGATTATCGGCGGCGGGGCGATCGACGCGGCCTTGGAACAGGAGATACGGCAGATGCCAAACACGGTTTATTCCACCTACGGAATGACGGAGACGCTGTCTCACGTCGCCCTGCGCCGGCTGAACGGGCCGGAAGCCTCGCCCTATTACCATCCCTTCTCCTCGGTGACGTTATCCTTGTCGCCGGACAATACCTTGGTGATAGACGCCCCATTGGTTTGCGACGAGCGGCTGGTGACGAACGATGTCGCCCGCCTGCTGCCGGACGGGAGTTTCGCCATTATCGGAAGGAAAGATAATATCATCAATAGCGGAGGTATCAAGATACAGATCGAGGAGGTGGAAGAGCGGCTACGGCCCTACCTAGACCTCCCCTATGCCATCACCGCCGCCCCCGACCCTCGGTTGGGAGAGGCGGTAGTCTTACTAATCGCCCCAAGGTCATGTGAAACGGTATCACCCCCTCGGGTGACACCACACATGAAAGCTATCATGAGCGACTCATGGAACCTATCATGTACCGCTAATGAAAGCTATCATGAGCGATTCATGAAAGCTATCACGAACGACTCCGCGCAGCTATCATGTGAGGTATCGACAGTGGCTCTCGCCAGCCTGCCCAAGTACCTCCGTCCAAGGCACGTCATAGAGGCAAGCGAGATCCCCCAAACCGGAAGCGGCAAGATCGATCGTGCCGCCTGCCGGGAGCTAGCGAGAAATATCATCACAAAAACACTATAAACATGAAAAGGATTCTAACAATCACCGCGGTCTCCCTATTGGCCTTATCGCCTATGTACGGGCAGGATTCTTGCCGATACCCGCAAGATCCTACCTTGGAGAAATCGCAAGCCTACGCAGGATACGACTGCGTCACCTTGCTGGACAGCACCGCCGTCACGGTACAACCTACCGGCTCGGGGGCTTTCGCCGTATGCAAGGCTTTTAAGGTACAGACTCCCAAGGGAGCCGTCGCCAACCGTATCATCAAATACGATTACGACCCGCTGACGGCGCATGCCGAGTTTCGTTACGCCACGATCTACCGTGCGAATGGCGACGTGATCAATCTCGACGTGACTGGGGCTTGCGACTATGCCGCCCCCGCACGTGCCATCTACTGGGGCGCCCGGCAGATCATGCTGGAAGTGGGCCGCCTGCAACCGGGAGATGTCGTGGAGTACGAGATCGCCAAGAAAGGTTTCACCTACGCCTTGCTGACGGCGGGCGACGACGAGCGTTTCATCCCTCCTATGCGGGGACAGTTTTACGATATCGTCCCCTTCTGGGCTACCGAGCCTACCGTGCGTAAGGTATACCGGGTATCCATGCCGATGGAGAAAGAGTTGCAATTCCAGTTCTACCAAGGCGAATGTACCTCTTCCATGCGATATGAGGATGGACGGAAAGTATATACCTTCGCCTCCGACGATATCCTTCCTTTCGCCAAGGAACCGAATATGGTAGACCTATTCGACGCAGCCCCGAAGCTCATGATGTCCAGCACGCCCCGCTGGGAAGATAAATCCGTATGGTTCAATAAGGTTAACGAGGATTACGGAAGCTTTACCGCGATCCCGGAAGCCCAAAGGAAGGTAGACGAGCTGATCAAAGGCAAGAAGACGGAAATGGAGAAGATAGCCGTGCTGACCCACTGGGTGGCCGATAACATCCGTTACTCCGGGATCTCGATGGGTAAAGGCGAGGGTTTCACGCTTCACAACCTAAAGATGAATTATACCGATCGTTGCGGTGTCTGCAAGGATATCGCCGGTACGTTGATCGCCTTCCTCCGCATGGCCGGATTCGAGGCTTACCCGGCGATGACCATGGCGGGAAGCCGTGTAGAAAGCATCCCCGCCGACCATTTCAACCATTGCGTGGCGGTGGTAAAACTGGCTAGCGGCACGTATATGCCTCTCGACCCGACTTGGGTTCCTTTCTGCCGGGAATTATGGAGTAGCGCCGAGCAACAGCAGAACTACCTCCCGGGTGTGCCCGAAGGCTCCGACCTCTGCCTGACCCCTGTCTCCGCCCCAGAAAACCACTACGTCCGCATCCACGCTGACAACCGCCTAGACGAGAAAGGCACGCTCCGCGGACAATTCACGATCACCGCCGAGGGACAGTCCGACAGCAATATCCGCCGCATCTTCACCACCGGATGGCAATCCGACTGGCAGAACACGATGGAGAAGCAATTGCTGGCCGTATCCCCCAACGCCAAACTGCTTCGTGTAGATTACGGTAAGGACCCGAAGAACTATCAAGCGGCCCCTATCAAGATCACGTTCTCTTATGAGATCCCCGATTATGCGATCATCGCCGGAGACCAGATGCTTATCAAGCCGCTAGTCATGAATAACCTCTACAATCAAGTGAAGAGTTTCTTGCGTATCGATACGAAACCGGAAAACCGTGCGTATGGATTCAAGGACGCTTGCTCCCGTTTGGTAGAACAAGATGAGACCATCCGTCTCCCCAAAGGCTATACCCTCCTGAACGCCCCGAAGAATGACGCCCTGCGAAGCAATGCGGCCGATTTCGAAGGTTCCCTTTCACAGGAAGGCGACCGGAACATCGTCTTGCGCCAGAAGCTAGCGTTGAAGAAGCGTGTCTACGACGCGGCTGACTGGAAAGGCTTCCGTTCCGCCGTGAACGCCTATAAGAGTTATGGTGACTATTTGATTATCAAGAAATAAAAAAAGAAAGACAATGATTAAGATAACCTATAAACTGATTCTTCTCCTAAGCTTGTTAGCGATGACGGTTACTTCATTCGCCGCATCGGAGGCTGAGTACGGGAAAGTATCGAAAGCTTGGACCTTGCATGCCGACGGCAGCCAAGAATATCGATCCTCCATGGAGTTGACGCTCTTCACGCATACCGCGATGAATAGCACGTATGGCGAGAGTTTTATCGTCTACAATCCCGATTTCCAAACACTGAAGATTCACTCATCCTATACGAGGCAGAAAGACGGTACGATCGTAAAGACACCCGATAACGCCTTCGTGGAGGTCCTGCCCCGTTTCGCCGCCGACGCTCCGGCCTATAACCAACTTAAGGAAATGGTCGTGGTACACACTGGCCTAGAACTTGGGGCCACGATTTACTTGGATTACTCTATTATCACAAAACCGGGCTACTATCCGGCTCTGGATATCAACGAGCGACTACAAGAGACCTCTCCCGTGAAGGAATGCAAGGTCTCTATTTCCGTACCGGAAGGGACCCCCTTGGCTTGCGGTCTATACGGCTCCCCCGTAAAAGCCGTGGAAGAGAGCCATGACGGTATAAAGGAGGTACACTGGACACTACGGAACATTCCCGCTTCCTCCCGTGAGGCTTTCCAACCAAAGAACCGTGAGGCTTCACCCCACTTGGTAGCCTCTACCTATCCTTCAGGTAAAGCGGCCTTAGCCACTTTGGATAAGCGCTTAAAGGAATCGCAGGGATACGAGAGCAAAACCTTCGCCCAATTCCTCACCGATAAAAGCGGTAACGAACAAGAGAAGGTGAACATCATCCGAGACCATATACTCAACAATCTCAGTACCTGTCCTATCCCCATGGCGATGACCGGCTATACCGTCCGTGACATCGATACCGTTCTCCGCAGTGCTTACGGTACGCCGCTAGAGATCGCACAGCTCTTGAACGTGATGTTGAATGCCGCCGGAATCCCGTCGGAAGTCCTCGCCGTCTATCCCGGCCATCTCGATACGGACGCTTGCGGGCTGGCTGCCATCCAGACACTAGCCGTAAAAGCCACTGTCGATGGGAAAGATCAATACCTATCCGCCTCCCCGCTGACAAATCGTGGCGGACTAGATAAGGTAGTCTCCCTCTCCGGAACTTCCATTGAGATTGAGACCACACCTATTCAGATTAAGGAAAGTAGATCCGTGGCCATCTCCGCCGATCAAGCAAAAGACGGTTTCGCCATCTGCGTATTGCCAGCCATCTCCGCCGGAATCGATAGCTGGGGCATGAGTGCCTTGAACAGCAAGCGTTCCAACTTATTCGAACTCCCCTCCCTAATCAGGGAAGAGGTAACATACACGGTTACTCCCGCCGAGGGCATGAAGTTGCAGACCTCCACAAAAGA
>ENA-UEPD01001370-UEPD01001370.1-human-gut-metagenome-genome-assembly--contig:-NODE-1370-length-13708-cov-48.171007_pt1 | contig 13708 bp, 7 predicted proteins | sample MGYA00242895_ERZ507906 | MGnify/ENA primary metagenome ERZ507906 (study PRJEB26167, sample SAMN06115416) | human gut metagenome | host: Homo sapiens | place: China:Guizhou | collected 2015-03-03... | reverse complement strand
CTTTCGAGAAGACTACAGTAAAAAGGTGAAAAATGCTGCCGGAAACTTTTCGGTGGCAACAAAGATGGCGCTTACCATACTTAAGAATGAGAAAACAACAAAAGGAAGTATGAATCTGAAAAGACTAAAAGCGGGATGGGATGAAAACTATTTGTCACAACTTTTGCAGGACAATAATTTTTAATGCGTCGGCCCTGTAGTTTGGTTGAGCAATCATGAAGGAATTTTGATGTAAACCTGTTCCTATCCTTGCGTAACTACATCCCTATGTTTGTATCGTATAATCGGGAGATATGCTTTGTGCTATCGGTATAAATCCGTAAAGGCTGCATTGGGCATGACATGGAAGAGAAAAAGCCTGAAAAACGGCTGTCTCTTGAATTTCGGGAAATAGATAAATATTAATGTATCTATCTGATAGTAAGTAATATACGTCTGTGTGAGAAAGTAAACACTGTGAGGGCATGAGGGCATTTATGAGAGCATAAAGATGATACACTCATAATATAGTGCATTGTTAATGAGATGATTATCATCGTTAATGAGGGCATGAGAGCATATTGTCTTCCAACTTTTTTTGTAAACTTGCTGAAGGAATAAGAAATATGTTTCTTTGAAATCTATATAGTTAGAAAAATTGCCGTATTCTTAGGTTATAGATGTCTTTAGACGGATAGGGTAATATTTTATCGCACCTATTTTGTATTTTTGTAAAAAGGAGCGTTTTGTATGGAGAACATAATCAGAAAGATAAGAACTTACCATCCTGTTTCGGGGTAAAGCGTTGGGAACATTGACACAACTTTTGGAGAGGCATATATTCCCGGCAGAAACACTTCTTATCATCATATCAGTTATGAAGTGATAGGGTATAAGGATATAATAGGATGTACGGGTTCCTATTAAGGGGCAAAAAAGAATAGAAGTAAGGGTAAGTAGTCTTTTAATTCTTTCCGTAATTGTTTTAGTGCCTGTTGAATTCTGTAATCTACCGTTTTGGAAGATATGTTTAATTCTTCTGCAATTTCCTGATAGGTCTTATTTTGGAAACGGTGCATTTCAAAAGCTATCCGATAAGATTCTGGAAGATTAAGTATTGCTTTTTCTATTTTTTGTGTTAATTCTTCTATAATATAAAAATCAGGATCTTCGAATAGTTCCTGTATGTCCGGAGTGAGTATATTTTCTATTTGGAATCGAAGAGAATTTCTGGTCATTAAGGTATAACATTTGTTTTTTACTGCCTTGAACAAATAATGATGAACAGAAGAATCTATATGATTTGTTTTTCTATTTTCCCATATCTGTAACATGGTATCTTGAACCACTTCTTCTGCATCTTCTAATGAAACAAAACTGCGGGCAAAAGCACAAAGCATAGCATAATATTTGATGAATAAAGTATCAAATGCCTTCTTATTGCCCTGTTGCATGGATATATACAGTTGCTTGTCTATCAAATTATCATTTGTGGTTTCCATAGATTATAGAAGAAAATGTTATTGCAAAAATACATAATTTTAATCATGAAAGTACCTATTCGAAAAATAATTCAAAAAAAACAGTTTTTGGTTTAGGAACTTTTGATCTTGGTTAGACTTATTATAAAAGGACATTATGATAAATTCAGATACCCGAATAGATGAAGCGCTTTTACTCCGTTATTTTGAAGGAGAAGTGACTCTAAGTGAGAAAGATGAGATTGAAAAATGGATTATCTCTTCCGAAGCAAATAAAAAGCTGGCCAAACAGATTTATTATCTTTCTTTTGCCACAAAAACAATGGATACCTTAAAACGGACTGATGCACGGGCTGCCTTGAAGGAAGTCAGAGGCAGGATAAGAAGGGAACGACAGCTACAATGGGGGCGATGGGCACAACGTGCCGCTGCTATTCTTGCCATACCTTTGTTGCTGTCTACTTTGTATTTATATTATAATGCCGATAGACAGGATGAGATGAGCTTTATTGAAGTCCGCACTAATCCGGGAATGATTACAACTATTGTTTTGCCAGATAGTTCCCGCGTATGGCTGAATTCGGAATCTTATTTGAAGTATCCCGTTCGTTTTGCTAAAAATGAACGAAATGTAATATTACAAGGAGAAGGATATTTTTCTGTTAGAAAAAATGTGGATAGCCGTTTTACCGTTCAGACTCCTCATCACACTCAGATTCAAGTGCTGGGTACTGAGTTTAATGTAGAAGCTTATGAAAAAGAGGATGAAGTAAATACCACCTTGGTATCTGGAAAAGTACAGTTCCAATATGATTCAGAAAGAGGAAAAAAACGAATGGATCTGTTGCCTGGTGAGAAGATTACCTATAATTCTATATCAGGGGAGGTTTTTGTTTCACGGGCGGCTGTTCTGTCGGATATTTCTTGGAAAGAGGGTAAGATTATACTTTATAAAACTCCTATTGAAAAAGCGTTACGTATGCTAAGCAAACGGTTCAATGTGGATTTTGTGATAACAGATCCGGCATTGAAAGAAAATTCGTTTACTGGAACTTTTATACATCAACGTTTAGATCGTATTTTGGAGCATTTTAGAATATCTTCCGGGCTTCGTTTCCGTTATATTGAAACAACAGATAGTACACAAGAAAAGAGTAAAATAGAAATTTATTAATCCATCTGAAGCTAATATGAGAAACAAACATCCACCAAAAGAAAAATACGGGAAAATAATGGCGTATTCTCCCGTATAAAACAAAGTCTTTTCAGAAATCCCTGCTTATTTGACGATGAGCAGAAATTGTAAACTTTAAATCGATACAAATTTATGCAAAATTATCTATGTACCCAATTGTTTTGGGTTGTAAAAACACATTGGTTAACCTTAAAAAAAATTCCATTATTTATGCGACTATTTATTATTATGTTTTTATTTGCCGTCGGAGTAATGAGGGCGGCGGATAGCTATTCACAAAATGTGTTGCTTGATATTGAAGTTCAGAACCAAACCATAGAAAAGGTCTTGGGGGAGATTGAAAAACAGTCTGAGTTTACTTTCTTTTATAATGATAAACAGATAAATGTAAATCGTTTGGTATCTGTCACCGTTACAAAGGAAACGATTTTTAAAGTATTGGATAAAATTTTCAAAGATACAGGTATTTCTTATTCAATTCTAGATAAAAGTATTATACTTTCAAATAGAAAAGAAAATATAAATGTTGGGCTTGAAAATAAGAAAATTAATGGAACGGTGTTCGATGCAAAAGGAGAGCCTATTATTGGTGCCAATGTTCGTGTAAAAGGTAGCACTTTGGGGACTATAACGGATTTGGATGGAGTTTTTTCTTTGGATGTTCCGGAAAATGCAATATTGGAAGTTAGTTATATCGGTTATGAAAGTCAGACAGTTCATGTTGCCGACAAGACTCAGTTCTCTTTTATATTGAAAGAGGATACTGAAGTGTTGGAAGATGTCGTTGTGATTGGCTATGGTAGTGTCAAGAAATCTAATCTGACAGGAGCTGTTGCTTCCGTAAAAATGGAAGAAGTTCCACAAACAGCTACTACTGAGGTTTCTAATTTACTGATAGGACGTGTTCCCGGATTGTCTATTCGTCAGAATTCAGCAGCTCCCGATGGCGATTATAAAATGGTTATTCGTGGTTCTGCTTCAACGAATGCAGAAAATATTCCATTGTATGTTATTGATGGTTTTCCTGGAGGGGATATTAATGCGGTTAATCCAAATGATATAGAATCAATTGAGGTTTTGAAGGATGCTAGTTCTACTTCCATTTATGGTGCTCGTGCTGCCAATGGGGTGATTTTGGTTACTACGAAACGTGGAAAGCAAGGTAAAGTGAATATTAATTTTAAAGCAAATGCTTCTTTCCAGACTATGGCTAATCCTTATGATATGATGGATGCAAAGGAATATATGCAAATGTCTAATGATTTTTTTATTGAAGATTGGAAGTATAATAATAAGATTTATCCATATGGCAATGTTGATCCTAATACGGTAACTAGTAAACCTAAAATAGCATTTACAGATGACCAGTTAAAGAATGCGCGAAATGTAACCGACTGGTTTGATGAAGTGACCCGTACCGGTATCATTAATAATGAAAGCTTGTCTATTAATGGAGGCTCTGATAATTCTCGTTATTTGCTTTCTTTGGGGCATTTTGGACAAAAAGGAGTTGTATATAATAGTGGTTCCGAAAAATTTATGGGGAGATTAAGTATGGAAGTTGATCTCGCCAAATGGTTGACAACAGGTATGTCTGTTTCAGGGACTCAAATTTCAAATGATAAATTAGTATCGGCTTCTTCTGATAGTCAGGCAGGAGTTATTTCTGATGCATTGTTATATCCTAAATATCTTTCAATCTTTGATGATGAAGGTAAGTATCTGATTAATCCGGATCATCCTAATCATGCCAATCCGGTATCATGGAAAGAAATTACGAATGAAACAATAACTAATCGTTATCTGATAAATAATTTTTGGAATGTAACATTGACAAAGGAGTTGGTATTCAGAATGAGTTGGGGAGTCAATTCAAGCTTTGCCCGTACTAATCAATATTATCCTAAAACAATGTTGACCGGTTATGAGGCTAATTCAAAGGCTTATACGAAAGAGTTACGGAAAAATGATTATTTGTTGGATGCTACTTTGACTTATACAAAAGATTTGTTCAAGGGACATACTTTGAAAGTAATGGCAGGTTATGCCTATCAGAAATTTATAGAAGAATATATTGAGGCCGGTAATTCTGATTTTTTGACTGATGCTTTTGGAGTTAACAATTTGAATGCTGGTGGTGATCTTACAAAGACTGTCGGTAGTTCTAAGACAGTTACTAAGTATTTGTCTTATTTCGGACGTATTAATTATGATATTTCTGATAAATATTTGTTTACATTTACTCTTCGTGCTGATGGTAGTGATCGTTTCGGTAAAGATAATCGTTTTGGTTTCTTCCCATCCGGAGCTTTTGCTTGGCGTGTTATCGAGGAAGAATTTATGAAAAGACAAAGTGTATTGTCTAATTTGAAATTACGTTTAAGTATTGGTCAGACGGGTAATGCAGAAATCGGAGGTAACACTTATGGTTATTATGGAACTGGTTATAACTACGTGTTTGGAAATGCAGTGGTTAATGGGGTGGCAGAAAAGCAACTTGCTAATCGTAAATTAAAATGGGAAACTACAACGGAATGGAATGTGGGGCTTGACTTTGGATTTTTTAATAATCGTTTGACCGGTTCATTTGAATATTTCAATAAAATTGTTAGTGATTTGCTTGATAAACGTAATGTGGGATCTTATTATCCGGTATCTGAAGTAGCTGATAATTTGGGTGAAACACAAAGCTCAGGTGTAGAATTGCAATTAAGTTCCGTAAATATCCGTACTAAAGATTTTCAGTGGAGTACTGATTTGAATTTGTCCAGTTATAAAGATCGTTGGAGAAAGAGAAATCCATATACTATCTTGTCAGTGTATAATACGACAACAGATCCTTTACATGTGAAATGGGGATATGTGAGTGATGGAATTATTCAGATAGGTGAGAATGTCCCCCACATGTCTGATGCAGCACCTGGTAGCATAAAAATAAAAGATTTGAATGGTTGGTTGAAAGATGCTAATGGTGATTATATTTTAGATAAAGATGGGCGCAAGCAGTTATCCGGTGAGTCTGATGGAATGATTGATGATGCTGATAAAGTTATAATTTGCCGTGAAACTCCAGATTTGAGTTTCGGTATTGGCAATACATTAAATTACAAAAACTGGGATTTAAGTTTCTTCTTTTATGGTGAAATAGGTCGTGAACTGTACAATAATACTCGTTCGCAGTTTTTGAAGGCAGAACGTTTCCGTTATAGTGATAATGTCCCGACTGATGCACGAGACCGTTGGTCAAGTACTAATCCTGAAGGTAAGTATCCGTCAGGTTTGTATACTAAGTATTATAATGATACTGATTTTTGGGTGGAACCTGCTGATTTTGTCCGCTTGAAAAATATTACATTGGGATACACTTTTCCTAAAAAAGCTTTTGGGGGTATTTTTAGCAATGCGCGTCTGTTTGTAGATGCTCAAAACTTGTTTTGTATAACCAATTATACGGGAGCGGATCCTGAGACGGATAATAGTTATTCTTCTTATCCTAATCAAAGGACATTCTCATTTGGTATTGATTTAACTTTCTAAATAGTAAAAGTCATGAAAAATAAATTTGTAAAATATATTTTATCTGTAGCTGTCGCAAGTTGTATGACCGGATGTTTCGATCTGGACCATGAAGAATTTTATAATATCGATGCGGATGGTTTCCCAAAATCGGAGGCGGAACTGGATGCATCTATTGTAGGTGTATATAATACATTGGCTGATAGTTATATACAGTCGGGAATGGATAATTGTGGAGCTATTCTGAATATGTTGCCGACTGATGAAATGAATACTTCGTGGGAACATACTTGGAGGCAGCAGGATCGATTCTTATGGACGGCAAATGATTGTACAGCTCCGGAAAATGTTTATTTCAAATATCAAAGAGGGGTAACTAAAGCCACTCGAATCATTGATGCTTTGGAAAAAGCTGATATAGCCGAAGCTAAAAAGAAAAGAGGAATGGCTGAATTGAGAGTACTTAGAGTATTATATATGCAATTGTTGCATTCTTTATTCGGTCCTGTTCCTGTTGTCATAGATCCGAAAGTGGCGAATGATGTTTCTGTAGAGTGGAAACCTTCTCGTCCGACAGAAGATGAGATGCTTTCTTATATGGTAAAGGAAATTGAAGAGTCCTATCGGGATTTGGCTGTTGTCCCATCGGCTGCTGATTGGGGGCATTTTACACAGGGAGCGGCATTGACGTTATTGATGAAGATATATATGGGTGCCAAACAGTTTGACAAAGTCAATCAGGTGGCTGATGAGATTATAGGCTTAGGCACTTATGAATTATTGCCTGATTATAAAGCTGTTTTTGATATAAATAATGAAGGTGTAACTCATAAGGAAGCTATATTTGTAATAGGGCAGACTACTTCAAATGCCAAGTATGCTTGGACATGGTTTGCTTGTGTTATGCCATCGAGTCCATTATATGCGGGAACTTATTTGAAAACGATTTGGGGAGGTTTGAAAATGCCTTGGACTTTTTATGATAAATATGAAGAACAAGACAAACGTTTAGAAACGATAGTTCGGTATTATACGGATACGGATGGGAATAAAGTGGATTATAGACAAGTGGATCATCCCAAAGCGACAGGTGCTGCTCCGATGAAATATTCGGAAGACCCGGAACAGAAAGGTGAAAGGCAGTCCAATGATTTTATTATGTTCCGCTATGCGGACGTTTTATTGGCAAAAGCTGAAGCTATGAATGAGTTGAATGGTCCGTCAGAGGAGGCTATAGAATGGGTTAATCAAATACGTCGTCGGGCAAATGCAACAGAAATAAAACTGGTCGATTTTAATAAGGATACGTTTCGTGATTTTATTTTAGATGAACGGGGACGTGAACTATATTGTGAAGGACATAGACGGGATGATTTAATCAGACATGGAAAATATATAGAATATGCCCGTAAGGATGGGATGGATGCAAAAGATTATCATATTTTATTCCCGATTCCACAAAAAGCCTTGAATGAAAATAGTAATTTAAAACAGAATCCCGGATACGAAAATTGATACTTAATGTGGGGAAGAGAAAATTCTTATATGCTCTTCCCTATATTTTTATAAATTTATTGTAAGTGTAAAAACACCATAAATGCGATAAATAATACAGGCTTTATGGACGAATTTCCATATTATTGTATCTTATTCTATGGAATCTAATTCCATTTCGTCTTATTTTTGCAATATTGAAAATAAAAACTATGAAATACAAAAAACTCATTTCTTTTCTAGCTTTCTTTTTAGCTGTTTTGTCAGTATATGGACAGAACCCTTTTATCTTGAAATCAGGTGAACCGGTGACTATTGCCTGTGGTAATTCAGAGGAAGAAGTTGTACATACAGCTTTGAATTTGCTCAATCGTGATGTAGAGTCTGTTTTTTCTACCCGCATAATCGTTACTCCGGAAAGTAAAAAAGGAATGATTATAGTCGGAACCATCGGACAAAGTGATTTGATCGATAAGGCAGGTGTTGATTTATCTCCTATAAAAAATAAAAAAGAAGCTTTTCTGCTGGCTGTTTCTTCCACTGGTAAATTAGTTATAGCCGGCAGTGACAAGCGTGGTACTGCATACGGCGTCATGGAACTTTCACGGTTGATAGGCGTTTCTCCATGGGAGTGGTGGGCAGATGCGACCCCTGCAAAGAAAGAGATTTTTCAACTACCGGCTTCTTATCGGAATATGCAGTCTCCTTCCGTAGAATATCGGGGGATTTTTATCAACGATGAGGACTGGGGGCTTACCCCTTGGAGCTGGCAGACATACGAGCCAAGTGATGTGAAAGGACAAATCGGTCCGAAAACACATGAGCGGATTTTTGAGTTATTGCTTCGTCTGCGTGCCAATACCTTCTGGCCGGCTATGCATGGCTGTTCTGTACCTTTTTATTTTACACCGGGCAACAAAGAAGTGGCTGATAAGTTTGGTATTTTCATTGGAACTTCTCATTGTGAACCGATGATGCGGAATACCAATGGTGAGTGGAAACGGGATGGAGTGGGAGAGTATGACTATGTTCACAACAGTGCTCATGTCTTGTCCTTTTGGGAGCAACGTGTAAAGGAGGTTGCAGGGTTGGATAATCTGTATACTTTAGGTATGCGTGGAGTACACGACGGTGCGATGAATGGTGCTAAGACCATAGAAGAACAAAAAGCTGTTTTGACCAAGGTCTTGAAGGATCAGCGCGATTTGTTGACTAAATATGTAAATAAGGATGTGACCCAAGTGCCTCAAGTCTTTATTCCTTATAAGGAAGTGTTGGATGTGTACCATGCCGGGCTGCAAGTGCCCGATGAAGTGACGCTAATGTGGTGTGATGACAATTATGGTTATATCCGTCATTTCCCTACAGCAGAAGAACGTGCCCGTAAGGGAGGAAACGGGGTATATTATCATATATCTTATTGGGGGCGTCCGCATGATTATCTTTGGTTGGGGACTGTCCATCCTTCCTTGGTATACCAGCAAATGTCTTTGGCATATGAGCGGGGTATACAGAAAATGTGGATATTGAATGTCGGAGATATTAAACCGGCTGAATATCAGGTAGAACTTTTCCTGGATATGGCATGGAACTTGGAAGCGGTGAAGCAGCAGGGAGTTGCTGCTCATCAACGTCATTTCCTGGAGCGTGAGTTTGGAAAAAATAGGGCTGACCGGTTACAGCCTGTCATGCAGGAAGCTTATCGTTTGGCTTATATCCGTAAGCCGGAATTTATGGGGAATACCCGCACGGAAGAGAAGGATCCTAAGTTTAAAGTGATCAGTGATTTGCCTTGGAGTGAGCAGGAAATCAATGAACGTCTGGCAGCATACAGACAATTGTCAGATAAGGTGGAGCAGGAATGGCATGCACTTCCTGCACAGAAAAAAGAAACTTATTTTCAGTTGGTGAAGTATCCTGTTCAGGCGGCTGCTCAAATGAATAACAAATTGCTGACAGCCCAGTTGGCGCGTCATGGAAAGGCTGATTGGGCGGATAGTGACAGGGCGTATGACAGTATAGTTTCATTGACAAAAACCTATAACACAACAAAATGGAACCGTATGATGGATTTCCAACCACGCAGACTTCTGGTTTTCAACCGGGTGGAAAGAAAAGCACTATCGTCCGGGCTGCTTGAAAAACCTCAGGCAGTTTATACATGGAATGGCGCTGATTGTGTTGAAGGGGCATCGGTTATTTGTGAAGGGCTGGGCTATGAAGGAAAGGCGGTAGCGGTGGAGAAAAAGAAAGAACTGACTTTTGAATTTGCTGCATGGGAAACGGATTCTGTCGAGGTGGAAGTACGGTTGTTGCCTAATCATCCGGTGGAAGGAGAACGGTTGCGTTTTACCATTTCATTGGATGGAAGTGCCACGGAGGCTGTTTCGTATGAAACCAAAGGACGCAGTGAAGAATGGAAGGAGAATGTTTTGTGTAATCAGGCTGTCCGACGGATGGTTCTTCCTGTTGCACGGAAAGCTTCCCATCGTTTAATTTTTACCGCATTGGATGAAGGTGTGGTATTGGATCAGATATACCTTTATATGCCTCGGATAAAATAGGGTGAACAAAGATATTCAGGATATTTGTGCATACAGAAATTACAATGAAAAACAACTGATAAAATGAAGAAGACTTTTTTAAAATCCTTGGCTGGTATTGCGGCCGTAGCTTTTGCCGTATCATGTACGGCACCGGCTCCAAAGTATAAAACGGTGGTTGTCGATGCTCCTTTTGCTATGGAACCCATCAAAGAATGTGTTTTTCCCGAACAAGATTTTTCCATTGTGGATTATGGTGCGGTGAAAGGTGGGGAAACAGTGAATACGGAGGCCATCGCCAAAGCCATAGCAGCTTGTAATAAGGCCGGAGGAGGTCGTGTGGTTGTTCCTGAAGGGGAATGGCTGACAGGACCTGTTCATTTTAAAAGTAATGTAAATCTTCATTTGGAAGAAAATGCCATATTACGCTTTACAGATAATCCCTCTGATTATCTGCCTGCTGTGATGACTTCATGGGAAGGTATGGAATGTTATAACTATTCTCCGTTGCTGTATGCTATGGATTGTGAGAATATTGCTATTACCGGAAAAGGGACACTGGCTCCTATCATGGATACTTGGAAAATCTGGTTCAAACGTCCTAAACCTCACATGGATGCTTTGAAAGAGTTATATACGATGGCTTCTACCGATGTACCTGTAGAACAGCGTCAGATGGCAAAAGGAGAAAACCATCTTCGTCCTCATCTGATTCATTTCAACCGGTGTAAAAATGTGTTGCTGGATGAATTCAAGATTCGCCAGAGTCCTTTTTGGACGATACATCTTTATATGTGTGATGGTGGTATCGTACGTAATTTGGATGTAAAGGCTCATGGTCATAATAATGATGGAATTGACTTGGAAATGAGCCGTAACTTCCTGATAGAGAACTGTGTGTTCGATCAGGGAGATGATGCAGTGGTTATAAAGGCAGGGCGTAACCAGGATGCATGGCGTCTGAATACTCCTTGTGAGAATATTGTGATACGCCATTGTGATATCTTGAAAGGACATACGTTACTGGGAATCGGTAGTGAAATGTCTGGTGGTGTACGGAATGTGTACATGCACAATTGTACGGCTCCCGATTCTGTATTCCGTCTTTTCTTTGCTAAAACCAATCATCGTCGTGGTGGATTTATTGAAAATATCTGGATGAAAAATGTGAAGGCGGGAAAGATGCAACGTGTACTCGAAGTGGATACGGATGTGCTTTACCAGTGGCGTGATTTGGTACCTACCTATCAGGATAGCATTACATTCATCAACGGACTTTATATGGATAGTGTGACTTGCGACTGTACCGAGGCTGTTTATGATTTGAAAGGCGATGCCCGCCTTCCTATCAAAAACGTGGAAATAAGGAATGTGACTGTGGGGGAAGTGACAAAGTTTGTGAAGAATGTGGTAAATGCGGAGAATGTGGTAGAGGAAAATATAATTTACAAGGAGAAACAAGATAAACAATGAAAACACAAAAAAAACTATGGAGTGCTTTAGCAGCTCTGTGTGTGGCAACCGGTACGGTTGCCCAACCGGCCTACAATTATTCCAAACTGCAAAAAGAGCAGTTGGGGCGTGGCGTTGTGGCCATTCGTGAAAATCCATCGGACGTAGTGGTGTCGTGGCGTTACCTGTCTTCCGATCCGATCAATACTTCTTTCAATGTATATAGAAATGGAGAGAAAATAGCGGAAGTTCCCCATTCTACAGGTACTTTTTACCGGGATACTTACTCAGGTAATGAAAAAGCGGTATATACTGTAAAACCGGTGATAAATGGGGTTGAAACAGGTAAGTTGAATGGAAATTATACTTTGCCGGCTAATGCTCCGTCAGGTTATATCGATATTCCTCTGGACAGACCGGCGGAAGGTGTGACTCCTTCGGGACAAAAATACACCTATAGTCCTAATGACGCATCTATAGGTGATGTGGACGGCGACGGTGAATATGAAATTATCTTGAAGTGGGACCCCTCCAATGCACATGATAATGCACATGACGGTTATACAGGAAATGTTTATTTTGACTGTTATCGCCTGACCGGAGAAAAACTATGGCGTATTGACTTGGGGCATAATGTCCGCGCCGGAGCACACTATACCCAGTTTATGGTGTTTGATTTGGATGGAGATGGTAAAGCAGAAGTAGTCATGAAGACTTCTGATGGAACAAAGGATGGAAAAGGAAAGATAATAGGTGATGCCAAGGCTGATTACCGTGAACCGGGTATCACAGACGGAAATTCCCACGGGAATACACCTCGTAACCAAGGACGTATCCTGACTGGTAACGAATACTTGACCGTATTCAACGGACTGACAGGAGAAGCGATGAAAACAATTGATTATGTTCCGGCTCGTGGTAAGCTGACCGACTGGGGAGACAATCGTGCCAACCGCAGTGAAACCGAGAACTGTAATAAGCATACCGGACAGTCCGAGACCAATGCCCAACACTTTCTGTGTAAACCTGTCAGTCCGTTTAGACTCTTCAGTATCGCCTGCGTTTTCCTGACGCATCCTTACATTCCGTCCTGAAATATAGGCCATATATTCCGGAGCGATGAATTCTTTTGCCTTCAGCACCACCTCAATCCCGGCAAGCAGTATCACAGGAACCGCGGTACCGACTATCATTTCCCATGTCCTATCGAGAGCCAAGCCGAAATGCGGAGTCACAAATTTGAATATCAAGTTAATGGCAAGGCTTATAAATGTCGCTGAGAGTATCGTACGCGCAGTTTGCCGTTTTGAGAACAAAGACCATATTACAGGAAGGTAAACCGGAACTCCCGTCAATGCCGCCACGCTGATTACAACGTTTACAATACCTCCCATAGAGCGTATCAGAAGCGCTACAATAATAGCCATTATTCCGAATCCCCATGTGGAAATCCTCGCCACATTCATTAATGTCTTTTCAGAAGCATCAGGACGCATTCTCTTGAATATGTCGTTGGTAACCACACCTGCCGATATATTCAGAGTGGCATTGAGAGAGCTCGCCGTTGCGAAAATCATTCCTCCGAGCATTAAACCAAGCAATCCATCGGGCATGGCTTCCTTACACATCAGAAGATATGCCCCTTCGTTTTCAAGACCCGACAATGACGGATTATAAACTCGGTAAATCATGGGTATCAACATCCACAGAATCGGACTGATTGTGTAGAGCACCCCGAAAAGCCAACCTGTTTTCCGTGAATCCCTTTCCGTTTTTACTGAAGTATACCTCTGAACATAAGCCCAGTTGCCTCCGAGGAAAAACATATTATAGATAGCAAAGGCTATCACGAACCCGGGAGTGTACTCACCTTCAAAGAGTTCGAAAAATCCTTCCGGAACCTTTTCGAAAAATGTACCGACTCCACCAATCTTGTCGAAAGCAAGCGGAACAGCTATTACTACTGCCGCAAAAAGAATTACAAACTGAAGGACATCAGTCACAACCACTCCTCGCAAACCTCCGAGAGCAACATAAACCATGCTGAA
>ENA-UEPD01001354-UEPD01001354.1-human-gut-metagenome-genome-assembly--contig:-NODE-1354-length-13868-cov-6.586614_pt1 | contig 13868 bp, 18 predicted proteins | sample MGYA00242895_ERZ507906 | MGnify/ENA primary metagenome ERZ507906 (study PRJEB26167, sample SAMN06115416) | human gut metagenome | host: Homo sapiens | place: China:Guizhou | collected 2015-03-03... | reverse complement strand
ATAAAAATAGTGACAAAATGAAATAAGAATAAAGTACCATTACAACTTCTTGAGAGAGGGTGTGCGAGATGACGAGAGATGATATAAGGAAAAAGCTCATTTACAATCAGAATCAAATTGGAAATATTCGAACCACTATAAATGAGCAGGAGTCACAGATTGAAAATCTTGAAGGACTCAGGAATAGTTTTAATAGATTGCTTTATGATTTTAATTATAAACATAATATGCAAAACGCTAGAATTTCAGATATAAATAATATGTCATATATTAATTCAAAAATTGTAAGTTCATATACTTCTGCCATGCATGGGGTAGTAAATGGAAGTGAGTATAGGAAAGCATGTAATGAGATATACAGGTCTATTGATAAGGTTAATAGTCAGATAAGAAAATTACAGAATCAAATCAGTAATAATTATAGTTCGATAAAAAGATTCTCTTGTAATATAGATTATTTGAATAATCAAATGCGTTATGTTGGTAAATAGTTTTGTTAGGAGGAACGTTCATGAGTAATTTGAAATTTGACGAGAATTATATCAATGAAGTTGTGAAGTTTAATTCGGAATGTGCGGCTGAACTGGAGGATATATTTACGGAATATCAAAAAATTCTTGATGAAGTCATTCGTTCTGCAATTAAGGAGGGAAAAACAGCAAACTCACTCAAGTTATATAAATCATGTACTAGAAAAATGAATGGACAAATTGATAGTTTGACTTGACACCATATGAAGCATCAAAATTAGGTGAAAAATATGGAAAAGGAAATATTGTACTGTCTGCAATTTCGAGTGTTGCTGAAATTGGTGAGAATAGTGTAAAAATGCATGATGTAATGGTTGATGAAAATAGTAACGCATATGACAAAGTTGGTCAGGCGATTAATGTAGGAGGTTCATTAGCTGATTTTTATGGAAAACTAAAAATTGCAAAAATGTCTAGTACAAAATCTTTACGAATAGTGAATAACTTAGAAGACTGTTCTAAAGGAGTAAAAAATCAGATTTTAGCAACTGAATCATCATTAAAATACACAACTGCTGCAACAGTTGGAAAGAAAATTTCAACGGCGAGTACATATATTGATATATTTGATGCAGGTGTTAGTGCAGTTTCTAGTGGAGTGAAGCGTTATGGACAGGTATCCAAAGATGGAAAAGTTGATATTGTGGATGGTGCGTCTGTAGGTATTTATTCTGCAACAAATGGTCTGAGTAAGTTGGCAAGTTCAGTGACTTTTGGAGTTGTATCTTTCGATGGTGATAAAACAGCTAAAGAACTTGAAGATGATGTTACAAATATGGTTAACAGTAATAGTAAGCTTGTTCAATATATTGGAAATAAAAATAATCCTATAGTATTGCGAGGATTAGCTGCGGGATGTGGCGCAGCTGAACTTGTAGGAAAAAAAGTAGTATCAGGTTTTTGTAAAGTGGCAGAAAAAGCAGGTAAAGCTGCACAGACAGTTTGGACTGTTTATGATGAATTGAATAAAGCATATGGTATGTAATGTAAGGATAATGGAGGTAGACATGTTTAAAGAATTATTGCCGATAGGAAGTGTAGTGTTATTAAAAGGTGGAATTAAAAAAATAATGGTTACTGGTATTAAACCAGTATCAAAAGATGATGATGGCACAGAACAAGAATATGACTATATAGGAGTAATATATCCGGAAGGTTACCTAAATGATGAGTTCAATTTTTTGTTTAATCATTCTGATGTAAATGATGTTGTATTTAGAGGATATGAGAATCCTGAAAGAGTTGAGTTTATAGAATATATGGAAGAAGTATATAAAAAGGGGAAAGATAATCAATAAATTTGATTATAAGTTTAAACATGGCATTATTAAATTATGAATTCGACAGACAACTTGAGCTCGAGAGAGCCGATGCGTATGCAGAGGGCTTCCTGAGAGGGTATAAAAAGGGCTTTGAAAAAGAAATGCGTAAACAAATGGTTTTTAACATGTATGAAGAGGGATATTCGGTCGATCTGATAGCAGATATTGTGGTGGAATTGACTAAAGAAGAAATAGAAGATGCTATAAAAATAAGAAAGAAATGATTTGGTACAAAAGAATATCTGCTATGATGGGAACATAGACTGTGATGGTATAGAAGGAACAAGGCAATACAGAATATTATGGCAATTGAGATAATGCGAGAAATATCAGGCACAATGGGAATTATCCTGACTGTGCCGATTACATCTCTAATCAATCACAAGCCCGTTACAACAAGGTATATCACACCAAGCACCCAGCTTGAAAATATGCCGTACAGTATCACAGGACCTGCAATCCTAAATATCTGACAGCCTATGCCAAATACCTGCCCCTCCACCTGAAATTCACATGCGGATGAGCATACTCCGTTTGCAAAGCCTGTTATAGGAACGAGAGCACCGGCACCTCCCCAGTTTGCAAGCGGTGCATACAGGTTTAGCGCTGTCAGTACGCAGCTTATGAGAATCAAAATCATGCTGCACCAGGCAGAGGCTTCCTCGCTGCTTAACCCAAAGTATTGTGTGCAGGTATTTACTATGAGCTGTCCGATAGTGCATATGATGCCGCCGAGTATAAATGCCTTTAGCATGTTTGCAGAAAGGCAGTGAGTAGGTGTGACGCGCTTTACATATTTGTTATATTCATCATTTCGTTTTTCTTTTTGGTCAGTAGTCATGTTTTCAGACCTCCTTTTTTATAGGATGACCGTATTTTTTAAATGTATTCATATATGTGATTTAGTTATTTGATTTGGGTATAGTTACTTATTAGAATTAAATATGAAGGATATATCAAATAATCCTTGCTACTTTTTACTTTAAATAGTAGAATTGTAGCAAGGATTATTTTTGCGCGGTAGCGCATCAAAGTAATAAATCACAGCAAAGCATATAATTGCGATAAATAATGCAAGTATTTTGCAATAAAGAAAAGGAGACACATATATGTATACACTTGACGACATCAAGAAAGAAGATCAGGAGATTGCAAGCGCCATCACAGACGAATTTGAGCGCCAGAACAGCCACATCGAGCTTATTGCTTCTGAGAACTGGGTAAGCCCTGCTGTTATGTCAGCTATGGGAAGCATCCTCACCAATAAGTACGCTGAGGGATATCCGGGAAGAAGATACTATGGCGGCTGCGAGTGCGTGGACGAGGTAGAGGAGCTTGCCAGAGAAAGAGCCAAGGAGCTTTTCGGCGCAGAGTATGTAAATGTACAGCCGCACTCAGGTGCTCAGGCCAACATGGCAGTACAGTTCGCCATCTTAAAGCCGGGCGATACCATTATGGGAATGAATCTTGACCACGGCGGACACCTCACACATGGTTCATCGGTCAACTTCTCAGGCTCATATTTCCATGTAGTGCCTTATGGAGTAAATGACGAGGGCTTCATCGATTACGACAAGGTAGAGGAGATCGCCCTTGAGTGCAAGCCAAAGATGATTATAGCAGGTGCATCTGCATATGCGAGAACTATAGATTTCAAGCGTTTCAGAGAGATTGCAGACAAGGTAGACGCAGTGCTCATGGTTGATATGGCTCATATCGCAGGACTTGTAGCCGCAGGACTTCATCCAAGCCCAATCCCATATGCACATGTCACCACAACCACTACACACAAGACTCTCCGCGGACCTCGAGGAGGAATGATTCTCTGCAGTCAGGAGATGCAGGATAAGTACAATTTCAACAAGGCTATTTTCCCGGGAATCCAGGGTGGACCTCTCATGCACGTTATTGCTGCAAAGGCAGTCTGCTTCAAGGAGGCATTACAGCCTGAGTTCAAGGAGTATCAGAAGCAGATTGTAAAGAACGCACAGGCACTTTGCAAGGGGCTTCAGAGCCGTGGCATCAAGATTGTATCAGACGGCACAGACAACCACCTCATGCTTGTAGACTTAACTCCGTTTGGTCTTACAGGAAAATCTATCGAGAAGCTTCTCGATGCGGCTCATATCACAGCCAACAAGAATACTATTCCTAACGACCCACAAAAGCCATTTGTCACAAGCGGTATCCGTCTCGGAACACCTGCTGCTACATCAAGAGGCTTAAAGGAGGATGATTTCGACAAGGTTGCAGAGGCAATCGCTATGATCATCAAAGAGGGCGAGAGCGCAGTTGAGCCTGCAAAGGCTATCATCAAGACACTTACTGACAAGTATCCTCTTGCATTTTAAGGGTTTTCAGAGTAAAATGTTATAAGTTATAAAAACATAATACTTTGGAGGAATTATGATAGACTTAAAGTTTTTAAGAGAGAATCCGGATCTCGTAAAAGAAAATATTAAAAAGAAATTCCAGGACCACAAGCTTCCGCTTGTCGATGAAGTAATCGAGTATGACAAGAAGGCCAGAGAAGCACAGCAGGAGGCAGATGATCTTCGTGCAAAGAAGAATCAGGTTTCTAAGCAGATTGGTGCTCTTATGGCACAGGGCAAGAAGGAAGAGGCTGAGGCTGTAAAGGCTGAGGTAGCACAGATTTCAAAGCGCCTCACAGAGCTTGAGCCACTCGAGAAAGAGTATCAGGACAAGGTGCTTGAGGATATGATGAAGATTCCAAACATCATCGATCCATCAGTTCCAATCGGAAAGGATGATACCTTCAACGTGGAGAACGAGAAGTTTGGTGAGCCTGTTGTTCCTGATTTCGAGATTCCTTATCATACAGATATCATGGAGAGATTTGACGGAATAGACCTCGATGCAGCAGGAAAGGTTGCAGGAAACGGTTTCTATTATCTGATGGGAGATATCGCACGTCTTCACTCAGCCATGACAGCATATGCGCGTGACTTCATGATTGGAAAGGGCTTTACATACTGTATCCCACCATTTATGATCCGTTCAAATGTCGTAACAGGCGTTATGAGCTTTGAGGAGATGGATGCCATGATGTACAAGATTGAGGGAGAGGATCTCTACCTTATCGGCACATCTGAGCACTCAATGATCGGTAAGTTCATCGATACAATAAACGATGAGTCAAAGCTTCCATACACACTCACAAGCTACTCACCTTGCTTCCGTAAGGAAAAGGGTGCACACGGCATTGAGGAGAGAGGTGTTTACCGTATCCATCAGTTTGAGAAGCAGGAGATGATTGTTGTCTGCAAGCCACAGGATTCAAAGGAATGGTATGAGAAGATGTGGAAGTACACAGTAGAGCTTTTCAGAAGTCTCGATGTGCCTGTCCGTACTCTTGAGTGCTGTTCAGGAGACCTCGCAGATCTTAAGGTTAAGTCATGTGATGTAGAGGCATGGTCACCAAGACAGAAGAAGTACTTCGAGGTTGGAAGCTGCTCTAACTTAGGCGATGCACAGGCAAGACGTCTTAAGATTCGTGTAAAGGGCGAGGATGGCAAGAAATACTTTGCACATACTCTTAACAACACAGTTGTTGCTCCACCACGTATGCTTATCGCATTCCTTGAGAACAACCTGAATGCAGATGGCTCTGTAAATATCCCTAAGGCACTTCAGCCATACATGGGTGGTACAGAGAAGCTTATTCCGAAGCACTAGTTTTTGAAATAAATTAGTTCATGTAAATATAACAGCCGTAGCTGCGATTGATCAGATGAAAGATAAATCGTGGTTACGGCTGTTTTGTGATAAAAGATAAATGCCATATTAAAAACTGGTTGACACGATATATACCGTGATATATACTAAATGCAAAAGGAGGTGTTCTATTATGTTAACAGCTAAGCTATTTGAGAATGGGCGAAGCCAGGCAGTTAGATTACCTAAGGAATGTCGTTTTGAAGGAGACGAGGTTATGATAAATAAAGTCGGAGATGTGGTTTTTCTAATACCTAAAGATAATGAGTGGGCAGGACTGCTTAGTAGTCTGGATATGTTTACAGATGATTTCATGAAAGAAGGACGCATGCAGCCAGAAGTACAGGTACGAGAAAGTTTTTAATGAAAAGGGGTTTTTATGAAATACATGTTGGATACGAATATTTGCATATATGCAATAAAAAATAAACCTAAGGAAGTAATAAAGCATATTTTATCACACAAATCAGATGAATTATGTATATCAGCAATTAGCTACGGCGAATTAATGCACGGTGTGGAGAAAAGCACGTATCGCGAAAAAAATTATCTTGCACTCTCTCTGTTTTTATCATCAATTACAATTTTACAATTTGATGGTATTGCAGCGGAAAAGTATGGTCTGGTGCGTGCTGGACTTGAAACTATGGGAACACCAATCGGGCCAATGGATACTTTGATTGCAGCTCATGCTTTGTCCAAAGACCTTATTCTTGTGACAAATAATACAAGAGAATTTTGTCGTGTTGATGGATTAAAGCTTGAAGACTGGACTATTGCATGATGCTACAATAAAATTTACAGAGAAGAAAATCCCTTACCAAATACTTCACTGGTGCTCATCACAGACATAAAAGCATGCAGTTTATTCTGATGTATGAAGCTTCTAAGCTCTATGGCCTGCTTCTTTGTGAGAGTGCTGAAAACGATATAGTTTCTCTCACCGGTGTAAGCACCTCGTGCCTCCACATATGTGGCACTTTTCTCCAGCGTGTTAGTAATATAATCGCATATCACATCCTTGTCATCGCAGATAAGCATTATGGATTTTCTGAGCATGATATTTTCGATGATTGCATCAATCATAAATGATTTCACAACAAGTCCGACAAATGAATACAGAGCAGTCTTTATGTCAAATACAAAGCAGGCGATGATAATCATGACGAGGTCGGTGAGAAATAAAGCCATGCCGATATTTTCTACATGTGCATATTTTTTTACAATCATGGCGATGACATCGGTTCCGCCACTTGAAGCACCCACATAGAAAAGCAGTGCAGATGCGATTGCAGGAAGAGCGATGGCAAAAATCAGCTCAAGCATTGGCTCGTTTGAGAGAGGATGAGTGAGCGGGTCAAGCTTTTCAAGTACCAGGAGCTCAACAGACAAAAGTATTGTGGCATAGGTGGTCTTAATAGCAAAGTCTTTGCCAAGGAAGAAAAAGCCCACTACAAGCAGAAGCATGTTCACAATAGTAGAAAACATACTCGCTGAGAGCGGTGTTATCTTTGCAAAAACAACTGCGGCACCGGTTACGCCACCGAAGGTGAAGTTGTTTGGGAACTTGAAATAGTATACACCGATTGCCATGATGGTGATACTGAGTGTCATTATCAGAAAATTTTTTATCTGTTTAAGCATTTGTTGTTCTCCTTTATGATTTGACAGCTTGTCAGGTATTTATTGCAGTGCTGTGTATCATAGCTTTCTTTTGTATTATTAATTGTATTATTAATCGTTCAAATCTAAATATTTATTTGCATGGATAGTGTAGGACGATGAATGTCTGATGTCAATATAATCCGTGAAATAAATTATAAGTATTATTTCTATAAAAGGTATATTATATTAGTAAAACTAATAAGAATAATTACAATATATAATTGGAAAATTTAGCACTATGAAGGTATACTATAGGTATTGAACGAATTGCAGATTATTAGGAGGAACAATAATGGATTACAAGAATTCAGGTGTTGATATCGAGGCAGGTTACAAGTCAGTAGAGCTTATGAAAAAGCATGTAAAGGAGACTATGAGACCGGAGGTGTTAGGTGGTCTCGGAGGCTTCTCAGGAGCGTTCTCACTTGCTTCCATCAAGGATATGGAGGATCCGGTGCTTTTATCCGGAACAGATGGCTGCGGAACTAAGGTAAAGCTTGCTTTCATCATGGACAAGCATGATACAATCGGAATCGATGCAGTTGCCATGTGTGTAAATGATGTGGCATGTGCAGGCGGTGAGCCATTATTTTTCCTTGATTATATAGCATGTGGAAAGAACTATCCGGAGAAGATTGCTACAATCGTAAGCGGTGTGGCAGAGGGCTGTAAGCAGTCAGGCTGTGCACTCGTTGGTGGTGAGACAGCAGAGCATCCGGGTCTTATGCCTGAGGACGAGTATGACCTTGCAGGCTTTGCAGTTGGTGTGGTTGACAGAAAGGACATCATCACAGGCGAGGGATTAAAGGATGGTGATGTACTTATCGGAATGGCATCAACAGGCGTACACTCAAATGGATTTTCACTTGTCAGAAAGATTTTCAAGATGGACAAGGAGACATTAAATACATATCATGAGGAGCTTGGCACTACACTTGGAGAGGCACTTCTTGCCCCTACAAGAATCTATGTAAAGGCTCTTAAGGCTGTAAAGGACGCAGGAGTCACAGTAAAGGCCTGCAGCCATATCACAGGCGGCGGCTTCTATGAGAATATCCCACGTATGCTTATCGACGGCAAACGTGCCGTAGTTGAGAAAAACAGCTACCCTGTTCCACCAATCTTTAAAATGATGGCTAGAGAGGGAAATGTTGAGGAGCAGATGATGTACAATACCTACAACATGGGACTTGGAATGATTGTTGCAGTTGACCCTGCAGACGTGGACAAGACTATGGAGGCTATGAAGTCTGCCGGAGATACACCATACGTAGTCGGAAAGATTATTGACGGCGAGAAGGGTGTAGATCTCGGTGGTCGCCGTATCATTAAAAAATAATAATTGTATACATCGTTGCGAGGAAAAAGAATGAAAATTGCAGTATGTGTATCGGGTGGCGGCACCAATCTTCAGGCCATCATAGATGCAATAGATAACGGAACAATTACAAACACACAGATAGAGGTTGTTATCAGCAACAACGCAGATGCATATGCGCTTGAGAGAGCAAAAAAAGCAGGAATAAAGGCAGTATGCATCTCGCCAAAGAGCTATGAAAGCAGAGCTGCCTTCAATGAAGATTTCTTAAAGCAGCTTAACTCATATCATGTGGATTTAGTCGTACTGGCAGGTTTTCTGGTAGTGATTCCACCTGAGATGATAAAGCAGTACAGAAACAAAATCATAAATATCCATCCATCGCTCATACCATCCTTCTGCGGCACAGGCTACTATGGTCTTAAGGTGCATGAGGGAGTGCTTGCACGCGGTGTGAAGGTGACAGGTGCAACCTGCCACTTTGTGGATGAAGGCACAGACACAGGCCCTATTATTTTACAGAAGGCAGTCGAGGTAAAGCAGGGCGACACACCTGAGGTGCTTCAGCGCAGGGTTATGGAGCAGGCTGAGTGGAAAATCATGCCACACGCTATCGACCTGATAGCAAATGGCAGGGTGTCAGTAGAAGACGGACATGTTATTATAGATGGGAAGTAATGACAGTGCTGTAAGTAATTAGTATGTAAACACAGATAGATTATGATTACCGGACAATGAAAAGCTTATATATAGCTTAAGTATAGGAGGCAAAAATGAAGGTATTAGTAGTAGGAAGCGGCGGAAGAGAACATGCAATATGCAGGGCTGTTGCAAAGAGCTCACGCGTTGACAAGATATACTGTGCACCGGGCAATGCAGGTATCGCTGCACTTGCAGAGTGTGTGCCAATCGGTGCGATGGAATTTGATAAGCTCGTATCATTTGCAAAGGATAATGCCATTGATTTTACAATCATCGGCATGGATGATCCGCTTGTAGGTGGTATCGTTGACGAGTTCGAAAAGGCAGGGCTCAAGTGCTTCGGACCAAAGAAGAATGCAGCTATTCTTGAGGGCTCAAAGGCATTTTCAAAGGACCTCATGAAAAAGTATAATATCCCTACTGCGGCATATGAGAATTTTACTGATGCCAAAGAGGCACTTAAATATTTAGAGACAGCAAAGTTCCCTATTGTGTTAAAGGCAGACGGACTTGCTCTCGGAAAGGGTGTGCTTATCTGCAATACTCTTGAGGAGGCAAAAGAGGGTGTCAGAACAATCATGGAGGACAAGAAGTTTGGAACAGCCGGAAACACCATGGTAGTTGAGGAGTTTATGACAGGCCGTGAGGTTTCTGTGCTTTCATTTGTAGATGGAAAGACTATCAAGATTATGTCATCTGCGCAGGATCATAAGCGTGCAGGCGATGGAGATACAGGCCTTAATACAGGCGGCATGGGCAATTTCTCGCCTAGTCCGTTCTATACAAAAGAGGTCGATGATTTCTGCAAGAAGTATATTTATCAGGCAACTGTAGATGCTATGGCTAAAGAGGGCAGACCTTTTACAGGAGTTATCTTCTTCGGACTCATGCTCACAGAGGATGGACCAAAGGTGCTTGAGTACAATGCAAGATTCGGAGATCCTGAGGCACAGGTTGTGCTTCCTCGTATGAAGAATGATATCATTGATGTGATGGAGGCCTGTGTAGACGGAACTCTTGACACAATAGATCTTCAGTTTGAGGACAATGCATGCGTATGTGTGGTTCTGGCATCAGACGGATATCCTGTCAAGTATGAGAAGGGCTTTAAGATAACTGGCTTTGAGAAGTTTGACGGCAAAGAGGATTATTACTGCTATCATGCCGGCACCAAATTTGATGATGAAGGAAATATCGTCACAAACGGAGGACGTGTGCTTGGTATTACTGCAACAGGCGCTACACTCAAGGAGGCCAGAGCCAAGGCTTACGAGGCAACAGAGTGGGTACAGTTTGATAATAAATACATGAGACATGATATCGGAAAGGCAATAGATGAGGCATAAGGGTATTATTTTTGATATGGATGGCACTCTCTGGGATTCAGCAGAGAATGTGGCAAAATCATGGAATAAGGCCATAGCAGATTATGGCTATGAGAGGGCACCTATCACAAAAGAAGATATGTATTCAGTAATGGGAAAGACAATGGATGTACTGGCATCCATTATCTTTCCTAATTGTACTTGCAGAGATGAGTTAATTAATGTATGCTATAGAGAAGAAAACGATTACCTGACCGTTCATGGGGGAGAGCTTTATCCTGATGTTGAAAAGACACTTGATGAGCTGTCAGAAAGATATGACCTTTATATAGTCAGCAATTGCCAGCGTGGTTATATAGAGTCTTTTTTTGCGTACCACGGACTTGGCAGGTATTTTAAGGATACTGAGTGCTACGGCAACAATGAGCTTGAGAAGTCAGAAAACATAAAGCTTATTGTAGAGCGCAATAATATAGATGAGGCAGTGTATGTAGGTGACATACAGGGAGACTACGATTCCAGCAAAAAGGCAGGAGTTAAGTTCATCCATGCAGCATACGGGTTCGGCACAATAGATGACGATGTGCCTGCTATTCGCAAATTCTCTGAGCTGCCGCGGGTGGCTGACAGAGTATTTGAGGAAATTGAAAAGCACTGATAAGAATTTAGTTTGAAGCAAAGTTTATGAATATGTTGTAGATAATGGGGTTTCCGCATGGAAGATAAGCGTAACAGAGGGAGAAGAATTACAGATAGAATAACAGAGGCTTACTATGAGCTGATGAAGATTGTTGCAGAAAACAATCATGAGCGCATGTTTGAGTACTATGTGGAAGATGATGAGGCATATATTTTCAAAATAGTCAACTCTTCTCCGGCTCAGGAGACAGTATATCCGGTTTTTAAACAAAATATTGACACATACATGTCAGAGTGTCCGGCAGACAGCATCGAATGCTTCAAAAAGCAGCTTGATAAATGTCTGCTTCGGCCTATGCGTACTGCATTCCAGCTTAGTTTTATATCAGAGGATGGCAAGAGCAAGCCGGTTGAGATGTACATGGTCAGCATACCTGATTTGGATAAAAAGGTATGTATGGTAGTTGGAGTAATGTTTGATATCAGAGATGAAAATGGGCTTTTGGACTCGCTGACAGGAACATACAATCACCTTGCATTTGAGAATAAATGTACATCACTTATCAGGCAAAAGGGAACAAAGCTTTTATTTGTGATGCTTGATGTGGATGATTTCAAGATAGTAAATGACACCTTGGGACACAATGTAGGGGATAGGGTATTAAGCCAGACAGGACAGGTGCTTAAGGAAGCAGTTGGAGCCAATGGTATAGTTGGCAGGCTTGGCGGTGATGAGTTTGCAGCGATCGTATTTGGATTAGAGGACAGTGATGCTGTGGACGAGTTCTGCGTAAAGCTGTCAGGAAGACTGAAGAATATTATCTTTGATATGGAGTATTCTGCATCAATCGGCATGACTACCGGCGATGACAGAGAGCTGACCTTTAAGGATCTGTACTATGAGGCGGATCAGGCTATGTATTACTCAAAGAGGCAGGGAAAGAATCGCATATCGTTTTTCAATTCTATCAGGAAAAATGATATAACCGTTCCGCATAATTCCTGCGCTCCTTCCATTACAGAAGTATCCTGCAGGATATCAGATAGGGAGATATTCTCGTATGATGAAATGCCGGACTATATACTTGCAGTAGATGAGGAGAGCCGTAGAATAGTATTTGTCAATAAGGCTATCAGAAATTCAAGCGTTATGACAGCATCTCAGATTGATGAATTTATTTCAAAGCCGTTTGAGGATGGGTTTATTGATTTGTTTTTACGGAAAAAAGAGCAGGGAAACAGAGTATCGGTTTTTTCAGGAAAGGATCATCCCGACAATATAGTTGCAAAGCTGTTAGGCGAAAAGAAGCTCATAATCAAGCTGAATCATAAGGATTATAATGGCTATAGACTGCTCAAGATGATAGATTTGAGTGATGAGTCAAAGCTGAATGCTGTTATGAGACGGATAATCAGCTACAGGGCGTTTATGCAGAATTTCATTGATGCTATTAATGATACCACCGAAGGCTTGGGGTATAGGAACTATTTACGGCTGCTTAGAGAGTTTTATAATGCAGATTGTGTGGCTGTCATTTATAATGGAGAGAGTGCGTGGGACACAATTGAGGAGATACATATACCAAGTGCTAAGATTATGGCAAAGGTGGTTAATGAATCTGTTTCAAGAGGTGCAATTACAGATTTTCTCGCTCTGTTTAATGACACCGGCCGTGTGTTTATAAGTGATATTCAGTCAATTGAGGGTGAATACAGGGATTTATTCAAGCGTATGGCTGATGTCAGAATATGGTCTACATCTGCTGCTCTTCTAAACAAGGGGGAACAATGCTTTGGTGCCATCGTGGTTATGAATCCAAGAGCCAATTCAGGAAGTCTGGATTTGATTGAAATGATTGGTATTTCAATATCGAATAGTCTGTTTTATGAGAAGGCGAGGGCAGAGTATGGTAACCGTAAATCCTTCCTGTTCCAGAGAATCATATGCTTTTTTTACAGTCAGTGCGCTGATCCTCAATTCTTTTGACAAGGTCCGGACAGACGGCAGATTGTCATCTTCTTTCAGCTCGCCGCTTATAATCTGTGCCTTGACCTGGTCTACGATCTGTTCATAGATCGGTACCATCGATGAACTGTTGATTATAATTTTCATATGTGCCTCCTTTATTTATAAACAGTATATAACAGTTTGCATCTGTTGTCAACTGTTATATACTGTTTATTTTTTCATTTAAAAAAGAGAAGGCATTTCGCCTTCTGCTTCTGTCCAAAACTTATCTTTCTAATTTTACAAGATATTCCGTTGTATTTTCTTCCAGTCTTTTCCTACCTGTCACTTGAAATCCATGATTTTGATAAAACGAAATTGCTCTTTTATTCTTTTCCAATGCCCATAAATTGTCTGCACCAAATTCTTCTGTCGCATATCGGATCAGTGCATCACCAACTCCCTGACTCTGAAAAAATGAATCCACATATATTTTACTCAGTTGTGTCCCGTTCATCTCAATGAATCCTCTGATCACTCCATCGTCAAATACATATATATTTTCCATAACTTTCTCTTGTTTCATGGGATATTGCTTACATTCAGATATTTGCTTTTAAAAGTACGGTTCCCTCCGGAAATGCGGTTCGAAATACTTTTCTTACCAACGGACCGGCGATCAAC
>ENA-UEPD01001346-UEPD01001346.1-human-gut-metagenome-genome-assembly--contig:-NODE-1346-length-13917-cov-4.626806_pt1 | contig 13917 bp, 8 predicted proteins | sample MGYA00242895_ERZ507906 | MGnify/ENA primary metagenome ERZ507906 (study PRJEB26167, sample SAMN06115416) | human gut metagenome | host: Homo sapiens | place: China:Guizhou | collected 2015-03-03... | reverse complement strand
GGCTCTAATGGCAAAACTGTGGTAAAAGAGTGGCTCTACCAATTATTGTCACCCTCCATGCATTCATAATAATGCTCAGGAACTGGTCACCCATAACGAGATTGAGCAAGACGCCTGATGTCACGGTGCTGCAGACAAGTGATACGGTGCTGTGGATGCTTTTCAGGAGCATGTGGGTAATGGCGTGGAGCATGCCGCTGGCTACCATACATGAACCGAAACACATGGCACAGAGGATGAGCCAGATGGTATTGAGCATGCCAGCCATGCCTCGGGTGGCTACGAGATCATTGATGTTCGCCATACCGCAATCTACCTGGGTATGGGTATAGCAGGTGGTCATGATTCCTTCAAAGAGGCTTTTGGCAGAGATGCTGTCTTCACCTGCTATCCCTACAAGTACTTCCGGCTGGAGAATGAGGGCACAGATGCAGGCTGAAAGGGCTGAAAGAAGAAGTGTGATGAGAGATGGAGTCTTGCGGTAGATGAGCCATCCTGTAAAAGCCGGAACGAGCATGGTAAACAAGGAGATATTGAATCCATGGCTCAGACCGGTAAGATACTGGCTGATATCCACTGGCTTGGAATCATAACAGAGTCCGATGATGAGATAGAGTACCAGCGAGAGCAGGATGCTTGGTATGGTAGTATAGAGCATATAGCGGATATGTGAGAAGAGATCCGCTCCGGCTATACTCGAAGCAAGGACGGTGGTATCGCTCATTGGCGAGAGTTTATCCCCGAAATAGGCACCGGAGATAATAGCTCCAGCGGTATAGGGGGCTGGTATTCCCAGGGCATCACCGATTCCCATCAGAGCAATACCGATGGTGGCAATTGTGGTCCATGAGGTTCCCGTCATCACAGAAATGATGCTGGAGATGATGCATGCGCAGGGAAGGAAAAAGGTTGGCGACATGATCTGTACACCATAATATATCAATGTGGGTACCACACCACTGATCATCCAGGTAGCTGACATCATTCCGATGAGCAGCAGGATCAGGATAGATACTCCGGCATCGCCCACAGTCTTTTTGATCATCTCTTCAAAGATATTCCATTTCATCCTATAGATGCCCATACCGAGTGCTACACAAACGGCTGTGGCTATCATGAGGGCCACCTGAGAGGCACCAGCCAAGGCATCATCAGGGAAGATTTTGACAACCAGGACGATGAGGGTGATAAGTACTGCCAGCGGTATGACAGAAATAAAAGGATGTGGTGCAACTGGCTGCAGAGACGAGCAGGATGCCTGATTCTCTGCAGTTTGAGATTTCTGTTTCTTTTCTTCTTGTTCCATTTGTTAATATTCTCTTATCATTTTAGTCTTTCATTTACTTTGCGTTTTCATCCGTTTCTTCAACGCTTTTCTTCTGTGTATTCGGCAAGAATCCTGCTATGATGCCGAGCAATGGCAGGAAGGCACTCACCTGGAAGATAAACTCAATACTGGTCTTGTCGGCTAACCAGCCGAAGAACGCTGAACCAAGTCCTCCCAGTCCGAACATCAGGCCGAAGAAAATGCCTGCTATCAATCCCACTTTATCTGGCATCAGGTCGGTGGCATATACCACGATGGAAGAGAAAGCCGAGGCAATGATCAATCCTGACAGGAAGGTAAAGATGATGGTCCACGTGAAGTTGACGAAAGGCATGGCGATGGCGAAAGGTGCTGCTCCCAGAATGGAGAACCAGATGACATACTTTCTGCCAAACTTGTCACCCAGCATTCCTCCTGCCACAGTTCCTATGGCAAAGGCTGCAAGGAACACGAAGAGACACAGCTGTGAAGTCTGTACCGAGACACCGAACTTATCCATCAGGAAGAAGGTGAAGTAACTCGTAATGCATGCCGTATAGAAATACTTGGAGAACACGAGCATGATGAGGATAAACAGTGCCCAATACTTCACCCTTTTAGAAATATGGGTATTGAGAAGCGGTTGTTTCTGCGGATGGTTCACCACGTAAGCCAGTCGTGCCTTGTACCAGACTCCCAATCTTACCATGATGATGGCAGCGAGGAGGGCTGCAAGGGCAAACCAGGAGATGGCATGCTGTCCGAAAGGCAGGATGATGATGGCAGCCAGCAGCGGACCTACTGCCGATCCGCCATTGCCGCCCACCTGAAAGATAGATTGTGCCAGACTCTTCTTGCCTCCCGATGCCATCTGTGCCACTCTTGAAGCTGTGGGATGAAACACGGATGAGCCCAGACCTACGACGCTCACAGCCAGGAGAATCAGAAAATAATTCTCGGCAAAAGCCAGCAGGAGCAAGCCCACCAAGGTGAAGCACATGCCGAGGGAAAGAGCATAGGGACGGGGATGCTTATCGGCATAGAGTCCTGTGAAAGGTTGCAGGATAGAAGATGTCATCTGGAAAACCAGCGTGATGATGCCTATCTGTGCAAACGAGAAGTCGAACTTATCCTTCACAATCGGATAGATGGAAGGGATAATCGACTGAATCATATCGTTCAGGAAATGGGAAATGCTACAGATGATGAGCATGGAATACACCGTACCCTCTACCATCGTAGGATTTCCCTTGATTTTACTGCCTATTGACTTGATGTTCATTTCTTTTATTTTTTGTCTTTTTTATTTTCTTATTTGAAAATCAACATTATGTTGTTTTTGTTCTGCTTCAATCTCTAATAACCTTCTCTTTGCATCCAATCCTCCGGCAAAACCTGTAAGGAGATGATTGCTTCCGATAACACGATGGCAGGGAATGAAAATGCTGATGCCATTAGCTCCGATGGCACCTGCCACGGCTCTTGTGCCATTGGGGTTACCCATACTTATGGCTATTTCCTTATAGCTCCTTGTTTCTCCGTAGGGGATGTTGAGCAATGCACCCCATACTTTTTTCTGAAAATCGGTTCCTATAGGGTGCAACGGAATATCGAATGTCCTGCGGCTGCCGGTGAAATATTCATTCAGCTGCTTCTTGGACAGTTCCAGGATAGGGGATGTTTCTATCTTGAACACTGCCTTCATATACCGCGAAAGCCGAAGCTTATTGCGCTCTGAACATGGCATTTCATTCCAATCACAAAGGCACAATTCATCGTCCACCGATGCCAGGATGATTTCTCCACAAGGCGAACTGTAATATTGGATACTTACTTGCTGCATTATATCAGACACGATTGAACAGATTCTTATTTTTCATACAGTTCTATCGGCAAACCATCTGGGTCACTGAAGAATACAAATCGCTTGCCTGTATATTCATCTGTACGGATGGGTTCATGAGCGATACCTTTATTGTCAAGTTCATCTATAGCCACCGAAAGCTCATCCACCTCAAAAGCAAGATGACGCAGTCCAGCTGCTTCCGGATAAGAAGGACGTGCAGGTGGGTTAGGGAAAGAGAACAGTTCTATGACATACGTGTCACCAAGAAAGCAGTCTGCCTTCCAGGAGTCGCGTCCTTCACGATAGTTTTCACTTACAATCTTCATTCCGAGCACATCTGTATAGAAATGCTTGGATTTCTCATAGTCGGAGCAAATCACGGCTACATGATGGATTTTGTTAAGTTTCATAGGATATTGTTTTATTGTTAATCAATGATTTATCAACTACAAATGCTTTATTTACCTCTCTGATATTTTGCTGAAAATTACTTCTCAGAATTTCTTCGTTCTCAGATGGCAATAAGGCTCACCATCTGTTTTTTCATAATAATGCTGGTGGTAGGCCTCACCAATGTAGAATGTCTCCTCTGGCAGGAGCAAGGTATTGACCTCGTCACCCTTACTACGGAGAAGTTCCGTCACATGTTCGGCTGTCTGCTTCTGAGATTCATTACGATAGAAGATACAGCTGCGGTATTGTGGCCTCAAATCAGGACCAACACCATCGGTCTGTGCCGGGTCGTGAATCTCGAAGAAGAGTTTACATAAGCTCTCATATGAAACCTGTTGGGGATTGAACTCCACGATGACGGCCTCTACGTGGTGCGTCTTGTGCCCTCGTACATCGGCATAGGAAGGAAAAGCCTCTTTGTCGCCGGTATATCCTGCCAGGGTATTGAGTACACCGGGCTGTTTCTGAAACTGATGTTGCGCGCCCCAGAAACATCCGCAGGCAAAGATGCCAACCTCTATACTGCAGTCTTCAGGCGCATGATAGATGTCAACCTGAGAGCATTTTTCGATGGCTGCCTTAATCATTTCCAGTGCCTTGCCATGTTTCTTCTGAAGGTCTGGGTAGTCCTTACCTCTCTGAAAGTTATGTTGGAGGTCATTGTACTTCACTTGAAGTGCAATGGGATTTTGAGAATCGATAATGCTCTGCACATAATCGAAATAATCAGTTCCCGGCTGATGTGTAAGGATGCGAAGGGCATTCACTACACCTGTGGGAATTCCTTCATGAAGCAAATCCTCAAAGGAGTAGGAGGTATCTTCTACCACATCATGCAGAAAGCCTGCCATCTTTTCCTCGTCTGTATGGCCCATCAAGCCCACTGTGAGTGGATGAAGAATAACAGGATAGCCATCGCGATCAAGTTGACCGGCATGGGCTGACGTTGCTATACGGAGTGCTATATCAATTGGATTCATTGTTAATTATGTCATTCTATGTTTATAATCTTGTCGTATCTCTTGCCTTGCTAGTCCTGGAATGATTACCACCCTTCATGGAACGAATCATATATCTATCGATTCGCCCTCATGTGCTATCTTCCAAAACGGAATTTGCACAGCATCGGTAAACTCTTTCATACGCCAGGCGCTTTTGGAACCACTTGCCACAAAATGCATTGGGACAAACAGACCTGTCTGGAATTGCTCTATGAACTGTCTTGACCACGGGTATAGCCATTACCTATACGGCCATCTACAGGAAACAGCACAACATCAAAGCTATCAGTCTGATTTGGTTCGTGGTTTCGAGAAGGCTAATAGTCATGCAGGAAAGTTGAATTCAACCGTACAGGATTTGAAATCACTTTTCTTGCAGGGAGGTCTTGTGTTCGGCGCACAGCAGTTCGCTATGAGTATCCTCACTACTGGTGGTGAGATGGAGAAGCAACATATTGCCCTCCAGTCCATCCTTGGTGATATGCAGAATGCGAACACAATGTTTAATCAGATTAAGGAACTCGCTCTTAATTCGCCATTTACATTCTCTGAATTGAACCGAGATGTTTGAAACCGTATTCTGCGCTACTAGTGCTACCATCGTTTCAGGTGCTATGGCAGAACGTACCAAGTTCTCCATGTACTGCGTTTACTCATTCTTCATTTCATTGATTATCTATCCTGTAGAGGGTCACTGGACATGGGGTGGCGGTTGGCTTTGCAACAGCGAGGCAGGTTCGTTCATGATGAACACCTTCGGTGCAGCCTTCCATGATTTCGCAGGTTCTGCCATCGTACATAGTGTTGGTGGTGTACTTGCCGTGGTTGGTGCTATCTGCTTAGGTCCTCGTCTGGGTAAGTATCGCAACGGCAAGAGCACGGCTATCCCTGGTCACAACCTCATGGCTGCTGCCCTGGGCGTATTCATCCTCTGGTTCGGCTGGTTCGGTTTCAACCCTGGTTCTCAGCTTGCTGCTTCTGGTGAGGTTAACCGTGTTGCTATCAGTCACGTATTCCTGACAACCAACTTGGCTGCCGTTTGTGGTGGTCTCGGTACTATGTTCACCTCTTGGATTAAGTATGGCAAACCTTCGTTCTCATTGACATTGAACGGTATTCTGGCTGGTTTGGTAGCTATCACCGCTGGTTGCGACTTGGTTAGTCCATTGGGTTCTGCCATCATCGGTCTCTTGGCAGGTATCATCTTGGTATTCTCTATCGAGTTCATTGATACCAAGCTTCATATTGATGATCCTGTTGGTGCAAGTTCAGTTCATGGTGTATGCGGTATCTTCGGTACTTTGATGACTGGTCTCTTCGCCCTTGATGGTGGCGCCTTCTATGGTGGTGGCTTCGGATTCTTCGGTGCTCAGTGCTTCGGTATCCTCTGCATCGACCTTTGGGCAGCCGTAACAGGTATCATCCTCTTCTGGGGTATCAAGAAGATTGCTGGTCTCCGTGTTGATAAGCGAATCGAGGAAGAAGGTCTCGATATCTACGAGCATGGTGAGAGTTGCTACAACTAAAGATGCTTTCATATAACGAGCGAGAGAGATTTTTCAGCAGAAGTTTTGGAGAGCAGAGTTTTATTAATGCCATTGAATAATGTACGCTGCATCTCAACAATATAAATAAATCGCAATTTATTTTGTGTTGTCTTCGATTTGCAGTACCTTTGCTGCCGAAACTTTAAAAAACAAAGAAGTATCACATTAAAAAGAGAGAATATGAAGAAGATTTTTGATATAAAGAAGATGGGTGCCCTTGCACTCGGTTTGGTTGCTTTTGCTCCTGCAGCTTCTGCTCAGGATGAGGTTGAAACTACCATCGCTGCAGATGTTGTAAACCAGTATTACTGGCGTGGTCAGTCACTGGGAGAAGTCTCTTTGCAGCCAACACTCTGTATTGGTTACAAGGGCTTGTCTCTGACAGCTTGGGGAAGTGTAGGTGTCTCTAAACCAGACGATACTAAGGAATTTGACCTTACCTTGGCTTATGAAACCGGTGGCTTCCATATCGGTGTAACCGATTACTGGTTCAACTCTCCTAACGAGAAGTATTTCGCCTATAAGGCACATGAAACTTCTCATGTGTTTGAGGCAAACGTAGGTTATGACTTTGGTCCAGTTGCCTTGAACTGGTACACCAACTTTGCAGGCAATGATGGATTAAATAAGGATGGTGACCGTGCTTATTCTTCATATGTTGAGGCTACAGCCCCATTCAAGTTGGGCGGTTGTGATTGGGCAGCAAGTATAGGCGCAGTTCCATTTGCAACATCTTTCTATGGTGATGCCAATGGTTTTGCAGTTACCAATGTTTCACTGAAAGCTACCAAGGATTTGAAGATTACAGATTCTTTCTCTGTTCCAGTCTTCGCTCAGGTAGCTGCTAACCCTAGCACCGAAAAAGCTTACCTGGTAGTAGGTTTTACCTTGCAGCCATAATAGGCTCTTAGGTTTTACGATATAATCTTACGTTGGTAGGTTTAAGTTTTTATTTTAAATGCCGATAGTTCCGTCAAAGAGCTATCGGCATATCTTTGTATGATATGGGGGTAAGAAACTGTGTATAATGCCCTGGATGCTTTGTTGCATATCTATGAGCGTATAATATGCCCTGGATACGCTTTGTTTATCTTAAAATTGATTGTATTTTACAGATTGTAATCAAATTGTGCGTTTTTCTTTTCAATTTATCGTATATTTTAATCCAATATGTGTTGATATGTTATTGTTGTGATAAAGTAAAGACAAAATGCTACTAATCTTTTCTTTATTCTAACAAAAAGTTGTAATTTTGCACCCGAAACATAGCAAAAAGTAATTTTAAGCATTGTTTTTGCTTGGTTTGCTCCTAAAAGAATGGATTGGACATGCCAAGGTGAATAAGAGAGAACAAGAGTTAAAAATAACCGTAAAAGAAAGGAAAAGATTTATGTGTGGAATCGTATCTATCTTCAATATTCAGGAGCAGACTCCTGAATTGCGACAGCAAGCGCTTCGTATGAGCCAGAAGATTCGCCATCGCGGACCAGACTGGAGTGGAATCTACTGTGGTGGTTCAGCTATCCTGGCACATGAGCGTCTGAGTATTGTAGACCCTGAAAGTGGTCGCCAACCTTTGTTTGCACCAGACAAAAAACAGGTGCTTGCCGTAAACGGTGAGATTTATAATCATCAGGATATCCGTGCCCGTTTTGCCGGAAAGTACCAGTATCAGACGGGTTCCGATTGCGAGGTGATTCTTTCTCTCTATCGTGAGATGCGAGCAGATTCCGACTTTGATTCCTTAATATATAAAGGTGAGGATGCGCTCCACGCCCGTATCTCCAAGATGCTTGAAGAGCTGAACGGTATCTTTGCCTTCGCCCTTTACGATGCCGAACGTGATGAGTTTCTCATCGCCCGCGACCCTATCGGTGTTATTCCTCTTTATATTGGTTATGATAAGGATGGAAAAGTGCTGGTGGCAAGCGAGTTGAAGGCTCTGGAAGGTCAGTGCGACCACTACGAGCCATTCCTCCCGGGCCATTATTATTATAGCAAGAACCCTGGCATGAAGCGTTACTATACACGCGATTGGTTTGAGTATGCTGCCATGCAGAAAAAATATCAGATTGATGATGCCAAGAAGGCTGAAGAACAGCTGAAGGATGCTGAACCTCAGGAGAAAGCTGCGGTAAAGGAAATCCATGATGCTCTCGAAGCTTCTGTCAAACGCCAGTTGATGAGCGATGTACCTTACGGTGTCCTTCTCAGTGGTGGTCTTGATTCTTCTGTCATCTCTGCTGTAGCTGAGAAGTATTCTTCTACCCGTGTAGAGAATGGGGGAGAGACCAAGGCTTATTGGCCACGTCTGCACTCCTTCGCTGTTGGTTTGAAGGGTGCGCCTGATCTGGCAAAGGCACGTTTGGTTGCCGAACACATCGGAACTGTGCATCACGAAATCAACTATACCATTCAGGAAGGTCTGGATGCTATCCGTGATGTCATCTATTTCATCGAGACCTATGATGTTACCACTGTGCGTGCATCTACCCCGATGTATCTTTTAGCGAGAGTCATCCGAAGCATGGGTATCAAGATGGTGCTTTCGGGCGAGGGTGCCGACGAGGTATTCGGAGGTTATCTCTACTTCCATAAAGCACCGGATGCCAAGGCATTCCATGAGGAAACCGTACGAAAGTTGGGTAAACTCTATCTCTACGATTGTCTGAGAGCCAACAAGAGTTTGGCTGCATGGGGCATCGAGGGCCGTGTGCCTTTCCTCGACAAGGAGTTCCTGGATGTAGCGATGGGTATGAACCCGGTTTTGAAGATGTGTCCGGATAAGACCATCGAGAAAAAGGTGGTTCGTGAGGCATTTGCCGATTTGCTTCCAGAAGAAGTGGCATGGCGACAGAAGGAACAGTTCTCCGATGGTGTGGGCTATTCATGGATTGATACCCTGAAGCAGATTACCGCATCTGCCGTCAGCGATGAGCAGATGGCGCATGCTGCTGAGCGATTCCCTATCAACCCTCCACAGAATAAGGAGGAGTATTATTATCGTTCTATCTTCGCCGAGCATTTCCCAAGCGACAGCGCTGCCAAGAGCGTACCTAGTGTGCCTAGCGTAGCATGTTCTACAGCCGAAGCCCTTGCCTGGGATGCCTCATTCAAGAACCAGAACGACCCTAGCGGCAGAGCCGTGGCGGGAGTTCACGAACAGGCGTATAAATAAATAGAAATGTTAAATGTTAAGTGTTAAATGTTAGTTGCCTCGCAGATTATTTGTGAGACCTTTAGCATGTCGCAAGGGCGTAAGCCTAATTTAACACTTAACATTTAACACTTAACATTCAAATTAAGAATAACCGATATAAAACGAACAAGAAATGGAAAAAGGATTGTACAGTTCAGCCTATGAGCACGATGCGTGTGGCGTAGGTATGGTGGTGAATATCCACGGTAACAAGAGTCATGAGCTGGTCGATAACGCCTTGAAGGTACTCGAGAACATGCGTCATCGTGGTGCAGAGGGTGCCGATAACAAGACGGGTGATGGTGCCGGTATCATGCTCCAGATTCCACATGAGTTTATTCTTCTTCAGGGTATCCCAGTGCCAGAAAAAGGTAAATATGGTACGGGTCTCGTCTTCTTGCCTAAGGATGAGAAGAAACAGCAGGATATTCTCTCTATCATGATTGAGGAAATTGAACGCGAGGGATTGCAGCTGATGCATCTCCGCAATGTGCCTACTAACCCTGATTGTTTGGGTGAGGCTGCTTTGAGTAACGAACCAGCTATCAAACAGGTGTTTATCACAGGTGTTACAGATGATAAGGTGCCTGTCTTTGAGCGCACCCTCTATCTTATCCGTAAACGTATTGAGAAACGTGTCAGTGATTCTGATTTCTTTATTTGTTCGTTGTCTAATTCGAACATCGTATATAAGGGTATGTTGAGCAGCCTCCAGTTGCGCCAATATTATCCTGACTTGACCAATAATTATTTCACAAGCGGTCTGGCTCTGGTTCACTCCCGCTTCTCTACCAATACCTTCCCAACATGGAGTCTGGCTCAGCCATTCCGTCTCCTTGCCCACAATGGTGAGATTAACACCATCCGTGGTAACCGTGCCTGGATGAAGGCTCGTGAGAGTGTGTTGAGCAGCGAGGCTTTGGGCGATATCCGTGAGATTTCTCCTATCGTCCAGCCTGATATGAGTGACTCTGCCAGCCTCGACAATGTATTTGAGTTCTTCGTGATGAGCGGTCTGTCATTGCCTCATGCCATGGCTGTGATGGTGCCTGAGAGCTTCAACGACAAGAACCCTATCTCTGAGGATCTGAAGGCATTCTATGAGTACCACTCTATCCTGATGGAGCCATGGGATGGTCCTGCCGCCCTGCTCTTCAGCGATGGCCGTTATGCCGGTGGTATGCTCGATAGAAATGGTCTGCGTCCTGCCCGCTACACCATCACCAAGAACGATATGATGGTAGTCGCATCTGAGGTAGGTGTGATGGATTTCGACCCAACAGAGATTGCCGAGAAGGGTCGTCTGCAGCCTGGTAAGATCCTCTTGATTGATACCCAGGAAGGCAAAATCTATTATGATGGTGAAATCAAGGAGCGCCTGGCTGCCCAGCATCCATATCGCCAGTGGTTGAACACCAACCGTATTGAACTGGAGAAACTTCGCAGTGGTCGTAAGGTGGAAAATGGTGTGGACAACCTCACTCGCAAGGAATTGGAATTCGGTTTTGGCGAGGAAGATATCGACGGTACTATCATCCCAATGGCTACCAAGGGTCAGGAACCTACTGCTTCTATGGGTAATGATACTCCGCTTGCTGTGCTTTCCGACCAGCCACAGATTTTCTTCAACTACTTCCGTCAGCAGTTTGCTCAGGTTACCAACCCTGCTATCGACTCTATCCGTGAGAATCTCGTGATGAGTCTTACCGAATATATCGGCCGTGTAGGTTCCGGCATTCTGAACCCAGACGAGAGCAACTGCAAGATGGTTCGTCTGCCACATCCTATCCTGACCAATACCCAGCTGGATATCCTTCAGAATATCCGCTACAAGGGATTTAATACAGTAAAACTCCACATGCTCTTCGAAACCGCCAAGGGCGAAGAAGGACTGCACGAGGCTTTGGATGAGCTCTGCAAGCAGGCAGCACAGAGCGTGGATGATGGTTACAACTACATCATCTTGAGCGACCGTGGCGTGGATGAGACCCATGCTGCCATTCCATCTCTGCTCGCCGTGAGTGCCGTACATCATTATTTGATTGATGCCGGCAAGCGTGTGCAGACAGCCCTCATCGTAGAGAGCGGTGAGATTCGTGAGGTAATGCATGCAGCCCTCCTGTTGGGTTACGGTGCATCAGCCCTCTGTCCATACTTGACATACGCCATCCTCGACGACCTTGTAAAGAAGGGAAAGATTCAGGAGGATTACCATACAGCCGAGCAGAACTACATCAAGGCTGTGAAGAAGGGCTTGTTCAAGATTATGGCTAAGATGGGTATCTCTACCATCCGAAGCTATCGTGGTGCCAAGATCTTCGAGAGCATCGGTTTGAGCGAGAGCCTCCTGAAGAGCTACTTCGGAACAGAGGTGAGCACTATCGGCGGTATCGGACTCGAGACCATCGCCCGTGATGCCATCCGCCTGCACGACAAGGCATTCGAGACCAAGAAGCTCGAGTTCCTGCCAAGTATGGGACAGTTCCACTACCGCAAGGACGGTATCAAGCACGCTTGGAACCCAGAGACCATCGCCACCCTGCAGCTCGCAACCCGCAAGGGCGATTACGATCTCTTCAAGAAATATACACATCTCGTTGACGATAAGCAGGAGCCTATCTTCATCCGCGACTTCTTCAGCTTCCGCAAGAATCCTATCTCTATAGATAAGGTGGAGCCGGTAGAGGAAATCGTGAAGCACTTCGTTACCGGTGCAATGAGTTTCGGTGCCCTCTCCAAAGAGGCTCACGAGGCAATGGCACTCGCCATGAACGCCCTCGGTGCCCGAAGCAATACCGGTGAAGGTGGTGAGGATAACGAGCGATTCCATTCTACACAGGATGGCATCAGCCTCTCAAGCAAGACCAAGCAGGTGGCTTCCGGTCGATTCGGTGTGACTACTGAATATTTGGTAAATGCAGAGGAAATCCAGATCAAGGTGGCACAGGGTGCTAAACCGGGTGAGGGTGGTCAGTTGCCTGGCTTCAAGGTTAACGAGGTCATTGCCAAGACCCGTCACTCTATTCCTGGCATCAGCTTGATTTCTCCTCCACCTCATCACGATATCTACAGTATCGAGGATTTGGCTCAGCTCATCTTCGACCTCAAGAACGTAAACCCTAAGGCGGCTATCTCTGTGAAGTTGGTTGCTGAGAGTGGTGTGGGTACCATCGCTGCCGGTGTGGCTAAGGCAAAGGCCGACCTCATCGTTATCTCTGGTGCTGAGGGTGGTACAGGTGCCAGCCCTGCATCAAGTATGCGTTTCGCTGGTATCTCTCCTGAAATCGGACTTTCTGAAACCCAGCAGACACTGGTGAAAAACGGTCTTCGCGGACAGGTTCGTCTGCAGGTAGATGGTCAGTTGAAGAGTGGTCGTGACATCATCCTGATGGCTTTGCTCGGTGCTGAGGAATTCAGTTTCGGTACGGCAGCCCTCATCGTTTTGGGTTGTGTCATGATGCGTAAGTGTAACTTGAATACCTGTCCTATGGGTGTTGCCACACAGGATCCTAAGCTCCGTGCGCACTTCCGTGGCAGCTACAAGTATCTTATCAACTACTTCCGCTTCCTCGCTGAGGAGGTTCGTGAATATCTGGCAGAGATGGGTTACACCTCATTGAACGATATCATCGGTCATACCGAGCTCATCGTTCGCAAGAAGGATGAGGAGATTGTTCCTACCGAGGGTTCGGATGCCGTAGAGCCAGAGGTGGCCAAGAGCATCAAGGAGAAGGCCGACTTGCTCGATTTCTCTCGTCTCTTGCATCGTGAGACAGGTCATTGCTCGCTCTATCATACTACCGAGCAGATTCATGACCTCGACAATGTACTCGACCAGCAGTTGATTCGTGGTGCACAGCGTGCCATCGAGAATCAGGAAGAAGTGAACCTCGATTTTGCCATCAAGAATACCGATCGTGCTGCCGGTGTGATGCTGAGCGGTATGATTGCCGAGAAATATGGTGAGGCTGGTCTTCCAGACAAGACCGTGAACGTGAAGTTCAAGGGTTCTGCAGGTCAGAGCTTCGGTGCCTTCCTGGTTAAGGGAGTGGATTTCAAACTCGAAGGTGAGACCAATGACTATTTCGCCAAGGGACTTTCAGGAGGTCGTGTTTCCATCCTTCCTCCTATCCGCAGCAACTTCTCTGCTGAGGATAACATCATCGCCGGTAACACCGGATTGTATGGTGCTACAAGCGGTGAGTTGTATATCAATGGTAAGGTAGGTGAACGCTTCGGTGTTCGTAACTCCGGTGCCATCGCCGTGATTGAGGGCGCTGGCGACCACTGCTGCGAGTATATGACGGGCGGTAGAGTAGTAGTGCTCGGTGAAACTGGCCGTAACTTTGCCGCTGGTATGAGTGGTGGTGTTGCCTACGTATGGGATAAGAACCACAACTTCGATTACTTCTGTAACATGGATATGGTGGAGATTAATCTCGTGGAGGATAGCACCTATCGCAAGGAGTTGCACGAGCTGATCCGTCAGCATTATCTCTACACCGGCAGTAAGCTTGCCCGTACTATGCTCGACGACTGGAACCACTACGTAGAGGATTTCATCC
>ENA-UEPD01001335-UEPD01001335.1-human-gut-metagenome-genome-assembly--contig:-NODE-1335-length-14087-cov-796.396146_pt1 | contig 14087 bp, 10 predicted proteins | sample MGYA00242895_ERZ507906 | MGnify/ENA primary metagenome ERZ507906 (study PRJEB26167, sample SAMN06115416) | human gut metagenome | host: Homo sapiens | place: China:Guizhou | collected 2015-03-03... | reverse complement strand
AAGAACTCTATTGTCCCCTCTTTCCGGGGTTATTTGATTAATATTTAACTGGTCCCGATTTTAACGGGACACTAATGATTCAAAGTATTAACCAACAATTAAAAGTTGCGCCCGACACTAATTTAGGGACTCATTTATGAAATTCACAGAATCAGTTAAAACCGTCTATTCAAAGTATGCTACATTTTCAGGAAGAGCCACACGCTCCGAATATTGGTGGTTCGTACTTTTCTTGTATGCAACAATTTTGTGTGCTGTCTTATTAGGTGTTGCAACGGGTATTGATAAACCAATTTTAGCTCTGATAGGCATATTCGTAGCTATATCTTTTATTCCTATTGTAGCTCTTCGTGTTCGAAGATTACATGATATTGGTAAATCCGGTTGGTGGATTTTTGGGGGATTAGTTCCATATATTGGAGGATTCATACTATTCATATTCTCTGTAATGGGAAGTGATGGTGAGAATGAATATGGCCCTGATCCTTTTGATGAGAATTAATATATTCTACCCCCATTCGGGCACTCCTATACTTCAGCCGCCATGCGCATTGGTTCTCTATCTGTGCATGGCTGCTTTTCGTACACTTAGGTGCGGTATCAGTGCGGTGAGGGTGATTAAATCCCGAATTTTATAAAGCAAATTTTAAATGTAAATATGAAAAAGATTTTCTCTAAATTACATTTTATCTATCTTACGATAGTCTTGAATGTTCTGATGATTGGTATTTTTTGTGGATGTTCAAAAAATGAGTCCAATTATATTTCCCATATCAATGACACTATAAGTCTGAGTCTTTACAATGTTCACTTGGGAGATTCATTGTCTGTTGTAAGAACAAAATTTAGGAACTTAACTTTTGTTCCCTTGGATTCGTTGTCTTCTTACGTACCAATAGAAAATAAGATGAAAGTTGTATATGAAGATCTCGGTATATCAGTATACACTACTGATACTATATTCATTGCAAATCATGTAGGTTGGCAACATATGAAAAATGGTTCCCGGGAAGATTTCCCTTTAAAAACTACAAAGCATCCAGCACAACTCATATTTTTTATAAAAGACCAAAAAGTACTTCAAGGGGAAATTCTTATTTTCTCAAATATAATTGATGACATTAAAGGAGTTGAACTTAGTAGTGGTGATTTTATTAAGTCAATTCAAAAACTTTATGAAGAAAAATACAATAATCCAGATTCAATTTTAGTGTATAATAGAGTGTCTAGGGAATCGGCTACATATTCAATTGATACCGACTCTATTGCAAAGGTACAGATAAATGAAGATATCGAAGCAACTGATAATAAATTTGCAATAAACAATTCCTTAGCTTCAATATGGAGTTGGAAAAATGCTAATATTATTGCGGAATGGGATTTTCAGCCATATAAAGATGGGGAATTTTGGTTTTGGGCTAGTTGTTTTATGGTTAGAATTATCTATACTGATTTGAATGCAGTAGAATTAGAATCAAAAAGAAGACTAAAATTAATCAGATTACGAGAACAAGATAGTATAAGGAGAATCAAAAAAATAGAAAATGACAATATGGAATTGCTTAAGAAACAAGTAATTTGAATTAATCATCAAAGTCCTCCCATTCGGGTGCTCCTTTCTTTCAGCCGCCTACGCTATGGCTCTCTTGCTATGCGTATGGAGGTTTTTTCTTTGGCTTGGCACGCGCTTCGCAACGAGCAAACGGATATTATGGCACACACACTGTGGATTATCGGCCAGCCTGCTATTATTTTTCCATTTGTAATCAAGGCTTATAGCAATGGCGTTTCTGATGACGATTTCAGATTATTAGCCAAGGCTCTAACCTCTATATTCTTGCGTCACAGAGTTATTGGTACACGCGCTGTTCTCACATGGAGATTGAATGATGTCTTCAAGAAATTTGAAGGTGACGTTCATGCTGTTGTCAATCATATAGAATGGATGAAGACTACAACAGACGGATGGTGGGATTATTGGAACAACGTTGAATTTAAACACTACTTGTTACTTTCTGGCCATCATAACGAATCTATCGGAAACAATTCTTTTGAAGCTAAACGAAACACCTATACCCAGTTACTCCAGCAACAGGAAATCCGTAACATGACGGAACTGGATCATCTTTGGGACAAGGCTAAAATTGACAAAAGAAAAGAGCTTATTGTTGATTTTGTGATGGCAACATTCTAACTAATTATCAAGGAAGAACTACAAGAACTCTTTGGTAAGCCTGTTGATATTGTTCGACTCCGCAAAAATATGAACCCTATGCTTTTGAAGCAAATTGAAAGAGATGGAATCTATGCATGACGAAGAACTCAGGCATGATGACGCAATATATTATATCAATTAGCCCCACCCGAAACTTGATGTTCGGGTGGGGCTAAATGTTTTTATTCCGGTGCTTTCGCCGCTTACCATGGTCTGCCGCCTCCGCCTCCGTTGCCGGTGGTGGTAGCCGTTACTGTGGATGATGATGTGCCGGAGGTTATGGTGTAGCTGCTGACGCGGCTGTCACAGCCAGTAATGTCAATTAACAAAGAATCATGGAAAAAAGTATGGTGGAATGTTATCACTTATTCCGATTTATTATTACTTTTGCCTCGCTTTATATAATAACAGAGATAACAACAAATTCAGGTATACAATAACATTTATGAATTATGGACAGACAGAAAGAAACTTATCGCGTTACGATAGCAGGCAGCATCATCAATATACTGCTGCTTGCCTTTAAATTTGCCGCCGGCATCCTTGGACATTCTGCTGCCATGATAGCAGACGCCATCCATTCGCTTACCGACTTCGTAACGGACGCCATCGTCCTTATTTTCGTGCGCCTTGGCAGCAAGCCCACTGACCGCGACCACGACTACGGTCATGGCAAGTACGAAACGCTTGCCAGTGCCATCATCGGTGTGTCGCTCCTCATGGTGGGCATGATGATATGCTATTCCGGCGTAACCAAGACTTATCATGCCATGTGCGGCGAACCGCTGCAGCAGCCGGGCTTCATAGCCTTGGCAGCTGCTGTGGCAAGCGTGGTGCTGAAGGAATGGGCTTACAGGTTCACGGTGCGCGTGGGCAGACGTTGCCATTCGGAAGCGGTGGTGGCCAATGCCTGGCATCATCGCAGCGACGCCCTTTCGTCCGTCGGCACTACGGTGGGCATCGGTGGTGCCATCATTCTTGGCGAGAAATGGGCTGTGCTCGACCCGCTGACCGCCATCGTCGTCAGCTTCTTCATTATGAAGGCGGCATGGAGCGTGCTCTCTAAAGCCGTGGGCGAGCTGACGGACGGCAGTCTGCCGAAGGAGACGGAGGACGAGATAGAGAGCATCGTGAGTGAGGACAATGAGGTCAGCGTGGTGCACAATCTCTGCACGCGCCGCATCGGCAATCGCATTGCCATAGAGATGCATGTGCGTATGCCGGGCGAAACGTCGCTTTACGTGGCGCATCGCCATGCCACCGAGATAGAGCAACGGCTGAAGCAACGCTTCGGTGCCGACACGCACATCAGCATTCACCTCGAACCGGTGAAGGTGAACGGACACTATGAGGATCCTGCTGTCAGGCAGGAACAGCCGCAGCCTTGACCGCGGTGACCTCAGCTTCGGCTGTTTTCTTACGGAAAATCTTATAGCCTAAAGCTGCAACAGCCACACTCATAAGTGGCGAGATGATGTTGAAGAAACAATAAGGAAGGTATGTGAAAGCCGACACGCCGAGCACCGTGCTCTGCGTCATGCCGCACGTGTTCCACGGCACCAGCACGGACGTCACGGTTACGGCGTCCTCCGTGGTGCGGCTGAGCAGTCGGCGCTCATAGCCTTCACGGTCATATACGTCGCGGAACATGTTGCCCGTTAGGAGGATGCACAGATACTGGTCGGCTATGGCCACGTTGAGCATTACGCCCGTGGCGGCTGTGGCACCCACCAGCGACGTGCGTCCCTTCACCATGTGGATAAACAGGCGTGAGATGGCGCTGACCATGCCGCCTGCCGACATACATCCGCCGAAGCACATGGCGCAGATGATAAGCCAGATGGTGCCCATCATGCCGCTCATGCCGCGTGTGGCTACAAGGTCGGTGAGCATGGGTGAGGAGGTGGCAAGCGACGTGCTGCCGTAGGCGCTCTTCATGGCTGCTCTGAAGAGGGACGGATCGATTTCGTGCAGGGCGTCAGCCTGGAAGACGATGGCGAAGCCCACTGCCATCACCGTTGAAAGAAACAGCGTTATGACCGGTGGCACACGGCGTGCGATGAGAATGCCGGTGAAGAATGGCACGAGCAACAGCCACGGCGTGATGCAGAATCTCTGCTGCAAGGCTCCGGTGAATGCTGCCACGTCAGTGGACTGCGATCCCTGGCAGAAAAAGCCTGCCACGGTGAAGATGATGAGGGTGAGGACGATGGACGGCACCGTCGTTATAAGCATGTAGCGGATGTGGCTGAACAGCGGCACGCCGAGCGCACCGGACGACATCGTGGTGGTGTCGGAGAGCGGCGAAATCTTGTCGCCGAAGTAAGCACCGGAGATGATGGCGCCAGCCACCCAGCCTTCCGCGAAGCCCTGTGCCTTGCCTATGCCCATCAGCGCAATGCCAATGGTGGCGATGGTGGTCCATGACGATCCAGTCATCACGCTGACAAGGGCGCAGATGACGCATGACGAGACGAGGAAAGCATCCGGGCTGATGATGTGCATGCCGTAATAGATGAGTGTGGGCACCACGCCGCTAACCATCCATGTGCCGCCAAGCGCACCAATGAGAAGGAGAATGATGAGTGCGCTTGACACGCTCGATACGTTCTTCGTTATGGCTTTCTCAAAGCTTGACCATGGCACGTTGAGGTATGCCATGCCTACAAGCACGCAGAACGCCGACACTATGAGCAGAGTTACCTGCGAGGCACCCTCCAGTGAGTCGCTTCCGAAAGCGCGGATGGTGAGCGTAAGCATAGTGACGAGCACTGCCAGTGGCATCAATGCCATCATCACCGATGGTCTTTTCTTAAGATGCTGTTCGTGTTTTGTGGTTTTTTCGTTATTCATTATCCTGGAGTTTTTATGAGTTTTGTTATCTTTTCGTTTATGTGTTGCATAATTATGCAACATCCCTTTTCTTATGCAAAGTTACGAAGAATAGCCGTATCTACGAAGGATAATAATGAATAAAACAACGAAGATAATGAATATTTATGAAAAAGCGAATACTTGATGTATAGATATACAATGAATTGAGAGTTGTATCAATTCTCAACTTGATACAACTCTCAACTCCTTATAGTGTTGCTCCGACACGTGAAGTCGGTGTCGGAGCCGTGAAGTAATAGTTCTGGTCGTTGTGGATGTCGAGGAACATCACCTTCTTCATTCCGAAGAATGCCAGTCCGGTGGGGAAGATGCGCGAGAAGTCGGTCACGCCGCCAGAGAGGGCAGGGCTACTGTTCTGCACGTTGAAGTTCCATGAACGGTCGAAGGCGAGCGGTGCTCCGTTCTCCACGTCGTCCACCTCGCAGTTGATGTTCATCTTATCGCTTTGCTTAAAGTTCTTGAACAGCGGATTGAGTTGTCCTGCCACGCTACTCTTTATGTCGAGGTCACTCCAGATGCTGAGGTCAGCATCCTTTGCCATCTGCTTAACGCCGGTCTCTGTGGAAGCAAAGTAATAGTTGGGAGCTATGCGGGAGTGCTCGAGGTCAGCGCCGTCCTTCTTGGGCTGCTTCAGTCCGTAACGGCAGTCATAGACGAGATTGTTTACCAATGTCGGTGCGATGGCTTTTTCCAGCCAGATGCTGCCACCCTTCTTGTTCTTCGAGCGACGCCATCCACAGTTGACGATGGTGTTGTTATATACAGTCATCTGCGTCAAAGGTATGGTTTCGCTGTTGCCGGAGTTGGAGAGCTTGAAAGCATTGGTGCAGGCATTGTAGATGATGTTGTTCGCCACGTCAAGCTTACATCCCGCCTTTACGTTTATAGCCTCGCCGCCGTCAGCAGCATTGCCGCTGTCCGCAAAGATGCAGTCATAAATCACGCCCTGACCGCCGGTGAAGTAAGTCTGGTCGTTGTAGTTATCGTGCAGGAAGCAGTCTGCCATCACGAACTTTCCGTTGACGTTGCAGAAGTGGAAGGCAGGTACGCCGCCGTCTATGGTGGTCTTGAAGAGCTTGTTCTGGAACGAGACGGACGACTCGGTAGGTGTGGCTCCGGCATAACCAAGGTCGACATGATTGAGCACCACCTCCTCAGAGTTATATCCGCAGATGATGCCGCCCCATGACTCCGGCTTCTTCGTGTCGGAGGTGAAGGTCACGGGATGTTCGGCTGTTCCCATGCAGTAGAGATTGCCGAGCACCACAATCTCGATGGGCACCTGCACGTCCGACTTGCATGTGACGGTCACGCCCGGTTCGATGTAGAGCGATGTGCCCACAGGTATCTCCACGCTTTCCGCCAGAGTGGTGTCTTTTGTCCATACCACTGATCCTGCGGGATATTCGGCAATGGCAGTCTTCAGCACATCCGCAGATCCTTGGTTTTCGTTGCTGCTGCCGTTGGTGTTATAGTCGTAAGGATTGATGTTGTCGTTCTCGCATGAAGTGGCAGCCATTCCTGCTGCTGCGATGGCAAGCATTACAGCTATATTCTTGGTTTTCATATTGTTCGATTTATTTAATGTGAATAATACATATTATAACTATTAAACATTCGTGCGTGAAGCTTACAGTTTCACTCTCACGCCCACAAGGAATGTCCTGCCATACTTGTATGTTCCCACGATGGTCTTGTCCGATCGCTGTCCTTCATATTGCAGGTTGCTCTCGTTGACTGTCTTCAGATAACGTTCGCGCTTTGCGTCGAGCAGGTTGTTGGCTTTCATGAATATGGATACGCCGCAATCGAACTTCTTCTCAGCGCTGAGGTCGAGTCCGAACATAGCCTTGTCCCATTGGTCGGCGTCCTTGAAGGGCGACACGAGAGCCAGCTTGGTGCCGGTATAGGAAGCGGCGAGCTGTGCGTTCCATCCATAGTTGGTGTCCTTGTAGAGCAGCGAGAGATTGGCTGTGTGAGGAGCCTGATTTACAAGCGGACGAGTCTGCTTCACTCCATGCTTGTATTCCGCGCTACCCACGTTATACTCACGCTTCGTCGTTGTGATGGCAGAGTGGGTGTAGGTGTAGTTGGCCTTTATTCCGAAGTGACGGATGTATTTCACTACGTCAATCTCGAAGCCGTAGTTCTTGGCGTTGCCGAGGTTGTCAGGCATATAGTAAGCGTCGGCTCCGCTGCCAAGCTTGCCGTCAGAAGCCACGAACACCTGCTCTATAGGATCTTTCAGATACTTGTAGAACACGCCTGCAAGCACCTGCTCCGTGGCTGACGGGAACCATTCCCAACGCAGGTCCACATTGTCGATGCGGGCACGCTTCAGGTTAGGGTTGCCTTTCTCCTGATATTCCTCTCCCATAATCTGGTAAGGTACTATCTCGTAGAATCCCGGTCGGTTGATGGAGCGATAGTAAGAGAGGCGCACGTTCATCTTCTTTGTCGGAGTCCACTTGATGGATGCTGACGGCAGATAGTCCCAATAGCTCTGTTCGCCAACCTGACCCATGTTGCGGAACTTCTGCAGCATGGTGTAAATCTGATTGGTGTGCTCAGCACGCAATCCGGCGTTAAGTTCTCCTGCCTTGCTCTTCAGCGTAACCATAGCGTATGCCGCGCCGATGTGTTCCTTCGAGTCGTAATTGAGCTGCGAAGCCTGTGAGTAAGGAGTCTTGCAGGTCCAGTCAATGGATGCAAACTGATCGAATCCGTTGCCGTCCAGCTGCTGGGATATGTTTGCGGGGTTGAAGATGTACGAGTAGTAGCGGTTGCCGCGCTCCTTGCGACGATATTGTCCTCCAGCCTTCCACGTAGCGTCTACGTCGTGAGCGAAGTGGGTGTCGTATGAGAAGTTGAGGTAGCCAGCCCAGTCCTTGTCCGTGTTGTGCTGGAAGCGGCGTTCCATGTTCTTCGGCAGCGTCTTCAGAATGTTCTTGTCAGCTGACCACAGCGAACCGTCCACTCCGTCCGGTGACTGAACGGTGTTGGTAAGAGTGAGGTAGACGCGGTCAGGGTCTTCCTCCTTTGCCTGCGAGAAGATGCCAGCCCAGTCAACGGTCAGGTCATGTGTGAGGTGATGCGTGCCCTTCAGATGTGTGGCGAAGATGGTCTGTGTCTGCGAGAGAGAGCGGGTTTCGTCGTCCTGTGTGTACGTATCAGAACCTATATACTCCGTGTTGATGGAGTTGTTGTAGCGTACGCCCTTTGAGTTGGTGCGTATGTACATGTTATACCATTCCAGCTTGTGATTGTCCAGCTGTAGGTCCACCTTGGCATGAACGCCGGCAGTGAGGTCATGAGTGGAGTAGTAGCGGTGCTGGAGCGAATAGATGTACATCGCCTGTTCGCCAGACGCCATTTTTACTGAGTTGTATGTACGCTCCGTTCCGCGGAAAACGTTCTGCATGCTTCCTGCGAGCATGACGCCGATGCGGTCCTTCCAGAAGCGGTTGCCGACGGAGAGTCCGCCTATGTAGTTAGGGGCAGGAGTGGAGTGGGTGGTTAGCTTGGTAGGACCATTGGCGAAGTCGGATGTCTGCGCCTTATAGTCCTTGCCGTTAGCTTCGTAAGGCGACTTGTGTGTGTAGTTGCTGCGGTCTGATGAGAGATAATCGCGTCCGTCCTTCCAGAAATAGTCGCTCATGCCTATGGCGGCATTCGCCTGTATCTGGAAATGCGATGGTGCGTCCTTCATCACCATGTCCACCACGCCACCGGCAGCGTCGCCCTCCATGTCGGCAGTAAGCGACTTCGACACTACGAGGCGGTCCATGAGGTCAGAGGGGAATATGTTGAGCGGTATGTATCGGTTCTTGTCGTCCGGACTCGGAATCTTCACGCCGTTGACCAGCGTATAGTTGTAACGCTTGTCCATGCCGCGGAGTATGGCGTATGAGGCTTCGCCGGAAGCGTCGCGCTCCATTGTCACTCCCGACACGCGCTGCAGCACGCTTGCAACGTTGACGTCAGGCGACAGCTGGATGCTCTGCTGGCTCATCACGTTGAGCACGTTGCCGGCAGTCTTCTCCAGGTCGATGGCGCTGCGGTCAGAATGGCTCTCCTTGTGTCCCTTGATTACCACCTCACCAAGTTCCTTGAGGTCTTCGTCGAGCGTTATGCTTATGACGCCCTTGTCAGACACCTCCACGGGAATCTCGCGGGTCTTGTAAGATACGTATCTCACCACGAGCGTATAGCGTCCTTTGTCAGGCAGTTCGTGCAGGGTGAACGAACCGTCCAGTCCTGTCGTTGTCTTCACGTCCGGCAACTCCTTCACCTCAATCACCGAGCCGATAAGCGGTTCGCCCGTACGATGGTCCTTGACTATGCCGTCGAGGGTGTGGGCTGAGGCTGCGGCTGATGAAGCGGCAATGAGAGCAGCGCTGATTAGAATTCGTTTCATGTTATTGCATCTTTTTGTTACGTTTCTCTCCGCTATTTGTTTTTCTCTATGCTGTGTATCACATTACCTTCCTTGTCAATCATCGACATTCTCAGCTGCTTCTTGTTGGCGGAGATTATGGAGAAGCCGTCGGCAGACGAGCAGAACACGGTGCCGACAGTCTTCTTCACGGGACGTGCAAGCGAAGCGGATGAATTGACCACGTAGTTGATGTTGTCGCCATTCATGCGTATATGCTGGAAGTTGTGGATGTGTCCGCAAGCATAAATCGCCACATTATTATACTTGTGGAGAATGGGCAACAGCTTTTTCTGCATGTCGGTGCGCTCGTATTCAGCCTTCGATGTTTCGGCGTATATGGGATGATGACCTACAACGATCACCCAGTCTTCGTTGGCTGTCTTAAGTGTGCGGTCCAGCCAGTCGAGCTGTGCCTGATAGTCCTGCTTGCAAGCGTCAGGATACTTCTCGCTGTTCTCGCGATAACGGTCAATCAGTGGTGTGGTGTCGAGGAAGACGATGCGCAGCGTGGTGCCTTTGCTCTCGAACACCTTGGTGTAATAGCGTGCCGGCATCATCCAGCGTCGGCTCACCTTACCATAGTCGAGTACAGCCTGAGTGTTGCCGCGATATTCATGATTGCCAAGAACGGGGAACCAGTCGATCATCAGTTCTGGATGCGAATAAACCTGCTCGAAGTTGGTGGTCCACAGCGGGTCGTTCACAGATGCCACGCCGTTGAAGTGATGGATGTCGCCGACGGCGAGCACACATTCCAAGCCCGTGGCCTTCGCCATGTTTCCCATCAGTTCGGCGATGGGCTTCTGGTCGTAATAGCCATTGCGTCCGAGGTCGTTAGCCATGTAGAGTGTTACGTCGCCTTTCAGCTTTTTCCATTCTGTGGGTGTCTGTGCATGCAACTGCAAGCCGCTGATCAACATAATGGCTGTTGCGATAAGCGCAACGATGCCGTTTCCTGAAAATCTCATTCTTTTCATTGTTCTTTCTGACTGTTTATGATTTATAATTATTGTTTCACGCCGCAAAATTATGAGTATCATGTTGCAATGGTATTACATAGACTTTAAGATGACTTAACAATCAGAAAAATCGTTAATCTTGGTTAATGTGCTTTCTGCCAATCTTACTATTCGGCAATAATGGCTATATTTGTGCTTACATATATTTAATATATAATAAACTCGCAGACTACGGAATGAATCAAGAAAAATGCTTAATAACACGCATAAAGAGTAAGTGTTAAGGGCGAAAGACGAAATTATTTCGTAATTTTGCAGTTGTTATGGGCTATTATGTATTGCCGTAACGTGTAACGATGATCATAAAAAATAATATCCAAATATGAATATCTTAGAACTTAGTGAACAAGAGATTGTAAGAAGACAATGCCTTCAGACCCTCCGCGATATGGGTATCGACCCGTATCCAGCAGCCGAATTCCCCACAAACGCTTTCAGCACTGACATCAAAGCCGACTTCAAGGACGAGGACGAGCCGCGTGAGGTGGTGATAGCCGGACGAATGATGGGTCGCCGCGTGATGGGTAAGGCAAGCTTCGCTGAGTTGCAGGACTCGAAGGGCCGCATCCAGGTTTACGTGGCTCGCGACGAGATCTGCCCCGACGAGAACAAGGAACTCTATAATACAGTATTCAAGAAACTCCTCGACATCGGTGACTTCATCGGTGTGAAGGGCTTCGTGTTCCGTACACAGACCGGCGAGATTTCGGTACATGCAAATGAACTCGTGCTCCTCTCGAAGAGCCTCAAGCCGCTGCCGATCGTCAAGTATAAGGACGGCGTGGCATACGACAAGTTCGACGATCCTGAACTTCGCTATCGTCAGCGCTATGTTGACCTCATCGTTAACGACGGCGTGAAGGACACATTCCTCCAGCGTGCCACTGTCATCCGCACACTCCGCAGAGTGCTCGATGAGGCTGGCTACACAGAGGTGGAGACTCCGACATTGCAGGCTATCGCCGGTGGCGCTTCTGCACGTCCGTTTATCACACACTTTAACGCTCTCGACCAGGATATGTATATGCGTATCGCAACAGAGCTTTATCTGAAGCGTCTTATCGTAGGTGGCTTCGAGGGTGTTTATGAGATCGGCAAGAACTTCCGTAATGAGGGTATGGACCGCAACCACAACCCTGAGTTCACCTGCATGGAGCTGTACGTACAGTATAAGGACTATAACTGGATGATGTCGTTCACGGAGAAACTCCTTGAGACTATCTGTATAGCCGTAAACGGCAAGCCGGAGCGCGAGATTGACGGCAACATCGTCAGCTTCAAGGCTCCTTACCGCCGCCTCCCCATCCTCGATGCCATCAAGGAGAAGACAGGATTTGACTGCAATGGCAAGACCGAGGACGAGATTCGCGCATTCTGCCTTGAGAAGGGTATGGACGTGGACGAGACAATGGGCAAGGGCAAGCTCATCGACGAACTCTTCGGCGAGTTCTGCGAGGGCACATTCATCCAGCCTACATTCATCACCGACTATCCCGTCGAGATGTCGCCGCTCACAAAGATGCACCGCTCAAAGCCGGGCCTCACAGAGCGTTTCGAGCTTATGGTTAACGGCAAGGAGCTTGCCAACGCTTACTCGGAGCTCAACGACCCCATCGACCAGGAGGAGCGTTTCATCGACCAGATGAAGCTTGCTGACAAGGGTGACGACGAGGCTATGATCATCGACCAGGACTTCCTCCGTGCTCTCCAGTACGGTATGCCTCCCACGTCAGGTATCGGCATCGGCATTGACCGTCTCGTGATGCTCATGACAGGCAAGACATTCATTCAGGAGGTGCTCTTCTTCCCGCAGATGAAGCCTGAGAAGAAGATGCCGCAGAGCACCATCAAGGAATGGGCTGAGATCGGCGTTCCTGAAGAGTGGGCTTATGTTCTCCGCAAGGCTGGATTTAATCTCATTTCGGACATCCGCGACGAAAAGCCGCAGGGTCTGCAGCAGAAGATCGGCGAGATAAACAAGAAGTATAAGCTCGGCTACGAGAAGCCTTCTGTGGACGAAATCCAGCAGTGGATTGAGAAGAGCAATGTTTAGGAAGTGTTCGTCTGCGAGCATTTCTTTAAACATCAAGCATTAACCCGTTAAACATCAAAGAGCGTGTACAATCTCGGAAAAATAGCAATTATTGGAGGTGGCAGTTGGGCGACTGCCATCGCCAAGATTGTGATAGGTCACACCCATCACATAGGATGGTATATGCGCCGCGACGACAGCATAGAGGAGTTTAAGCGCATCAGTCACAATCCTAATTACCTTACCAGCGTACACTTCAACACAGACGAGATATTCTTCTCCAGCGACATCAATCGCATTGTGGAAGCTTATGACACGCTGGTATTCGTTGTGCCCTCGCCTTACCTCAAGAACCACTTGAAGAAGCTGAAGGCAAGGCTGCGCGACAAGTTTATTGTGACCGCCATCAAGGGCTTGGTGCCGGAGGACAACATCGCATGCTCGGAGTATTTCCATGAGGTGTATGATGTGCCCGACTGCAATCTTGCATGTATCGGAGGACCGTCACACGCTGAGGAGGTGGCTCTCGAGAGACTTTCCTATCTTACCATAGGATGCTCGGACCGCGATAAGGCACAGGCTTTCTGTGAGGTGCTCGACTCGGAGTTTATCAAGACAAAGACGTCAAGCGATGTCATCGGCATCGAGTATTCGTCAGTGCTCAAGAATGTCTATGCCATAGCGTCCGGCATTTGCAGCGGACTTAACTATGGTGACAACTTCCAGGCGGTGCTTATCTCTAACGCCGTACAGGAGATGTCGCGCTTCCTCTCTGCCATCAATCCCATTGAGCGCAGCGTCTACGACTCGGTTTATCTCGGCGACTTGCTCGTGACGGGATATTCCAAGTTCTCGCGCAACCGCACATTCGGAACGATGATAGGCAAGGGATATAGCGTCAAGAGTGCGCAGATAGAGATGGAGATGATAGCGGAGGGATTCTTCGGCACGAAGTGTATGAAGGAGAAAAACCGTCATTATCACGTCAACATGCCCATCCTCGACGCTGTATATAATATCCTCTACGAGCGCATCAGCCCGCAGGTGGAGATAAAGCTGCTTACCGACTCGTTCAGGTAATGGCATCAGATAAAACGATTTCAGATATACTATATAAATTATAAAGCAATGAAAACTATCAGTTTAGACATTACAAAAGCTACCTCTTTCCTCGCAGAAGGAGCAGTCAACGCTTATGAGTCTAAGGTAAAGGCCGCACAAGAGGCTCTTGAGAACGGCACATGCGCAGGTAACGATTTCCTCGGATGGCTCCACCTTCCGTCTTCCATCACTCCTGATTTCCTCGCGGAGATTGAGGCTGTGGCTAAGACGCTGCGCGAGAAGTGTGAGGTAGTGGTTGTGGCTGGTATCGGCGGCAGCTATCTCGGTGCACGCGCCGTAATCGAAGGTCTCGGCAATTCTTTCGCTTGGCTTGTTGCTGACAAGAAAAACCCCACCATACTCTTTGCCGGAAACAACATCGGCGAG
>ENA-UEPD01001317-UEPD01001317.1-human-gut-metagenome-genome-assembly--contig:-NODE-1317-length-14269-cov-5.090685_pt1 | contig 14269 bp, 20 predicted proteins | sample MGYA00242895_ERZ507906 | MGnify/ENA primary metagenome ERZ507906 (study PRJEB26167, sample SAMN06115416) | human gut metagenome | host: Homo sapiens | place: China:Guizhou | collected 2015-03-03... | reverse complement strand
TATCGTATCCCATTAGATACCATTCGCTCCCCACTTGAATTGGATTTATAAAAAGAGTTTGTGGCCTAAAGTAAGCATTGCCCACACTTCTATATTCAGGAGGGATGCAATCAGGATCCCTGGGGTTTACCAACTCATAAGTACATGCGGCATAAGATATACCGCTAAAGTAATTACTGACATAAACTTCGATTTTAGAGGATACCGTGAACGGTTTAATGATAAGCAAAGCCAAGCCTGCGCTTTCGTTCACTTTTAGCGTGTAGTGATTATTATCCACCACTTGTTTCCAGTCCCCTGCCTCGCCTCTTGCCTCCGGTGTAATGTAAAGCGTGCCCTGGGGCAGGGGGGATTCGCCGGGGGTCAGCGGCTCGGTGCCGTACTGGACATTCCGAAACTGGGGGGTGGCGATTGCGCCCGGTGCACCCACGGCCGGGCCGGTCATGGTGCCGCCCGAAAAGGGGAGGAAGGCCCCCAGCTTTTCCTCAACATTTGAGCCGTCCTCGGTTTCTACCAGGGCAGCCTTGGTTCTCGGCAGGAGCTGCTTTCCCTCATGGTCCTGCAGTTCGCCCTTTTTATAAGTTGTTGCCATACTATCTCTCCTCACTCACCTTAAAATACAGAAATCCCTCTTTGCGCTGCTCAACTGGGATATCCGATCCAGCGGGGATAACTACAAGCCCGCCGCCGGCATTCTCGATGGCCTGCTGCAGCTTTTCATCGGCTTCGATACGGGCCCGTGTCTCAGCCTCCAGCTGCTCCGCCGTCGCCATACCGCCCAGTCCCATCTTGACCTCGATGACCGAGGCCTCCTGGTTGGTGACGATGATACCCGCATCGTGGACATGCACGGTGTCGGCTTCCGCAGGGTCAGCCGGTGGGGGAATGATATTGTCGGTGTCCTCCCCGTCCAGCCAGCTTACAGCGAACAGGTACTCACCCTCAGCGTCCTGGGAATAGAGCCCCACCTCCCGGATCGGCAGCGGGGCGGTCTGCCCTTTGTTGGTGACCTGAACCGGCAACCGCATGACGGTCATGCCGTCAGCAGTGGTGGTGACGGTCATGTCGCCGGTCTGGATCTCAGCGGTCACCTCCTGGATTAGGGCAGCCATAGCCGTCCGGTCGGAATCGGTGCGGCCGCTGCCCACCGCCGCCCGGGTCAGGGACAGCTTGCCGCCGCCGGCCACGATGGCAGCAAGCTTTTCTGCGCCGATATCGGTTACAACGCTTTTGAAATGTGCCATTTAGCTTTCTCCTCTCGGGATTGGTTTTGAGTGGTGCTGCACCTGGGTGAACATTCCCACCGCCGGTGTGATCGGCGCATGGTCGGTGGTCATCGGGATCAGGCTCTTGAGCTTCAGCAGGATATTGGCCGGCAGCATATCCGCCAGCACGGCCAGCAGTGCCTCCTTCTGCTCGTAGCCGGTGAGCAGGATATCCAGATACAGTGTGTAGTTGGCATAGTCCAGGTTCACCGTAAAGTCCCCGCTGATCTGTGCAAGGTACTGCAGCAGATTCCGGTAAGTGTAGGGCAGCTGGGAAAGGTACCGGGTCTGGATCTTGCTGCGCCGCTGCTCCAGCGTATCCCCCGGTGCCCGCTGGATACCCAGGATCCGCTCCCACCGGGTCGCCCCGACCTCGGTCACCGTGAAGATGGAAAACTCCTTGTGCAGGCTCTCCACCGCCTCTGTGGCCTTATCCCATTCGGGCTGCTCCGCTTCGGCAATCTTCCGGAACTCCAGAATGTCCTGGAGGAAATTCGGCCATCGGTCAAGCAGCATGATTCTCGACCTCCCCCAGAACCGGAATGGCTATACCGGACAGCTCCAGATTGCTAGCGGCACCGTTCAGCGTGGTGCCGGAGATATCCAGCACACCAGGCACATCAAGCACCCGGCTTTCCAGCTGGCTGATCCGCACGGTGAGGTGGTCACTGTCCGCCCAGGCGGCGATCAGGTTGTCAAAATAGCGCTGGATTGCCGCCTCCACTGCTGTCTTTACCGTCTCCCAGCCGGTGCTGCTCTCCAGTGTGAGGGTAAAGGCCACATTCACGGTGGCACCGGTGGCCGCTTCGATGGTGACCCGGTGGCCGATGGGCGCCAGGCCCAACCCCTCCTCGCCGTTCACCTCCGGGTCAATGGCGGTCTGCACCTTCTCGATGAGTTGGGAGGACGGCACGCCGCCGCTGGAATCCACCAGCACCGCCTTGACGGTGCCACCGCCGGCCCAGACCGGGAAGATCTTGGCGGCCCCCACCCCTTCAAGCTGTTCGAGCTGCTGCTTGTACTGAGCTACATTTCCACCGAATGCGGTGCTCGACAGGCTCTGCATATACCGCGCCCGAAGTTCGTCATCGCTCTCCTCGTCCTCGCCGGGAATCAGAATATCCTGAAGCTCCGCCGAGGTAAGCCCCGCTATGTAGTCGATGGGGATCAGGTTGCCGAAATAGGCGTTTCCGATTTCCCCCGACTCCTCGCAGGTCATCTCATAGATACCCAGACTCTCCTTCCGAGTCGCCCGGTAGTTGACCGTGCCGCCGGAAAACCGGGCGCCGATGGGGATATCCATATAACCGGCTGCACCCTTGAACACACCCTTTCGCACTGCTGCCGAATCAGGAAGCCGGAACACACCCCGTTCCTTGGCCTTGTTGGTCAGGTCCACATCGGCTGCGGTATCGGGGAAAGCCCGGTCCATCTCGGTGGACAGGGTCGAGTAGAGGATCGCCAGTTCGGCTGCTGCCGGGGCGATGGCATCGTAGATAATGCTGCCCTCCCGCTTGTCCACCGTACCCGGCACCCGGGCCAGGCAGCGGGACATGATCCGTTCATAGGTCATCTCCTCATAAACCATCAAAGATTCACCTCCGTTTCAATTTCTGTCTCTCCAAACACCGAGACGACGGTGAACTCCACCGCCGCCTTGCGCTTGTCTGTGATGCTGATTTTGAAGTGTTCCACCGCTGTGATGCGGTCGTCTGCCAGCAGCGCCTCGGTGCAGAGCCGCTGGATCTCGCTCCGAAAGAAAGCGGCGCTCTGCCCGATGAGCCGGTTCGCCTCGAAGCCATAATTCCAGCTGTAAATCAGGTGGGCGAACCGCTCAGTCTGCAGGATCTTGTAGATCGCCTGTTTGAGGGCGTCAGTCCCGTCCACAAAGCCGCTGACCCGCCCGGTCTGCCAGTTGACAGCGTAGGTGCGGGAGGGCTGGGAGGCGGCAGTTTCCACCTCCACCACCTCGCCGATGGTCACCTTTGTGTCGAGATTTCCCGGTGTCAGTGCCATACGCTACACCCTCCCCAGTACCAGAAATTTCTGCCCGCCTTCATTCTGCAGCAGCACCACCTTGTCCCCCACCAGCAGCCCGGTGTACACCTCTGTGGCCGTCTGCAGAGGTGTGGGGTCGCTGGTCAGGGGTGTGCCCTCTGTGGCCTGCCGGAGCACGCTGTGGCTGTGCCCGTCCGCCGTCTCGGTACTGTGCTGAGGAACAGTATGGGTGTGCTCCTGCACCGTGTGGGTGTGTGGGTCGATGCCGTGGGTGTGGGTGGCATACTGCCCAGCCACAAATTCCCGCATCAGCACCACCTGTTCCGCCCCGATTTCAAACCGGTCATCCACCAGAATCCGCAGCGGCGATACAGCCAGCACTTCGCCGAACATCCAGGCTGCCGGCTTGGATGCGCTTCTCTGCGCCCCGGCCGCCAGCTTGACAGCCTCGCCGAGTGTTGCCATTATACGATCACCACCTTTAGGGTCATGGTTTCTTTGATGAGGTCATGGGTACACTCGTCCACGATGTACCACCCGCTGACACCCACATCTGCAATGCTCACCAGAATGGATCGCCCGGCCCGGATGGACAGGTCAGACAGTCCGCTGATGGAGAGCGATTTCTTCGGCCGGTTTTTGAGCTCCAAGAGGTTCTGGGCCATTGCCTCCACCTGGGCGCTGTTCAGCTCCTCGGCCACCTTCTCATAGTGCTGCAGGATACCCCAGCGCTTCTGTGTGGAGCTGTCCATCACCACCCACATATCACGCTTGCCGGTTTCCTGATTGTCCCGCACCAGCTTCACTTTGTTGGCGGTGTCGCCATCGATGTCCGACTGATAGGTGTACCCGGTGGCAAGGCTGCCGTCCCCCACCGTCAGCCCGATGGCGGATGCCGCCACATCCGAGATCCGCAGGCTGCCGAAATCGTCCCAGAGATAGTACATCTTTCCGGTGTTCACCAGCGTAAGGTCCAGCGCCCCCAGAATGATGTCAAACAGCGTCTGCCCGTCCTCCACCATTGAGGGGATCACATAACCGGTAGGCTCCAGTGCCCCCACCTTGATGCCGAAGTCGGCACAGATCTGGGTGGTGATCTCGTCCGCTGTCTGGCCGGTGAACACATAGGTGTCCTTGTTTTTGAGATAGCGCATCTGGTCATAGGCAGTGACACTGATCTCCTCGCTCTCGTTCCGGCTGTATTTGAACACATAGCCGTAAAAGAGGCCGGTGCCGTCCTCGGTCAGGGTGACGATGCCGCCCTCGGTGATCTCTACCGCCGGGTCAGCGATCAGCGTGAGAGAGAGCTGCGCCGGGGAGCCTACCCGCCTGGTTTTCCATCTGGCGGACTTCACCAGGGTGGTGATGTCGTGGGCGTCGCCGGTTTCGATGTTCTGGTATAGAATCTGTGCCATGTTTCACCGCCTTACAGGATCAGTTTCTGCCCGGGGTATATTGTGAACGCAGGATTCCCCGTACCCTTGTTTTTGCCATCGATGGTCGCCTTGTTCTTCTGGTAGAGCTGCGGGTACTTGGAGCCGTCTCCATAATACTTCTGGGCAATTGCCCACAGGCAGTCACCCTTGACCACCGTGTGGGTCTTGGAGGACGCCGCCGCAGGCTTTCCGCTGCGCTTGGGAGCGGATTTCACTGCCCGGCTGGGAGAAGGGAGCGATACGGTCACGGCGCTGTAATCCTTCCACTCCTTGAGGGTGATGGAATAGTAGATATCCCCCACCTCGCCGCCGCGCTCCTCATAGGAGAAGTCCTCCACTGCCACTGCCATGTTGATGTTGAGGTCGGTGCCGGTGATGGAAAAGCGGCCGCTTTCCCGGGTGTCCCGCCAGTCCTCGATGCCCCGGACATAGTCCGCCGGGGAACGGTTCTCCCAGGCGGAGACATAGGGCGCATCATGGGCGGGGAAATGACTCTCCCAGCTCACCTGCCGCAGCCCGCGCTGCCGGATGCGGTTGATTTCCCCCAGTTCCAGCACAGTGGCTGCCTCATTCTTGCCCGGGGATTTGACCGCCAGCTTTTCCGGCAGCACCGGGATACGGATCACACTGCTGCCAAAGGACAGCGTCATCTGATACTCTGCCATCAATATACCCCCTCAGCGCCGGCAGCCACTTCCTCGATCAGCACATCGGCTACTCTGCCGGTGAGCTCGTCAATGTCCACCCGCTCCGACACCTGGGCGTTCATCGCCACCGTCGGGGTCAGTGTGACGAAGTTCTGCACATAGCGCATCTCCGCCACATCCTTCATCAGCTGGAGATCCTCTTCTGCGATGTTCACATCGCTGCTGATCTTGCCGACCTCGCCCACCTTGCCGATGTCCGGCGTTTTCATCGTGCCGGCAAAATCGCCTGTGGTTCCGATGCCGCCGATGCCGAACGGATCGTCATTTCCAAACAGACCGGCGGCGCCGCTCATAATGCCGTTTGCAAAGTCGGAGCCCGCAGTATATCCCTGCTTGGCAAAGTTCCCAATGTCCAGGTGCTCCATCTTATCGAGTACTTTGTAGCCTTCCGGCATCTCGCCCAGCCAGTCGGTCAGGCCGGTCTGCCAACCTGTCACGGCATCGGCAAGGTTGCTGCCGAACACCCAGTCAATGGCGTTGGCAACATCCGCCAGGATATCGAGTACGCCGTTTGCAAAGTCCACAAATAGCTTTTTTGCGCTGTACAGCGGGTGGTTAAATACATTGCTGACAAACTCCGCAAACATGATGAACGGGTTCACCATCAACGCGACCACATTGTAGACCGCCGCGCCCAGCCCGTAGAACAGGCCCACCACAAAGCCAACGACCTGATCCGCCGTCACGCCAAAGTAGTTCAGCATTACCACCAGCCCGGCAACAGCTGCACCTACGGCAAAAATAGCTGGGTTCGCCACAGCCCAGGCTGCTGCCTGTCCCAAAATAGGGGATATCATGCCCCACAGCTTTGTAGTCACTCCCGGAATCAGGGTTGCTGCCCAATAGAGAAGCACCACTGTGGCTCCCGCAAGTATTGGCTGGATAATCCCCCAGTTTTGCACCACAAAATCCCCCGACGCCTGGATCAGGTCGAGTATCCATGTGATTCCGTCCGCAATAAAGGCGATCCCGGCGGTGATGCCGCTGACCATTGCCGCGCCGGTGCCGTTGTTGAGAAAGCCGTTGACCCTCTCCATCAGGGAACCGAACTTCATCGTGGCGAAGTTGGTGATCTGCGTCCAGACCGAGCCAAAAGTCTTCGGCATTTTCTCGAACTTTGCATTGATATCGTCCGTAGCCGCAAACAGGGCGTTTTTGATCATGTCTGCCGTGATATAGCCCTCGGAGGACAGCTCTTTCAGTTCGCCCTTGGTCTTGCCGGTATACTTGGCTATCGCGTCAATGACCATCGGCGCGTTTTCCATCACCGAGACATACTCGTCGCCCTGCAGCCGCCCAGCGGCCATTGCCTGGGTCAGCTGGAGCATGGCGGCGTTCCGCTGCTCGGTGGTCGCACCCGAAATGGTAAACGCCTTGTTGAGCTGTTCGGTAAAGGCGATCATTTCACTGTTGCTGCCGAATGCATCGCCGGCCAGCAGCCCCAGTTTGGAGATGCTGTCCACCATCGCGTTGTACTCGCCCCGGGAGCGCTGGGCTGCCGCATAGATCTTCTGCTGCAGTTCCGCCTGCGTCTGCAGCCCGTCATTGATCAGGCCGAGACGAGCCTGGTTGGAGGCGTATAGGTCGGTTTGCTCCACGGCGAATTTGACCGTAAAGCCGGCGGCCAGGGAGGCAATCGTGCCCTTGATGCCCTTCATCATATTGGCAGAGGCGTTGTCCGCCCGGTCCATTTTCTGAACCAGCCTTTCCAGCTCCTTTTCGGTGGACTGGACCGCGTCCCGGGTCGCTTCCATCTGGCGCTTGATGTTGACATCGAGCTTGCTGCCATCAACCGCGTCCATCGCCTTGAGCAGGCGGTTGGTGCTCTGCACAGCCTTGTTGATGGTGTTTGTGAATTTGTCCTTGAGCGCCAGGCTGCTTGCGATTGTCGCCATACTTCATCACCTACTTTTTACGCGCGGCGCGCTCGGCCTTCGCCATCCGCCTGCGCTCGCTCTCTAACTGGCAGAGGACCGAGGCATAGATAAAAGCCCGCTCGCGAACCGGCATATTCTGCAGCTCGCTTGGCCTGATCCCAAAATGGAGCAGCGCAAAGTAGGCATATCGCGCCTCTCCGTCCCCCGCCTCAATCAGTTTTTTGCCTCGTCCACCAGATCGTTGATGTCATCATCAAAGCCGTTCATCTCCTGCACCGCAATCAGGAGGTTGGAATACTGACCGGGAGACAGCAGTTTTTCAGCCAGGGCCTCGGCGCCCATCACGCCGAACCTGGCCTGCAGGTCTGCGTCCTTGAAATTCGGCTCCACACAGCAGGTCACCAGTAGGCGGCTCACATACAGCCTTCGGTCGGTTTCCACCTCGTTCTGCTTGGTCTTGGGATTGAACTTTTTCTTTTCACAGCTCTTTTCCAGCTCCTTGTTCTCCTCCTGCGTAATACTGCGAAGGATAAACGGAAACGGGAACGGGGAGATCATCACCTCGCGCTGCACGGATGTCTGCTCATAATCTTTCATCAGAAAATCGGTAAGCTGTCCCATAATAAAAATGCCTCCTTAAAATGAAAGCCCCGCCGGGCCGGCAGGGCTTGTGTCTTGTTTACTGTACTTTGTTAAATTCCTGGAGAATGTCGAAGTCCTCAAAGGTGAAGTCCACATCTTCGTCCAGCGGGTCATCGCTGTCGCCGTCCAGCTTGGTGAGGATCACGCTGTCCAGGTTGCAGTCCATCAGAAGGACGGTCTGCTTGCCGGCCGGACTGGCCGGGTCATTGTTTTCCACCACCAGGTCAAAGTAGGGGGGAATTCCGGTTTCCTTATACTGCTTGAGCAAGCTGCGGAACAGCGGCGTGAAGTAGTGGAGCGTCATACTGCCGCTGCCGCTCATACCCATGACTTTGTGGCCGGCCATGCGCCGGCCGATGGACTTTACTTCGCTTTTGGCATATTCCACAGTTGCCTCGATGGTCTTGGCGAAGAACAGCTCCTCGTTGTTTCCATTGATCTTTGCATAAGCGATGCCCTCCCTGCCGCTGATGGCCTCGGTAGACTTGAATTTTCTCATGCTTGTTTTTCCCCCTTTCCTACGCCACATGGACCGTCATGTAGAGCTTTTCCATACTGTCGTTCGGCTTCAGCGCGCAGGTCACCGACACATCGCGCTTGCCGGTGCCCTGGGCGATCTCGATGTCGGCGCTCTCAAAGCCGCTGATGGCGCCGATGGCCTGGTACTGGTTTGCCAGGCTCACCAGGTCGGCCTTGAAGAGCTGGCGTCCGGTGTCGTTGTTGGTGGCAAAGCCGAGATAGGTGGATCCGAAGATGCGTGCCACATCGTTGGCCCAGCCGTCCAGCACACGGATCAGGCGGTTGCTGGTCCAGTCGGCGGTCTTTCCGCCGGCAAAGGTGGTCAGGCTGTTGATGTCGGTGAGGACACGGGCCTGCTGGTTCTCAGCGTAGAACACAAACTCGCCGGCCTTGACGGCTGCCTCGTACTGGCTCTTGGTGTACTTTTCGCTCACGTCCACGGCGCCGTCGTAGGCAGTATTGGTCAGGCTCTGGTTGATTTCGGCGGCTGCCGTAGCGCCGCAGACCCAGGCCACCGCCTTTTCCGGCGGCAGGGTTTCGCCGCTCTCCAGCACCACACCGTTCTTCACATTGATGATGCCCTCATAATCGGCCTTCTGCCCGGTCAGCACACCGGTGATCTTCTTGCCCTCATCGTCCCGCAGGCGCTTCACAAAGGCCACAAACAGCCCCTTGGTCTCGCTGTCGGTGCCGGGATAACAGAGGGTATTGAACTGCTCCACCTCCACGGCGGAGAGGTACTTGGTGTAGGCTGCGCCATTCGCTGTACCGTTGGTGCCGCCTTCCAGGGCGGTTGCCACTGCCTTGGTGAGGGCCCCTGCTCCGAAGGTGACAAAGTCGTTGGCGGAAAGCTCGTCCGCCTTGGTCACCGTCTGGCGGTCCACCTCGGTGGTGTCCAGATAGGTCACCACATCAAAGCCGCTGTCGAGGTTCTGCAGCACCGCTACACGGACCGCATTGCCCCGGGTGCCGCTGTACTTTGCGGTCACGGTGATGCCGCCAATGGTCTTGGTGGCCTTGGCTCCGCCGCCGTTCACCCGGTAGACAAGCAGGGTTTTCGCCCGCTTGAATGCCTCCCGGATCAGCAGCAGTTCCGGCGCTGTGGCATCGTAGCCGAACACGGTCACCGCCTGCTTGTTAAAATCGCCGGCATCCATCTTGATGATGGTGTCCTCGGCGCCCCAGTTCAGCTCCACCGGCACCGAAGCCACGCCCCGGCTGCCAGCCGACACACCGCCGCTGGCCGATACAAAGTTCACATAGGTACCGGGCAGCACCTTGTTCTGGAGTGTAAAATTTCCGCCTCCAATAGGAGCCATAAAATCACACCTTTCTGGTCAAGTAATTGTTGATGATTTTCTGCGCCTCGTCAATGGTGTAGAGCCTGCCGCGTTCCAGCAGTGCCTGCACCAAATCCGGGGGCGCGTCCAGAGCCGCTGTCAGCTGCTCCAAATAAAAGGAGGGCGCAGCCTGGGCAGCTGCTTCCCTCCTTGGTTTTGTAGTCCTTGTGGTTTTGGTCATTCTTTCAGTCCCTCCCTGATCTCCAATTCCGCCATCGGCTCCCCAGCCGGTGGGTCGAGCAGCCCCGAAACGGTGATGTCAAACACAAAGTGGAACACCCCGTCGTCCCCGGGCTCGGCATGGGCGCCGGTGATGTGTACCACCTGCCCGTTTACCGTCAGCGTCTCCAGCTCCGAGTACAGAACTTCCGCCCAGTCGTTAAACACCAGCGCATCTCCCTTCTGGCAGAAATAGAGCACCTCGAAACTGTATGCCCGCTCCCTCCGGCGCCCGAGCTTTTTGGTGTGGCTCTGGTCGATGCAGCGGATATAGTGGTTCCCGTCAGCCTCCCTGGGGATCTGGGTGTAGTAGACCGCCCGTTCGGGGAAAAGCTCCCCCAGCTTATGCGCCAGTGCGCCCATGATCTCGTTCACGGTCATGCTTTACAGTCCTTTCTCCAGTTCTTCCCGGATAATCCGGTCAAATTTCCGCTGGATCCGGGCTTTCTGGGTCATTTCGGTACGGCGCATCGCCGTTCGGAGGGCCCAGGTGCCCTGTACATAGCCGCCCCAGGGGCCGACATACATGCCGCCCTCCGGGTCGTTTCGCTGATAGACAAAGGTATACCCCTCCCAGTGTCCGGGGACAAAGTGAGAGCGGAAGCCCATCTCCAGAAAGCTGGCATAGTCGAGGTTATTGTAGACATCGATGACCCAGGTCCTGCCCTGTCTCCGGGGCTTGCTGCCGTCGTGTATCCGGGCAGAAGTATGGGCTGGCTGTGCCTTGGTACCGGTGTGGAAGTTGTACCGGTATGCGCCGGTGTTGACCTTCTTTTTGTCGGTGACGATGTTCCGGGCCTGCCGCACCGCAAAGGTGCCCTCGCCGATCAGGATCTCCTCCATGACCTCCGGGGCCCTGTCCTTGAGCCGTTCCAGGTTGTCCCGGAACTGCCGGAGTTCCTTGACGCTCATGCTCATGCCAGGCTCACCGCCTTGAGGAGCACCTCCCGGTGGGTCGGGTAGAGCAGCGGCTCCCCCACCACCTCGAAGGTCTGCACCGATGGGCTGGGGTCGAGAAAGCGCCCGAACCGGGAAACAGTCACTGTATCGCCGGGGCGCACTACCTTGTCCGGCTGGACAAACAGCTTTCGGTCATACCGAAGGTTCTGCTGGGCATCGGTCTGGCGGCTGCTGTCGCTGCCGCTGGACAGCGCACAGATGATACCGGTATAAACCGGCTGCGGCTGGGGCCGTGTAAAGCCGTCCGCCCCCTGCACCGGCTGCGGGCGGAAGATCACCGCTGTGTCCTCATAGGTGGCCTCCAGGGCCTTTCTTTCGGCGTATGGATTGCCAAACATATACTCACCACCTTAGACGGCGAAAAGCGTTGAGCTGCGCCCGGTAATCGTCCAGCAGGGATTTCCCGGTACTGGTGATTTCCGCCGCAGCGCTTGCCCTGCTGCCATAGCTGACCGTTACATCGCCCCGGGTCACCGACTGGGCGGCCTGGGGCGCGGCGGTCTGCCCGTAGCCCTCGCTGCGGACCTGGTCTGCCGCCATTCGCACGATAACGCTTTCCAGCCGGGGCGGGATCTCGTCAAGATGACAGTAACCAAGTACCAGGTCGGTGACACTGTCCAGCACGAAGGCGAGGACGGCGTCCTGCTCCTCCCCGGCAATGCCCAGCAGCAGCTTGAGTTGATCGAGCAAGCGGATCTCCCCCTCTCTCAGCCTCGGGAAATGATACGGGCAATGGGGATCGCCTTGTGGTCGATGTACTGCTTGGGGCTGTCGCCATTGTGGACCAGCGACCAGTTGGCGCCCTTCTCCAGCTCGTCCGAAGTCGGAGAGAGCGATGCCTGGGAGCTGCGGGTGTAGCTGATGCCGTAGGGAGCAAACACCTTGCGCTGGCGGCTGTACAGGGTGTCCTGACCGCCGTTGGTCTTGGGGTCACGGCTCATCTCGTAGGGCACCTTGGCACCGATGTCCTCGTAGTCAAAGGCGCCATCGCCCAGCACATAGGTAACATACTTCACACCGGGCACCACATAGCTCTCAGCGGTCACAGTGCCGGTGCCGAAGTACGGGGTGACATTCTTCTTGTCGATCTGCTTGTCGCCCGAAGCGCCGGAATCCTTGACCTGCAGGGCACCGGGCTCGTCCGCAGTGGCGGGGTAATAGCCCCCGGTGGCCGGCATGCTGTCATCGATCAGCACCAGGCGGCCGTTCCAGGTGGCAAGGCCCAGGTCACGCTGCACGCCATTGGCGTCAGTCTGCTTGAGGTAGGCCAGGAGGTTCAGGTTTTCCAGGTTGGTGGCAACGGTGGAATGCATAATAGCCAGGGTAAACTTGGCCTTGTTGTCGCCGCAGGCCTTCTGGATGGCGGTGTTCAGGGTAGTGGCACCAGCCTGGTTGAGAGCGTGGCCGTCGCTGTCCTTACCGGTGACCAGGGTGATGTCATGGGTATGGCCGCCCACGAACTTGAGGTTGTCAGCCCCGGTCATCGAGAAGATGCCCTTAAGGATCGAAAGCAGGGTATCCTGGTCCACACTGTCCCAGTACTCGCTGACCTGCTGGGCCACATTGCCCATGAAGTCGGTGCCGCCGGTGATGTCGGTGGAAAAGTCCATCTCGGTCCAGGACTGGGCACGGCCTACCACGATGACACCGCGCTCGTAGGTAGTGGTGCTCTGGGAGGTGATGTTGGTCTTGCCGTCGTAGTTGAGCGGCGTGCCGCCGATGCGCCCGGTCATGGGAATGGTGGCATAGGCGGTGCCGGTCTGGCTGGAAAATGCCGCCTTGATCTGCGGATTGCCCCGGAGTGCCCGGGACTTGATGAGTTCGTTGCGTTTGGTGGACGGGATTCTTTCCACATACTTGCCAAAGACAACAGGGTTAAACGACTTACTGTCGAATTTTGTCTGTACATACTCTGCCATAGGTTCATTCTCCTTTTCTGTTTACACTGCATCCGGGTGCGCTTCCACATAGGCTGCGAACTCCGAATAGCTCATTTTGCTGAAATCAGGATTTCCCTTACCGCCGTTGCCAGGGTCTGCCGGCTTGGTTCCCTTGATGGTGGGGGTTCCTCCAGTTCCGGTCGGCTTATCCTCCACAAACAGGTAGGGTTTCTGCTCCTTGATGGACTTTACCAGCTCGTCGATGGGCGCCTTGAGGTTGCCGGCATCGTCCAGCTCGATCTTGTCCATCTCCAGCAGCGGAATGATGTCCTCCGGGTCGTGCACCTTCCCCGCAAGGCCCAGCTTGACGGCTGCAGTGCGCTTGATGCCGGCCAGCTCCTTCTTGTAGCCGCTCTCCAGATCGGTGAGCTTCTGCTGGGCCGCTGCCACATCGTCGGCGATCTTTGCCGGGTCACCGCTGCCGCCCACCCCCTTGAGGGCTGCTGCTGCATTCTTGAGAGCAGTTTCCGCACTGGTGCGGGCCTGCCGCTCTGTTTCCAATTTTTCAGCCGGGACATAGCTGCCATCGTTGCCGATGACCAGGTCGATGTCCCGGCCGTCCTTGCCTTTGCCCTTGAGGGCGGCTTCCACCTGCCCGGCGAGTTCCTCACCCAGCAGCCCCTTGATTTTTTCCAGCATGGTGTTCTCCTTTCTTTCCGGCTGTGTTTATCGTGACTTCCACACACTTTGCCTTGGCCTGCTTGGCGGGGGCAGGCAGCCCCGGTATATGAAAAAACGCCCGACTGGGCGCTTTATCACCAGAAATGGGCATAAAAAAGCACCGTACCCACTGGGCCGGTGCTGTGTATTATGTGGGGTATCATTCTTTGTTCTTCCCGAACTTTTCTTGAAGAAATTGATCGAGCTGCCTTTGAAACTCCGCTTCTTTTTCTTCTTCCTCTTTGGTCAAAACTCCGCGAGAAATTACCCTCGGATTCCCTGGGTCGCTGATTCTCCAAAGAAACATATCATGTGGCGAAAGCTCTTTATAACGCTCCATCTTCTGATTTTTCGGCAGTTTTCGGAATTCCTCCAGTGTCAGTTTACTCATCGACTTCTTCCACCTCGATTTCAATTATGCCATCTGGAATCTGTTGGTCTTTCCAAGGCGAAAGGTTGTTAAGATATGCGCCTATTTCCTTTCCGGACGGCATTATTGCCGGATCACGTCTCCGATTCAAAATCCTCAATCAGATGCTTTCCATAGCATAGTACATTCAGGTCATCCAACTCTCGCAAACGCTCCAACTCGTCACCAGGAATATCTTGATGCTTTAATCGATAAGTGCCTTCCCTCGTTTCATTAAGATATTTACTCATAAACCTTATATCTTCAATACCCAAAAGCATAATTTATCAGTCCTTT
>ENA-UEPD01001315-UEPD01001315.1-human-gut-metagenome-genome-assembly--contig:-NODE-1315-length-14299-cov-58.529883_pt1 | contig 14299 bp, 7 predicted proteins | sample MGYA00242895_ERZ507906 | MGnify/ENA primary metagenome ERZ507906 (study PRJEB26167, sample SAMN06115416) | human gut metagenome | host: Homo sapiens | place: China:Guizhou | collected 2015-03-03... | reverse complement strand
AGTCACCCGTGCTATACCGTCCGAATAGCCGACAGGATCAGTCTGTTCCTTGTCTATATAGGGCCCATACCAGTCCAAACACCATTCCTCCACATTTCCACACATATCATGTAGCCCCCATTCGTTAGGAGGAGTTTGTGCCACTTTCAAAGACAAGGGTTTGGGAGTAGCCGCTATCACTTGATTCTTTTGCCAGGCGGCAGGAAGCTTGTCATCCATATAGAAATTCCAGTAACGGCCTGCCTTACATGCATATTCCCATTCAGCTTCGGTAGGCAGACGATAAGTTTTTCCTTCTTTCTGGGTCAACCAGTCACAAAAGGCAACGGCATCTTGATAAGTTACGAACACCACCGCTTCGTCATCTTCACTTGAAAAACCATTTTTACCACGCAGCAACTTGTGTTTAGGGCAGAACAATTCATATTGCGCATTAGTCACTTCGGTCAGCCCCATTTTAAATGGTTTGGATATATACACCTTATGCATAGGTGCTTCATCATAATTCTCATCTTCACCCAAAGTTCCCATATAGAAATTTCCTGCGGGTATTTCTATCATTGGAATCAATTCACTTTGTGCCGTAATACTTGCCGGCCATATAATAATGCTCACTATTGCACTTACTAAAATTTTTAATTTCATTTCGTATCAGATAAAAATATATCTTGATACAAAAGTAAAAAGCAATCAAAGAAAAATAAGGTAAAAATTGGTCTTTTATGTGCATAATTTAGCAACACACGAACTAACCTATCAAGAAAAAGATTGATTTTTTATTGTAACTTCCTATAACAAAGGTTTATTACTTTGCTGCCACTACTTCCACCATTTTGCCGAATCATCTATAGATAGGGAAGTATAGAAGTGATAGCAGAAATTACAAACGTCAAGAGAGTAAACCTTGAGTTCAAATTATTAATGCTATAATGACGGGAATACTTGTTTAGAAATACATTCTTAATAAAACAAAAAAGAGGATGTGTCGTTTTGACACATCCTCTTTTCATTTACTTACGATCTCTTATTCTTGACCAAAACCATATCCATTAGTTAAAACACCGTTTGAATTCTTGATAACATCAGGATGATAAGGAATTAAGTAAATAGGAGCCTCACCTGCAATGTATCCATTAAATACATACGAATTATATTCATTTTCCAATTCTACGATTTTTGCTCCCCATGGTTGTTTAGTATATCCATCAGCTTCTAAAGCTTTAGCCTCACTTCCATTCGGATCGATATATTCAAACAATCCTTTAATAGCAAGATTAGTAACATTCCCAGCTGTAAGATTCTTCGTTGAAGTCCCATTAGAAGCAGCTACAGATGCCCAATCATCGTTCTGACCTCTCCAACCTGGAAAGAGTACCGGATTCGTTTTATCAGTACAGGTCGTAGTCAGTCTATAATTTACTCCAAAATCTGCAGGATTTACTTTTTTAACCCAAATATAGGATGAAATAGTATTACCATTATCAAAAGTATGATAACCTTTAGATTTTAAATCACTAATCATTGCACTAGTACGCTTATGGAAGTTATCAATAGCCATTCCCAATTTATTATTACGGATCAAATCATAACGACGGATACCTTCACCACCAAACTCCAACTTACGTTCTTCAAGGACAGCATCCAATACAGAACCACATTTACTGATAAAGCCATCTACATTAGCTTCTGATGTAGAAGCAAAAGCACGATTACGAACCATAGACAAATATTGCTTGGCAGAAGCGTCATCACCCAATGCTGCTTTTACTTCAGCCAACATCAAAATGATATCCGAAAAACGCATATAAGGAGTATTGATACCAGCCTGACGGCTCTTAATAACCCAAGGATTAGCTTGACGATTCTCGTCCCATTTATTCAAAGCAATACCACCATTATTAGCTACAGAGCCCATAGTAAAAGGAATAATCTTCTCAGAGCCATCACCAGTCGAACCGGTCACCGTACATGTAACGTCACGGCGCATATCATTCGGATCAAAATCACCATAATAATAAACTGCATGGAAACGGCTCTGACCATAGTTCTTACAAGGATAAGCAGCAGAACCGCCACCAGACGACGGACGTCCGAATGCATAAGGACGTTCACCCTGCTTACCACGAGTTTCAGGAATTTCATATACATTTTCATCTGCAATCGTTTCATCCATCATTTGTTGGAATACATACTGATAAGGATTACCAAATGTCTTCTTATCACTGCTTCTAGGGTCATTAACCTGCAAAGCTGTAGTACCAGAATTATTTACAGCAGAAGTAAGATAAGTTTCTGCAATCTTATAAAACTTCTCCCAATCTGTACGGCGACCATAAAAACACTGAGTAGCTGATGTTTCGCCTGCTTTCTCAAAAGACAATACATTACCGTCAAGATCCTTATAATAATCATTTCCAAAATCAGAACGACGAGTCTGATATCCACCTTCCATCAAAGCCATGCGAGCAATCAAGCCTTGTACATAAGTTCTAGTCATGAAAGTCTTATCAATCCCCGAAGATTCTCCCGCTCTAAACATTAAAGGCTCAACCTCTTTCAATTTATTAATATGATATTCCGCAATCACATCACGGGGAGTTATCTCACTGGCCTCTTCACCAGCCTGAAGCTGATGAGGAATATCTCCATAAAAACGAATCAGTTCATGATAACAAGTAGCACGCAAAGCGACAGCCTCACCATAAATCTGACTCAATTCAGATGGTCCGTCCTGAGTCGCAAATCCAGCAAAAGCAGAAGACCCTTCCACAGCAGAAATCAATGTATTTGTTGTAGCAATAATAGCATACAGTGATTCCCAAGTTCCTTTTGCATTACCATATTGAGAAATAGTATAGTTAGAAGGTCCCTTCTTTGTAAAAGTAGCATCTGAATAACCATATAAATTTTCAGGAACATGACGAGCTATTTGTGATGCATAAGCCTCAGGATGACGCTCTGCATCAGAACCACAAACCACCAAGTCATAAAATACGCCATTAGAATGTACCCCTGCATTTCCACGCCACTTTTCATAAGCATTATAAAGTGCGGCACGGGCAGTAGACGCTTCAGAAAATACAAAATCCACATCAGCCTCTGAAGGTGAAGAAGTATCCAAGAAGTCTTCACAAGATGTAGCAGCAAACAGCATTCCTACACCCATCATTGTATATAATATTTTTTTCATCGTTACGTGTTTTTTAATTATTAGACTTCAAATTAAAATTCAACATTCAAACCCACCGTAAATGTACGAGCACGCATGTATGCCCCCCAGTCAAGTCCAAGAGTAGGATAAGACTTGGCTTTATCCGGATCTGAGTTTACTTCAGGATCAAGACCTGAATAACCTGTAATGCAGAATAAATTACCTCCCGTGACATATATACGTACTTTCTGCATGTATGCTTTTGTTGTCCATGCTTTTGGCAAAGTATAACCGACAGTCAATGTATTCAAACGCAAATATGAAGCATCCTCTACATAATCAGATAATATAGGGGCATCTTCATAATAAGGAAGAGCATATTTAGCATTAGCATTTAATTGTTTCAAAGCTGTCGGCTCTATTACCGGTACCAAATTTCCATTCTGTATATCATACAATTGAAAAGCACCTGCCAAATCTTTATACTTATTAAGTCCCAAACCAGTTTCTTTACCACCACTAAGCTGACTCATTGTAGCAACATTATATACTTTTCCTCCAATCTGATAAGTGAAATTAGCTCCAAAATCAATATTTTTATAATTACCATTTAAAGAAAAACCACCTGTATGTTTTGCTTGGACTTCACCCAAATCAACAACATCATCCAAGTCAACAATACCACTTTTATCAACATCCTGTAATTTCAAAGCGCCAGGAAAGGCAATCTGACCATCTGCCACTTGCAGTTCTGATGGTCTACGATAAGTACCAGTAGCTGCAGTTGAGATATCAGGTATACCTGCTTTTAATTTATAAACGCCATCCACATAATCAAAATCATCTACCGTATAGAAACCGGCACTTTTGAAACCTCGAATAACACCTACAGGTTTGCCCTCTGACAGAACATAGTCATATGAAGGATGTTGTGCTGAAGACCCCCATCCACTATTATAGTAAATATCTTTACCACCATCTAACTCATCAATATTATTCTTATTGAAGTTATAAGTCGCCGATACGTTCAAATTAAAATCCTTAGTACGAATCAAATGATAATTCAAAGCCAATTCAACACCTTTGTTAGAAGTCTGACCAATATTTCGATACTGATAGCTATAACCTGTAGAAGAATCAATTTCTTGACGCATCAACAAATCACTTGTTGTATTCCAATACAAATCCAAAGTACCAGACAAACGGCTTCCCCACAATCCAAAATCAAAACCAATATTACGTGAAGTAGTAGTTTCCCATTTCAAGTCTGGATTAGCTTTCATTCCGTTCGGTTCATAAGTGGAGACCACATTACCATTATAAGTAGTAGTTCCTGTTTTCCAAGTTTCACGCCATAAACTAGCATCAATATTATCAGCACCCGCAAGTCCATAAGAAAGACGCAATTTCAAATTATCAACAACTCTTGCCAATGGCTGAAAGAATGGTTCATCAGAAATACGCCATGCAAAAGCACCAGCAGGAAAATATCCCCAACGATGATTGGGACCAAACTTAGAAGAGCCATCAGCACGTAATGTAGCAGTCAATAAATAACGTCCCTTCAACGAATAGTTACCACGTCCAAAGAAAGAAACCGTAGTAGAAGGAGTATTAATTTTATTTGAATAAGAATTATCGGCATGACCAGCTTGATACATATTGAACATACCAAAGACACGATCCATGTCCCAGCTTTCAGCCATCGAATATCCGGCACCAATCATTTCACTTGAAGCACCCGTATTTTTAATGACTTCGTTACCCAACAAGAAAGAAAGATTATGATTATCTCCCAAACCTTGTACTTCATAATTCACTGTAGTAACAGAACGCCAATTTTCAGTATTGCCTTTTGTCAACTTAGCATATTTATATCCTCTAGTAAAATTATCAGCAGAAGAAGCAGAACCATCATCGTAATATTTACCCTCACTCCATCCGTGACCAATCGCAAATTCTGTACGAGCTTTCAAACCTTTAATAATCTCCCAGTTCAAAGCAGCATTTGCACGGATATTTTGGCGATTTGTCAAATCAGTGATAGCATTAGTAAGACCAACAGGATTGGCACCCACCTCAATATTCTTAGATCCCATCTGGAACAAAGCATCGTCACCGTTTCCTAAAGGAGTATCAATCGGACGATACTGATAAGCAGAAGATAAAAGAGAACCACGTCCACTTCTAGCCTCATCTTTACCTTCAACATTAGTGCTGACGTAACGTGCATCCAATTCAAAACTCAGTCCTTTTGCCAACTCTTGTTTCAATTTCAAGTTAGTAGAGAAACGTTCATAGCCTGATTTTATTTTAATACCATCATCATTCAGATAGTTAACAGAAAATGATATTTTCGTTTTTTCACTGCCACCATTTATGGTCACATTGTGATTTTGAGCACTAGCTGTACGAAGCATATCATCAGTCCAATTATGGGAATCCATATTCGCATATTCACTATAATGATTACCATATTTTTCTCCTAAACCAAAATAACTAGCCATCTGATCTCCCATTCCCAATGCAGTTCCATATCCCCAAGTATGTTTTACATAATCCTGAGCAGACATAGGTTCTGGAGTCTTTGCAGCCCATTTACTTTGATAATATCCACTATATGATACAGAAACCCTATCTTTATCCGCACCTTTAGTCGTAACCAAAATCACACCATTTGCACCACGAGCACCATAAATAGCTGTTGAAGAAGCATCTTTCAAGACATCAATTGACACAATCTGATCTGCAGGAATATCAGAAATAGAACTAACCGGGAAACCATCCACTATAAAAAGAGGATCATTGCTTTGTGAAATAGAGCCTCCTCCACGTACACGAATAGAAACGGAAGCTCCAGGACGACCATCTTGAGAAACGACAGAAACACCTGCCAATTTACCTTGTAAAGCCTGAGAAACATCGGCAACCGGGTTGGCAACTAAAGCTTCATTACTTACCGAAGCTACTGAACCTGTCAAGTCACGTTTCTTCACAGTACCGTAACCAATAACCACAACTTCGTCCAAAGTTTCGGTATCTTCTTTCAGTACGACATTAATTGTTTTTTGATTACCCACTTTCACTTCTTGAGTAATATAACCTATATAAGTTACAGACAAAACATCATTGTCTTTAACCCCAGAAAGCGAAAAATTACCATCGAAGTCCGTAATGGTACCATTAGTCGTTCCTTTTACCAAGACGTTTACACCAATCATCGGTTCACCTGCTGCATCTTTAACAGTACCGTTCACCTGACGACCTTGAGCAAAAGCAACCAAACAAAGCATACTCAAAAAAAGAGTTGAGATAGCTTTTCTAGCTAATTCTTTTAGATTCATAAGATGTGTTTTTATAGTTATTAAAATGTTTTTTTAAGGTTTTGACCTTAGCTTCACTGTTGCAAAATTATGAATATAACATTACCTTGATGTGTAGTTTTTATCTTTTTATGTGGATTTATTAGGTATTTTTTACGGGATCCAATTATTCAACACAACAAAAAAAGGAAACCTCCACCAACGTAGAGGTCTCATTTTCAAGCAATTACAAAATCAATCTAGTCTATTGGGTCCCAATCACTTTGAGTACGAAAAATAGCATCGACCGTCACCGCCTCAGCTTCTTTCTTTGTTAACTGTTTGCTCCACGCCACCCTTTCCGAAGCATTTGCACCCTCACCGGTATTTTTATATTCCATATAACGGGCGGTTTCTTCATTAGACTGCTTACCCCAATTGTGCCATCCGGCAAGAACAATATGTTTCCCCAATTCACATTCTATAAATAAAGTATAAGCATATGGACGCCAAGGACGACCTAAATACACTTTATCCACTCCCGGTTCTGCCGTCAGCTTACAGTGCTTAAAGACATATCCATATTTAGCCTCTTTCGGAGTGGAAGCAGCCGTTACATACGAATTGCGTTTACTGTGAATAATACAATCTTCAAATAAAGCGGTGGAAGGACCGAAAATAAAGTCGGTAGTACCATCAATATAACAATCCTTGAAATAAAGACGGGTAAATTTAGCACCGGTATAAATAGTGTCCTGATTGCCCAAGATACGACAATTGATAAATTTCAAACGGTCACCTTCCGTATGTAAAGCTACCGCCTGTCCCAACTGAGCCGCATTGTTCTCAATAGTCAAATTTTTAAAAGTGATATCACTGCCCTCTACCTTCACCGTATAAGTGCGGAAAGTACCCATTTTATTTATATTCGCATGATCATCATAAGTAATAATCGTCTTATCACGATCTTCACCTATAATATCTATATTTTCCACCCATGAAGGAACAATCACTTTCTCCTTGTATACTCCGTTCTTCACATAGATCGTAACAGTATAATCCATGAAAGCCCGCGCACTCTCTATAGCCTCCTGCAAAGTACGAAAATTCCCCGTTCCATCACGTGAGACTACAATTGTATCCTGACGTTCCTGAGCCCATGCTGCGCTTACAACAGACAATAGCAACAATAATCCTAAAACTTTCCTCATCGTATCACCTCCTATTATTCACATGCAGTTCCACAACTGTTTTTCTGAAACAAACGTTCCCATTCCAGACTGGCCATAATAAACGGACCTACTGCCTTCGCATCATTAGAACGTATTTTTTCAGTTATATAATAATTATAATCTCCGGTACGATACACCGGCTTGCCTCCCAAACCTGCAACAGCACAACCTTTAGTAATAGAAACCACACCTTTATCATCCACTTCTATAAATTGGGTCAAAAGCCCTTCATATCCCTTTTTAGCCACTTCCATGTACGAAGGACAAATATATCCCTTACGTAACGCTTTCAACAGAGTATATACAAACATGGTAGAACAAGAGGATTCCAGATAATTCCCCTCATCCCCGCTTCTGTCAATTACCTGATACCATACCCCTGTTGCTGGATCTTGAGTACGTTTAATCTGGGCAGCCAGTTTATTCAATATTTCGATAACAGATTCACGTCCGGCTTCGTGTTCCGGTATAAAATCGAGTACATCCACACAAGCCATTGCATACCATCCCATGGCGCGTCCCCAACAGTGTTGCGACCACCCGGTAGTTTTATCCGCCCACTTTTCACGCTTGCTCACATCACATGCATGACGGTATAGATCAGTCTTCGGATCATAATTATGGCGGGCCACTGTGACAAACTGATTGATAATATCAGCATAATCATTCACACGGTTGTTACGGTAAGCATACTCCGCATAAAATGGTTGCCCCATATAAAGCCCATCCAGCCACATCTGATTCTCATAAATCTTCTTGTGCCAGAAACCGCCATCGGCATTACGAGGATGCGTATCCAACTGACTGCGCAACAAATCCAATGCTTTCTTGTATTTCTCGTCCTTAGTCTGCTCATAAATACGGAAAAGCATCTTGCCGGAATTCAGACGGTCAATATTATATTCCTCCAGTTTATAAGTTTCGATAGAGCCATCCTGATGAATCATTGTATCAGCATAAGCCACAGCATAATCAAAAAACTTTTTATCACCGTATGCATCATATACATCCAGCATAGCTTGAAGTTCCAGGCCATGACAGTAATCCCACTTCAAACGGGTCTGAAAATCCAATTGCCAAGATTCGGGACAACGCACCATTTCTGATTCCGCCATACGTACAGACCAAGGCTTATTACCACAAACCTGCTGAGCCATGCCAATCAAAGGAACAGCCGCAAGCAAACCGGACACAATAATTTTACAAATAGAATTCTTTTTCATGAAGACACTTATTTTTAGTATTAGACCTATTTATTTTATGAAACAAAAGTAGTATTTTCCTCGAAAAGCAGTGTGCACTTTTCAACCTACTAAGTGTATTATTTGGTATTCGTGTGCGAAAACGGTTATTTTTGTGCACGATAACGATAAAAATCGTTCAAAAATTGTCTTTTTACTAATTATTATGTCTTTCAGGTTTGATAAGTTGAGAAAAGGTTTTATTTTTGGGGCAGTTTTTAATTTATACTATTGTAGAAAACACAGTCATTTACTATTAATTCACAAGAGAATGGAACAAGTTTTTAGTTATATCATCGGTTTAGGAGCAGCGGTGATGATGCCTATAATTTTTACAATCTTAGGCGTTTGTATCGGAATCAAATTCAGCAAAGCATTAAAAAGCGGTTTGTTGGTAGGTGTTGGTTTCGTTGGTCTATCAGTGGTTACCGCACTTCTGACCAGCAGTCTGGGTCCGGCCTTAAGCAAAGTGGTCGAAATATATGGCCTGCAACTGAAAGTATTCGATATGGGATGGCCTGCTGCTGCAGCCGTAGCTTATAACACTTCCGTAGGGGCATTCATCATTCCGGTATGTCTGGCCGTTAACATCTTAATGTTATTGACTAAAACCACCCGTACGGTTAATATTGATTTATGGAACTATTGGCATTTCGCTTTTATCGGAGCCGTAGTTTATTTTGCAACAGATAGTATTTTGTGGGGATTCTTCGCTGCTGTTATCTGTTATATCATCACATTAATCTTAGCAGATTACACAGCAGACAAATTTCAAGGTTTCTATGATAAAATGGAAGGTATTTCTATTCCGCAGCCCTTCTGTGCAGGTTTCGTACCATTCGCTCTCATTATAAATAAGGTATTGGACAAAATTCCCGGATTTGAAAAGCTGAACATTGATGCGGAAGGTATGAAAAAGAAATTCGGTTTATTAGGCGAACCTCTCTTCTTGGGTATCCTGGTAGGATGTGGCATCGGTGCATTATCTTGCAAGAACGGACAAGAAATAGTAGACAAGATTCCTTATATTCTAGGTTTAGGTATCAAGATGGGAGCGGTAATGGAGTTGATTCCCCGTATTACCAGCCTGTTCATCGAAGGGTTGAAACCCATTTCGGACGCTACCCGCGAACTGATCGCCAAGAAGTTTAAGGGTGCTGTAGGCTTAAATATCGGTATGAGTCCTGCCTTGGTGATCGGACATCCGGCCACGTTGGTTGTATCATTACTATTAATCCCTGTTACTATCTTATTGGCAGTGGTGCTTCCGGGCAATGAATTCTTGCCATTGGCTTCATTAGCTGGCATGTTCTATGTATTCCCATTGATATTACCTATCACAAAAGGAAATGTAGTAAAGACTTTCATCATTGGTTTTGTTGTGCTGGCCATCGGTCTGTATTTTGTAACAGATCTGGCTCCTTATTTCACCAAAGCAGCACATGATGTATACGCCAAGACACAAGATGCTGCCGTAAACATCCCGTCTGGTTTTGAAGGTGGTGCGTTGGATTTTGCTTCAAGTCCTTTCTCATGGGCTATTTTCCATTTGACTTATTCATTCAAATGGATTGGTTCCGGAATTTTAGTACTGATAACACTATTCTTAATGGTGCTGAACCGTCGTTCTATCATTAAATACCAGAAAACAATGAAAAATTAAAATTTAAAGATAATGATTATGAAAAAATTAGCGATTGCAATGATGCTGAGTGTTTCTGCCTTGGCAGCTTCAGCTCAAGTAAATTACAAAGTACAGACCGCTTGCCATCCGCAAGATGTGAAACACTATGATACAGAACGTCTGCGTAGTTCATTTATGATGGAAAAGGTGATGGCGCCGGATGAGATCAATGTTACATACACCCTTTACGACCGTCTTATTTACGGAGGAGCTATGCCGGTAAACAAAATTTTGAAGCTGGAAACTTTCCGTGAACTGGGTCCGGAAATCACTTACTTCCTTGAACGGCGTGAACTAGGAGTCATCAATGTAGGCGGTGATGGCGTAGTTACTGTAGACGGTAAAGAATATCCTATGAAATACAAGGAAGCCCTCTATGTAGGTTGCGGGAATAAAGAAGTTACTTTTAAAAGTAATGACGCTGCCAAACCGGCTAAATTCTATATCAATTCGGCACCGGCTTACAAGCCATACGTTACTCAATTGATCACTACCGACGCCAAGCTTCAAAAAGCAAATCCTAAACAGTATGCTTTAGCTATCTCAGATCATTATGGAAAAATGGAAGATAGCAACGACCGTATTGTAAACCAGTTAATTGTAAAAGATGTATTGGAAAGAGTGAAAAACGGTGGTACAAACCAATTACAGATGGGACTTACTGAACTGGCTCCGGGTTCTGTATGGAACACCATGCCGGCCCATACACATACCCGTCGTATGGAAGCCTACTTCTATTTCAACCTGCCTGAAGGAAATGCCATTTGCCACCTGATGGGCGAACCGCAAGAAGAGCGTCTGGTATGGTTACACAATGAACAAGCTATCACTTCTCCCGAATGGTCTATCCATGCCGCTGCAGGTACCAGCAACTATACCTTTATTTGGGGTATGGGAGGTGAAAACCTGAAATACAGTGACAAGGATGAAATAAAATACACAGATATGAGATAAGTAGAATGGTACACACCATTACTCATTAACTCTTGTCATTCTGAATGTTGCAAGAAATCAACTCGTTTTCAGTTTTTTTGCGACATTCAGAATGATTTTTTTTAGAAATCTTACCATTGTACCGATTTATACAGGCTTTCCACCAATTTTTGCATAGAGAATAGGTACAGAATGGTTATTTTTGCGTCTAATAAGAAAAACATAATTAAATCTATTATCATGAGTACATTTCAAAAAGTAGGTGAGAAGATGACAAACTTCAGATGGATAATCTGTGGTCTGCTATTCTTTGCCACTACAGTCAATTACCTCGACCGTCAGGTGCTTTCACTAACCTGGAAAGACTTCATTGCTCCGGAATTTCACTGGACGGATTCGAATTACGGAGATATCACAGCTATTTTCTCTATAGTGTATGCCATTGCCAACCTGTTCGCCGGTCGTTTCATTGACTGGATGGGAACTAAAAAAGGTTATCTCTGGGCTATCTTTGTCTGGTCCTTAGGAGCTTGTCTTCATGCATTGTGCGGTTGGGCAACCGAAGAAACATTAGGTATTCATAACGCAGAAGAGATGCTTTCTGCAACAGGAGCCGTCGCTTCAACTATCGCTATTACCAGCGTTTATTACTTTATCGCTGCCCGAATCGTATTAGGTGTAGGTGAGGCAGGAAACTTCCCAGCAGCTATTAAGGTAACAGCCGAATATTTTCCGAAAAAGGACCGTGCATATTCCACTTCCATCTTTAATGCAGGTTCTACAGTAGGTGCTTTAGCCGCTCCGATCACTATTCCTCCTTTGGCACGTTATTTCCAAAGTATTGGTGTGGGCAACGGATGGGAAATGGCTTTCATCGTTATCGGTGGTTTAGGATTCATTTGGATGGGACTTTGGATGTTCCTCTATAAGAAACCCAATGTCAACCCTCGCGTGAATGCTGCCGAACTGGAATATATCGAACAAGACAACAACAATCCTGAAGAATCAGCAGAACAACAAGCTGCTGCCAACGACTTCGACAACAAGAAGATTTCATTCTTGCAATGTTTCACCTACAGACAAACCTGGGCATTTGCATTCGGTAAGTTTATGACGGATGGAGTGTGGTGGTTCTTCCTTTTTTGGGCACCTTCTTACCTGAATACCCAGTTCGACATCAAAACCTCCGAAGGATTGGGAAGAGCATTGATCTTTACACTTTACGCTATAACAATGTTATCGATCTATGGAGGGAAACTCCCTACGATCATCATTCATAAAACCGGGCTAAACCCGTATGCCGCACGTATGAGAGCTATGCTGATCTTTGCATTCTTTCCTCTGTTGGTATTACTTGCCCAGCCATTAGGAACCATCTCTCCCTGGTTTCCGGTTATTATGATCGGTATCGGGGGAGCTGCCCACCAATCATGGTCGGCTAATATTTTTTCTACCGTAGGCGATATGTTTCCTAAAAGCGCCATTGCCAGCATCACCGGTATTGGCGGTATGGCAGGAGGAGTAGGTTCTATGATTCTCCAGTATTCAGCCGGCGAGCTGTTTGTACATGCCGACAAAACTCAAATGGTATTTATGGGCTTTGTCGGGAAACCAGCTGGTTATTTCGTTATCTTTTGTATCTGCTCGGTAGCCTACCTGATTGGATGGATCGTTATGAAGGCATTAGTTCCTAAATATAAACCCATTATCCTGAATTAAAGGCCAACTTAAAAGAAGGATTAACTTTTAGGAATGAAGTCGAAAGTCTTTCTCAACACAGATCAACAGATTACAGTAACCTACAATGTGCAGATTATCAATCCGGCCGATCTTCTCATAGTGTAGTCTGTTAATCTGTGATGAGTTTTCTTTCCTTCAAATTTATTCATTTATTCTCCATATATTTTGAAGGGGGCACACCAAATTGTTCCGTAAAGTGCTTCCTTAATGTCCGGGCATCACTGAATCCTACTTTTTCGGAAATCTCCTGAATGGAGTAACGATTCTCCATAATCAACGAAGCAGCCTTACTCACCCGCACACTCCGGATCATATCGACCACAGATAACTCACTGCGTTGCTTTACCTTCCGGTATAAAGTAGGCTGGCTCATGTGAAGTTGTTCGGCCAACATCTTAACGTTGAAGTTCTCATTAGACAGATTCTTCTCAACCACGTGAAGGAGTTTTTGTATAAATTCGTCATCTGCCTCTTCATCTTCAACCGATTCTCGTTTCAACATCAATGCTTTGGTATAAATGCGTTTCAGACGTTCGCGCTGAAGAATCAGGTTCTCTACCTTTGCTTTCAATACTTCCGGATTGAAAGGCTTCATCATATAGTCATCCGCCCCACTATAAGATCCTTGCAATACATCTGCATCTTCTGCCTTGGCCGTCAACATCAGGATAGGAATATGAGCGGTCTCTTGCCGTTCACGTATCTCCCGGCAACAGGCAAACCCATCTTTAACCGGCATCATTACATCCGAGATAATCAGATCGGGTATCTCATTGGTAGCAATCCGGACCCCTTCCTCACCATCAGCCGCTTCAAGTACCGTGTATTTTGTCACAAACAAAGAGCGAATATACTGACGGACATCTACATTATCTTCAACAATCAGCAATGTTTTCTTTGTGACCGGAACTCCTTCTTCCAATTTTTCCTGTACAGATAGAGGTTGAAACTGCGGTTCCGTTTCATGCCCGCGATAATCTACTATTTCATATAAATCACCAGTAAAGTGAGATTTA
>ENA-UEPD01001313-UEPD01001313.1-human-gut-metagenome-genome-assembly--contig:-NODE-1313-length-14308-cov-19.014546_pt1 | contig 14308 bp, 14 predicted proteins | sample MGYA00242895_ERZ507906 | MGnify/ENA primary metagenome ERZ507906 (study PRJEB26167, sample SAMN06115416) | human gut metagenome | host: Homo sapiens | place: China:Guizhou | collected 2015-03-03... | reverse complement strand
CTCCGCTATTGGATTCCATATGGAGCCAGACTGTGTATTTGCTGTTGGCCAGATTGGTCGGACAGTTTCGTACTTTCTCGTCCTTGTCTTTGAACACCTGTTTGTCAAACTCTTTAGCGAAATCCTGTCAAAGTTTTTGCCAGTCTTCAATGGTGAAGTCCTTGGTATGTTTGGGTGACGGACTAAGTTCAATTCTGATGACTGAGTTCTTCACCGGACGGAAGCGGGAAAGAGTAAATTGCATGGAATTCCAGACACCCATTGCATCTAGTTCCGATGGCATCATATTGTCCAATACCCGATAGATTTTTTCCGGATGTTTTTTATTATGTGATTCGCCTGTTATATAACGGATGTCGTTTATGCCATGCGATATTGCTTTAGCCTTTGCGATCATGATTCTTCAGTTTTATTATTGGTTGGAATACTGTTCGGCTCTTTTACGGAATTTAGGAACTGGCAGACATTTTCTGCCACATAGCCAAGCTCCTTCAGCCAGTTCACCATAAATGGAATCTAGTTGAACATCATGTGCCGTTGGCTTGCACTCATTCCATGAAGGGCTGATGTGTATTTCACCAGGTCAGCACGGCAGCTGTCCAGATTCTGCAGCAGTGCAGCTTCTTCTTTGGAGAGTCTTGCCTTTGGCTTATAATTATATGCCCGCGCAAGCAGATAATCGCTTACGGTCATTCCGCATTGTTCGGCCAGTGACTTGATATGTTCTTTCTGTCGGGGGCTGACTTTGGCCCCGATAAATACGGTCCTCCTGTTGTCCGGAGTCTAGTTCTGTTCTGTTTGTTTTATTATTTCTTTTTCCATGAAAATCTAATATTATAACGGGTTAAGGTGCGAGCCTGCGAGTACCGCACCGGCGAAGTGACTGAGCCGGCGAGAGCGCCAATGTACAACCATAATGGAGTGGAGGTTATACCTTAGCATATCTCGCAACAGATACCTGTTGAAACTGCACGGCAAGCCGTGTCGTATATACAAATGAAATTGGCATTTCGACTGCTACCATAAACGATATAAGTATTTTGATTATCCAATAAAAGGGGAGAAGATGAATATTCCCTATAACGTCTTTATGACTTTGCTTTATTCTAATATGTACACCCTGCCAATAAAGTAAAGCCGGATTCAATAATGGCTATCTGGGTTGATTTTATATTTCTTTCCCTCTTTTATGACCATCCTTTTGTTACTGAGGAAGGTGGCAACTTTAACCGCTTTGTTATGTCTCAGCTTAATATCCTGCAGGGCATATCCTTCCTTCAGCCGTTCTAGATAATCGTCATAACTGGTAATACAGACGTTTGTAAAAGCTGCGTCCAGAGCTGCCCGATGCACGCTCTCGGAAATTTCCTTGTACGGATCAAACGGTTCTTTTACAGGTCTTCCGATTTTCTTTTCCTGGGGTTGATAGGAATCCAGCAGTTCAGGTAAGACTTCATCGTTTATACGGAAAGCAAACGGTTCAAATGCCCGGTCACGGATATGAATGGCTTCTACTACGCTCACTGTTCTGTCCATTTTGTCCACTTCTACCTGCATGACTGTTTCTGCCTTGTTATTCAGTTCCGTGCCGATGTGACCACGGGCATTCTCGTCATTCTTGTTCTGATGGAGAATGGTATGAATGTGAATCTGGCGGTCATCCGTCCATTGCATGAATCTGGAAATAATATCGGTCGCTTCACTGGGGGAATTGATATCATAAAGAAAGTCTCGGATGCCATCTATAATCACCAGTCCGAGATCGGGGATTGTGCCGATAGCCTGTTCGACTATAGCCAGACGTATCGGAGGGGCGTACTTGCGCAAAGCCAGCATAATCAGATTGTCTGGATTCTTGTCCTCCGGGAGTCCGGCAAGGCGCAGGATTCTTTTCAATACCTTTTGGCAATGATGGCGTCCCTGTTCTGTATCAATGTACAACACAGTTCGCTTATCCTTTGGAAATGATGAACGGTATTTCAGCACAGTACCGTTTTTCAATGCCGATGCTGCAATGGCAGTAACGTTAAAAGTTTTCTTGCTTTTGGCCTTGCCTATAGAGGCACTGAAGTTCCCCAGTGTACCGATTGCGGCATCATCTACCATCAATACAACCGGTGACTGTTCATAAGCTCCGTTTGCACTTACAGCAGATTCCTCCATATAAGCGGTCAATTCCTCGTCAGTAGGAATTCTAATGTCTGTCTTGTCCATAGGCTTTACACGTTTTTAGGGTTAGCCTTACGACGGGTGACAGCAAGCATCTGTGTCTGTTCTTCTTCAAAAGTCAGTGGAACCTGTACCTTTCTTCCGGTCTCAAGCCATTTGTCCAGTTCATCACGATAGACAAAAAGATGTTTACCTTGTTTGATTACAGGAATGCCCCCATGCTTGACCTTATAATAAAATGAGGATTTGGATATGCCAAGGTAGGTACATACTTCATCCACCGTCATAGGAACGTGATGGTTCTCTTTGACCTTGTTTTGGACTGCCAGACTGTTTTTCAATACAGTTTCCAGATTTTCAATTCTCTTACATAATTCACCTACGACTGTAGGTAAATCGTTAAAGGTTAAATTTTTAAAATGCATAATGTCTTTATTTGTTGTGTTTAAATACGCCACAAACTAAATCAATGACATTATGCAGAAAAATAGGAGACGAGAATCATTTTCCGGTCTGTATTAATTCATTTTTTTCTCACATTGCGCTTTGTTTATAAGAGTATAATCAAATTTAAAATCATCATATTTTGGACTGTCAATAGGAATCTGACTGTGTATGGTATCTTTGAGATTCTTGACAAGGTATCCCAAAGTTGCATTTTTTAATTCATTAGGAAATATGGTTTTTATGAAATTGGCTCTTTCTGATAATGATATGCCTAACCGTTCGCCTATATTCCAGACAAAATGTCGTAATGAAGGTGATGTAAGAGGAGTTTCCATTTTTGAACGAATGGGTTTATACAAATCTGATTGCCCACTTGCCAAATGGTCTATGTTTTCATGTAGTATAAGCAGATTCTCTTTGGTAAGAAATTTTGCGGTAGAATAGGTGGTATATTCATGAATAGCATTTATAATCATTATTTTTCTCTCTAATTCTTCCTTCTGAATTTCTTCCATACGGCTTTCGAATCCCTGGAGATATGAAAAAGCTTCGGGTTTAACTTCTGAAGTAGGTTGTTGCTCCAAAACTTTGATTTCTTTCGAATCATCATGCTGTTCTGATATTGTAATGGATGTAACGATTTCAGAGCTGACAGCTTTATTTTCAGTCGTATCAGTATTCTTTGTCTTTTCCGGTAACTCAATCATTGAAATAACTTCTGTTGCATTGCTAACTTCAATCATTTCTATATCTGAAACTTCTACAGTTGGTTCACTGCATTCTTCAATTATCATATCTGGTTTGGGAATAACCTTGTCAGGTATAGAATTTCTTTGATTATCAGAAAAGATCTGCGGACATTCATCCGTAAGGAATATATAGAATACACGTTGTAATCCTCCGCACGTTATGATTATTACAACGGTTCCTAATATTATAGGTGTTGTATACCTGGTCAGATCTATCTGGTGATTAATGTACAGATATGTTGCAATTACTGAAAAAAGGATACAACTTACTGCAAGTATGAAACTTGTCTTTCGTGCCGATAATTTAATATTGTTTGTCATGTTCTGTAATTATATGTACTAGTTTTTATGGCAAATATATTTTCTATTTCCAAATAGTTGTAATTAGTGACAGATAATCGTTGAGATTTTAAGAAAAATAAGCCTAAAGTACGAAAATCATACTCTAAATCATACTATAATCATACTTTAGGCCTATTATTTATTTAGAATACAGACTGCTATCCTTTCCTTTTTAGGGTAATCTTGTTGCTCGCTTCACGCTTGTTGCTGTCCACTACTTTCATGTATCTTTGGGTCGTGGTTATGCTCTTGTGAGCCATCATACTTTGTATGGTACGGATGTCGGTCCCTGCAGCTCCTTGCAGGGTTGCGAATGTTCTACGATACGAATGGAATGTTATATTCTTTGTGATTCCGGCAGAACGAATCCATTCCTTCATGGGAACTTGGGTCCAGCACCTTTTCAAACCTTTGAATACCAAACCCTTCTTCTCAGGTGAGTACTCTATCAGCTTCAGGGCTTCATCACTAATGGGGATGATGTCTTCTGTCTTTGTTTTCTGTGTGATGGTGTGTACACATTTTCCTCCTGCTGCAAAATCAACGATTTCCTCCCAGCAGAGAGTAAGTATGTCACTGAGTCTCAAACTAGTCAGGCACGAAAAGAGGGAAGCGGTTTTTAGAACTGGTATCTTGCATGGTGTTTCGGCCAGACAGTACAATTCCTCTACACCATTGAATATCCAGCTGACCAAATTGGCCAACCTGATCGGTAAGATCGGTTTTACCGTAGCCGGACTTGCTTTCCTTATTTTCTTTATAAAAGACGTTGTACTGTATTTCGATTTTGGGGCTCTGAACGGTTGGCATGACTGGTTGCCGGTGTTGGAGCGTACATTGAAATATTTCATGATGGCGGTTACCCTGATCGTGGTTGCCGTTCCCGAGGGATTGCCTATGAGTGTGACACTCAGCCTGGCACTGAATATGCGCCGTATGCTTGCTACTAACAATTTGGTACGTAAGATGCACGCTTGCGAAACAATGGGGGCGATTACCGTGATTTGTACAGACAAGACCGGTACGTTGACACAAAATCTGATGCAGGTGCACGAGCCCAATTTCTATGGTTTGAAAGATGGTGGGAAACTGGCAGATGACGATATCAGCAGACTGATTGCGGAAGGGATTAGTGCTAACTCCACTGCTTTTCTTGAAGAAACGGGAGAGGGTGAGAAGCCGAAAGGAGTAGGTAATCCTACGGAAGTTGCCTTGTTGCTGTGGCTGAATAGCCAGAAACGTAACTATCTTGAACTCAGAGAAGGAGCACGGGTGCTCGACCAATTGACGTTCTCGACTGAACGTAAGTTTATGGCTACTTTGGTGAAGTCGCCGTTGATAGGCAAAAAGGTATTGTATATAAAAGGTGCGCCCGAAATCGTGCTTGGCAAATGTAAGGAGGTGATTCTCGATGGCCGTCGTGTGGATAGTGTGGAATATCGTTCGACTGTCGAAGCACAATTACTGGGTTATCAGAATATGGCTATGCGTACACTTGGTTTTGCATTCCGTTTGGTGGAAGATAACGAACCGGATGACTGTGTGGCACTTGTTTCAGAAAATAACCTTAATTTCCTTGGAGTCGTTGCTATTTCCGATCCTATACGTCCCGATGTGCCTGCGGCAGTAGCTAAATGCCAGTCGGCAGGTATCGGTATCAAGATTGTGACCGGGGATACTCCGGGCACCGCAACTGAGATTGCGCGTCAGATCGGGCTGTGGAAACCGGAAGATACGGAACACAATCGCATTACCGGAGTTGCTTTTGCCGAATTGAGTGATGAAGAAGCATTGGATAGAGTGATGGACTTGAAAATTATGTCGCGTGCCCGTCCTACCGACAAACAGCGTCTGGTACAATTGCTGCAGCAGAAAGGAGCCGTTGTGGCTGTGACCGGAGACGGAACGAACGATGCGCCGGCGCTCAATCATGCACAGGTAGGGCTTTCGATGGGTACCGGAACTTCAGTTGCCAAAGAGGCCAGTGACATCACTTTGCTGGACGACTCTTTCAACAGTATCGGGACTGCTGTGATGTGGGGGCGGTCACTTTATAAGAATATCCAGCGTTTCATCGTATTTCAGCTGACCATTAACTTTGTGGCACTTCTCATCGTATTGCTCGGTTCTATTGTGGGAACAGAACTACCGTTGACTGTGACCCAAATGTTATGGGTAAATCTCATCATGGATACATTTGCCGCTTTAGCTTTGGCTTCTATTCCGCCAAGTGAGAGTGTTATGAACGATAAACCGCGTCGCAGTACTGATTTTATTATTAGTAAAGCGATGCAACATAATATATTCGGTGTCGGTACACTCTTTCTGGTAGTACTGATGGCGATGATATACTACTTTACAAATGCCGACGGTGGAATGACGGTACAGCGGTTGACCATTTTTTTCACCTTCTTTGTAATGCTTCAGTTTTGGAATCTGTTCAACGCCCGTGTGTTTGGCACTACCGATTCAGCATTCAAGGGTCTTACGAAGTCGTACGGAATGGAATTGATTGTACTGGCCATCCTGGGTGGGCAGTTTCTTATAGTGCAGTTCGGTGGAGCTGTATTCCGTACAGAACCGCTCGACTGGCAAACATGGCTTATCATCATCGGTTCTTCTTCTCTCGTCTTGTGGATTGGAGAATTGATTCGCTTGGTCAAACGTTTAACTCAGAAATGAAAATGAAAGCTATTTATCACAGTGGACGCAAAGAAAGTGTCTTTTATGAACAGGATATAAAAACTCCGTTTCCTTTGCGTGCTCTGTCGTGTATAAGCTTTCAAAAACAGAATAGAGATGAAAAGAAAAGGAATTAAAAACCTTATTTTTGATTTTGGTGGTGTATTGATTAATCTCGACCGTCAGCGTTGTATAGAAAACTTCCGGAAGTTGGGATTAGAGAAGGTGGACGAATTGTTAGGCATGTATTCTCAGCAGGGAATCTTTATGCAACATGAGAAAGGGTTGATCTCGTCAGCCCAGTTTCGTGATAGTATCCGCGGGCAGATAACTCAGGAGGTGACGGATGAGCAAATTGATGCTGCTTGGAATAGTTTCTTGGTGGATATTCCACGTTTTAAGCTTGATATGTTATTGAAACTCCGCGAGAAATATGTGGTCTATCTGCTGAGCAATACCAACGAGATACATTGGAAGTGGGCATGTGAGCATGCGTTTCCGTATCGGGGTTTCCGTGTAGAAGACTATTTTGAAAAGATGTACCTCTCGTATGAAATGAAAATGGTAAAGCCCGCTGAAGAGATTTTCCGGGGAGTGCTTGATGATGCAAACCTCGATCCGCGCGAAACTTTCTTCATAGATGACTCCGAAGCCAACTGCCAGGGCGCCCAGGCATTGGGCATCTCTACCTATACAGTGAAACCCGGTGAAGACTGGAGACCGCTTTTTGCCGAGAATTAAAATAAATAGGAGAAACAGCATGCAGATAATCCGTAATATACCGGGAGTTCTACCCGAACCATGTGTTGCCACCATCGGTTTCTTCGATGGAGTACATATGGGGCATCGCTTTCTGATAGAACAAGTCAGAGAGTTGGCTGCGGCTCGTGGATTGCGTTCTGCACTGATTACTTTTCCCATTCATCCTCGTAAGGTGATGAATGCAGACTATCGTCCGGAGTTATTGACCACTTCGGAAGAGAAACTGGCGCTGCTTGAAGGAACGGGCGTGGATTATTGCTTTATGCTTGATTTTACACGTGAAGTATCACATCTGACTGCCCATGAATTTATGTCCGATATCCTGAGAGACCGTTATCGGGTGCAGACACTTGTCATCGGATATGACCACCGCTTCGGACACAATCGTAGTGAAGGCTTTGAGGATTATTGCCGTTATGGCTCTGAAATGGGAATAGAGGTGATTCGTGCTCGTGCCTGTGTGTGTGATGATCTCCATATAAGCTCTTCTGTCATTCGTAAGATGTTGCATCAGGGCGAAGTAGATCGGGCTGCACGTTGTCTGGGTTACGACTATTTTCTGGATGGTACGGTGGTGAGCGGTTATCAGGTAGGAAGGAAAATCGGATTCCCTACGGCCAATCTCAGTGTAGACGATCCTGATAAGTTGGTTCCTGCCGATGGTGTCTATGCAGTTCATGTCACGTTCGACGGGCATACTTATAATGGTATGCTCAATATCGGTACTCGTCCCACGATAGGGAATGGTCCCGAACGTTCGATAGAAGTGAATATCCTCCATTTTCATTCCGATATTTACGATAAATTTATCCGGCTCTCTTTTGTAAAATATCTCCGTCCGGAGCTGAAGTTCGATGGGATTGAAGGATTGATAGCGCAGCTTCATCAGGATGCAGCCGATGTGGAAGCGCTTTTGGGGAAAATACAAAATGTCAATTGACATTTTGTATTTTTTGTTTGCCACTGAGTGAGTTATATTCGGCCCGTTATCTTCCGGCTCTTAAATAGGAGCTTATTTTGTGAATTCGGCTTTTCAGATAGTCATCCTGATTGCGGATAATACATGTCTCTTGTTCTGTTTTGAGCCTGTTCTGTGTTCTTTAATTTGCAGAATATTCTGTTTTAAGGTGCAAATCGTTATTCTCTCCCTGATCATTCTATGCGTGCTGAAAAATGATTGCAGGCATGTAAATGTCCTCTTTTGTCTCTCTTCCGGCTTCATGCAGGTGAAGTTTTGAACTAATGAAGCTTTTGTTTTAACCCAATGATGTCTTTCTTTTAATGGTATGTGACCTCTCTTCTAAAGATATCATGCATATTTATTGGAAATCTTCGGTCGATGTTGCATCTTATTGCATGTTATATGCGTCTTGTATGCATTTTCTTCTTCCTGTTTGATGATTTGTGTTTTAGTGCGTGTCAGTAGATTAGGATGAATAGTGTCAGAGTGACGTCTAAAGGTGTAATACGCTATCAAATGGATATACTCTCCCTGACGCTGGTTCTTTGAGGCTTCTTTATATCAGCGTTTATCCTCTACAAATATCGAAAAACATTCTATATTTATTGTTTATCGATAAATAATTATCGAATTACTTGTTTAGGTGAAAATTAATATGAATCTTTGCATATCGAAAAACGATAAATTATTATTGAATAACATAACGAATCTTCAAAGTAAGTTTTATGAGAAAGTCATTGATGAGCATTACGATGTTGGTAGTATCCATCTCCATGTTAGCTTTGTTTGTATGTAGTTCAGTTTTGCATGGTCACCATACAAATGGCTCTTCTACCGAAGCGGTAGTCAATTAAAACCGTTATCTTTGTACATATTTAAAACAAAAGACTGAATGAAAACGGCGATCAAATTAATTCTGATTTATCTGGGAATCCAGCTTATTTGCGGTGGGCTGATCGGTATTCCTTTTACTATCATTGCCCGTATGAATGGTGGGAGCGTAGATGCCACCCGGGTTTCGGAGTTGACATTGGCTCCTTCGATGCTGCTTTCCATGGCAGTGATGTTTTTTTATTTATGGAAAGCACACTATATACCCAAAGACAAGACAAGTTGGTCATTCATTTCATTTCCATTTCTGATCATAACGTTTCTGATAGGCTTGTCGATGACTGTCCTGATGGATCTGTTGACTGCCGTCTTATCTTGGGTACCTGATATTCTGGAACAGCAGTTCGACGCTCTCCAGTCCGGTTGGTTAGGCATTGTGGCCATTACTTTGTTGGGGCCGATTCTTGAGGAACTTCTGTTCCGTGGTGGTGCCACTAAGGCATTGCTTGAACGCTATTCTCCCCGGAAAGCCATCTTCCTTTCGGCACTGCTTTTCGGAGTATTTCATTTGAATCCGGCTCAGATAGTTGCAGCCTTCTTTGGAGGCCTTTTGCTGGCATGGGTTTATTATCGGACACGAAGTCTGATTCCTTGTATCCTGATACACATTGTGAACAACAGTATTTCTGTCATGCTGAGTCTGACCTATCCCGATGCAGATACAATCAGGGATGTGACGGGTACGACTCCCTATTATCTATTGATAGCAGTGGCGGCTATGGTGTTCGTAGGCTGTTTTCTTCGGATAAAGCAGGTTACGGTTCCGGGAACGTGGCGGAAAGATGAATGAAAATAAACGATAAAGATTGAATAATAAGTCATAATATGAAAAGAAGATTGAACATACTATGTTTACTGGTTTTTCTGGTATTCTGTTATTCGGTGTTTAATATGGGGCGTGATTTCGGTCATGGCTTTTCCGAAGGGATGAAGATAAGTCATTCCGGTAATCAAAGTGTAGAGCAGGCTATCAACTTTCGGATTGCCACACTGATGCCCAAGGATTTTCCTTTAAAGATTCTGTCTATAATGAAAAGACCGGCTCTTATGTCCCCGTTGCCTATACACAGATGGTTACGAATGTAAAAGTCGACAGGAGTACCTGGATGATGGTTGCCCAGGTGATTTCCGGGCTTCTGGCTGTTTTTGCCATCATTGCGTCAACAGTGCTTTTTATTCAGCTGATTGTAGCTATCAATAAATCGGATATTTTTAATTGGAAGAATGTCCGTCGGTTGCGATGGTTGGGAGTCGCCTTGTTGCTGAACTTTATTAGTGAGGCAGTGCCGGCCCTGATGAATGATTATGAGTTGTCTTCAGTCTTCTCGTTGTCCGGATATTCTATGGAGACAAGCATAGATTCTGTGATGCTGGTCATTCTGGGACTGGTTTCACTAATTGTAGGCGAGGTATTCGCCATCGGGTTGAAGATGAAAGAAGAACAAGATCTTACTATCTGAATCCGAATATTGAAAAATTAATAGAATTATGGCTATAATAGTAAACCTTGACATAATGATGGCCCGAAGAAAAATATCTTTGGGGGAGTTGGCAGAGAAGATTGACATTACGCCTGCCAACCTTTCTATCCTGAAAACGGGAAAGGCCAAAGCGATTCGTTTCTCTACCCTTGAGGCGATCTGTAGAGTGCTAGATTGCCAGCCGGGGGATATTCTGGAGTATCAGGTGGATGAAGAAGATGGAGGTACGTCATAATTCACCACAGATTACGCAGATATTAACACAGGATGATTTTAATCTGCTGATAACCAGTAATATCTATCTGTGTAAATCGGTGTGATCTGTGGTGAGTACGAGTCCTGACACATCCTTATCTGGAGATTTAGCCTTTGGCCTCTTTGGCTTTGAATGCGAGTGCATACATCCGCATTTGTTTCACCATCGACAACAATCCGTTGCTACGTGTGGGGGATAGGTGGTCCTTCAGACCGATTTTGTCGATAAAGTAGAGTTCCGAATTAAGAATCTCGTCGGGTGTATGTCCCGATACGACTTTAATCAACAGTGCTATGATGCCTTTCACGATCAGTGCATCGCTTTCTGCTTTAAAGATAATTTTCCCGTCTACTTCGTCTGCCTGAAGCCATACACGGCTTTGGCAACCTTCAATCAGATTCTGTTCCGTTTTATATTTCTCGTCGAGCGGTTCCTGCTCGTTTCCTAAGTCGATAAGTAACTGGTAGCGATCCATCCAGTCATCAAAGTCGCTGAATTCAGCAACGACTTCGTCTTGTAATTCGTTGATTGACATGATAAATAATTATTTCTCGTTATAAATAACTTCCAGTACCGTTTGTCCCACAGCTTTGAGTGTAGAGCGGTCGATGGCATCCATATTGTCATTCACGGTGTGCCAGGTCGGTCCGAAGCTGGACAGTTCACAATTTTCGTCGTTTGGAATGATGTCGATAGTCGGGATACCTGCCAAGCGATTGATAAACAGATGATCGTCAGTGATCTGACCGCCTACTTCGTTAATAAAGTAACGTCCGTATCCGGCGTCGTTAGCCTTTTTCCATACCTTCTTGTTGATACCTTTGGCATATTTCTCGGAATATACTTCTTTAAAGAAAGTAGCATCTTTGCCGCCCACCATATCGAGTAAAATTCCGAAGCGGGCATTATAGCCATCTACGTGCGGGGTTCGTGCCCAATATTGTGCGCCGAGACACCACTGGTCTTCCCGATGTTCGCCTGTATAAAACTGAGGTGCTCCGTAATCTTCCGCATCCAGAAAGATGATGTCGATTCCCAGTTCCGGTTGCTGTTGATTGATCTGGCGGGCAATTTCGAGTAATACACCCACTCCGCTTGCTCCATCATTGGCGCCCAGTATCGGTGTGTGATGATTCTTTTCATTCGGATCATTGTCGGCCCATGGACGGGTATCCCAATGCGCAAAGAGTGCGATGCGTTTTTTGCTTTCGGGCTTAAAAGATCCTATGATGTTGCGTGCTTTCAGCAGTGTACCGTCGTATGCGGGTAATTCAGCGTTTTGGCTGATCACTTTGGCTCCATGTTCGGCCAGTTTGGCGGCCAGGTAGTCTCCACAGGCAACATGACCTTTAGAATTTGGTGTGCGCGGTCCGAAGTCGACTTGCGCCTGTATGTACTTGTAAGCACTGTCTGCGTCAAATTGGGGCACTTGGACAATTACCTTTTTCTCGGTGATGTCGGTCGAAGTGGTCTTGCTGCCGTTTGTTCCGCAGGAGAAAGCAGAAAACAGGATGAAAGCTGACAGTATGAACATAGAGTTTCTTTTCATAATTATGCTTTTGGAGTTTAAAGCCTCAAAATTAATGATTTTCACTGTAGGGTGAGTCAGATAGGAGGGTTTATTAACAATTCCACTCCTTTCTTTCCGGATACGAACTCCACTTCCGCACCGTTGATTAGTGGTAGGTTCTCTGTCACATGTCCCACCGGAAAGTCATAACATATGGGGAAGTCATACTCCTTCACCAAGGCATCCAGTGTGCTGTAAAGGTCCTTTTTCAGTGAATAGTCTTCTTTGTATTCGGTAAATTGTCCGATGATAAGTCCGGATAACTTTTCAAGTACGCCTCCCAATTTCAGGTTATACATCATGCGTTCGATGGCATAAGGACGTTCGCCCACATCCTCGATGAAGAGGATCGTACCTTCGGGAGGAATATCGTATGGTGTTCCGCGGAGACCGTGGAACACAGCCATGTTGCCGCCTCGCAGGATGCCTTTGGCCTGTCCCAGATGATTCAACTTATGGCGGTGGCATTTATATCCGGGCAGTTTACCGAAAAGAATGTCGCGGAGATATAATGAACATGGATCCTCCTCTCCTGTTACAGCGAGATGGCGTGCCATGGGAGCATGGAGTGAGGCAAAACCATTGTATTGAAATAAGTTGTGGAGCGCAGTGATGTCACTGAACCCGATCAGCCATTTCGGGTGGTTACGAAAGCGTGTGAAGTCCAGCTTATCCAGCAAGTGAACCGCTCCGTAACCACCACGGCTGCACAAAATGGCCTTAATTTCTTCATCGTCCATGGCTGCCTGAAAATCTTTGAGGCGCTGATGGGTGGCACCGGCATACGAGCCCCATGAACTTCGGACATGATCTCCCATGACAGGAGTAAGTCCCCAGGAGCTGAGACGCGTCTTGGCACCTTTCAGGAATATACTGTCTATTTTGCTTGAAGGCGATACGATGGCTACTTTATCGCCTTCGTGCAGAAATGGGGGAAATTGTAAGTTCATTTAATAAAGTGATTTAATAAGCTGATATCTGATTTGTCTTTAACGCTTGTAGGGTAAAAAGGTTCTATTTCTCTTTCTGATAGAATCTTACCCAATCTACATACATCTCCACCGGAAGTTCTTTCGGGTCTACAGCCCCTACCCACGAGCCACCCAACTGCATGTCGATCAGTAGATAGAAAGGCTGGTCGAAAGGAAACTGCCCTTCTTTGTCTGTTTCGATGCGGGGATAGGTGAAAGTATGTGTATCATTGATATAGAATGCAATGCTGTCCGGATACATTTCTACTGAATATACATTGTAGTCGTCGGGATTGATCGCACCTACGGAGTGTGATAACGGATTGTCTTTGATACCCAGATTGTACGTATAATTGGTATGTATAGTCTGATAAGCGATTGTATCGTGATTCAGACGTTCCATGATATCGATTTCTCCACCCATCGGCCAGGGAGCATCTATCGGGAGCATCCAGATGGCTGGCCACTCACCACGTGCACCGTTCAGTTTGGCGCGTATTTCGAGGCGTCCGTTGCTGAATGCTTTTTTCCCTTTGGTGTAGATTCCTCCGGTCAGATAGGGTGCTGTATCATTGGGCTGGCTGTAATTGATGATGCCTCGCAGCACCATATTGCCGTCACGCATGTCGAAACAGGAATCGAAGTCGGTCATATAGTTATTCCAGTCTGATTTGCCACGTGGTATTTTACTCCAGACCTGTGGATCAAAACCTGTTTTCTGGTCGAAATTATCTTCCCAAACCAATTTCCACTGGTCGGATGAATGACGTTGGCACGATGAAAAGCCTGAACTGATACACAACAGGCAGAAAAGAGCGAGAAATGTTTTTGTTTTCATGGTTCTGTTTGATTATAGGAGTTTAACAGGACACAAATTTACATTAAAAAACGAAATTACCTGCATCCGTAGAAATGAAAGCGTTGTATTATATCAAAATGTTACTCGGTTTGTCTATTTTTTCAGTATTCCATGATGTACTTCTCGATCCTTTTTCTGATATTTGCTAAAAATCTAACGTTATGGAAC
>ENA-UEPD01001307-UEPD01001307.1-human-gut-metagenome-genome-assembly--contig:-NODE-1307-length-14340-cov-16.749492_pt1 | contig 14340 bp, 6 predicted proteins | sample MGYA00242895_ERZ507906 | MGnify/ENA primary metagenome ERZ507906 (study PRJEB26167, sample SAMN06115416) | human gut metagenome | host: Homo sapiens | place: China:Guizhou | collected 2015-03-03... | reverse complement strand
GATTGTCGCCTCGTCTGCTGTCTCTGGCAGTCCGAGCTGTGCACACAAAAGTTTCTGTTCCATTTGTTTGTTGTTTTGTTGTTTGTTACTGAGCAAGGTCAACGGGTTCTTTCCGTCCTTGCCTAATGTTATTTGTTCACCGTTCTTTCTCATTACGATGGCATCGTCATTGGCTCCTATGTCCACGACCGACACTTCAAAGAGTTTGCTTTTGGTAATTGTCTTGTACTTTTGTCCTGGAAGTATCACGTCAGGATCGTCACTTTCTTCCACGATGTCAATGCCCACGCTCACCATTTTCAGGCTCTTTCAGCACATCTGTAGCCTTTGTCAAACTAATAGCTGACCGGGTGCGACCACCCCGCTCCACTCCCGGTTTCAATCTACGGTTATAAAACTTTCTATTCATCTCCTATTTTGTCTAATTCGTTAATCATCATTTCTTTTGTCTTTCTCGCCTGTTCGTAAAGAGCTTTCTTTTCTTCTCCATCCATCAAGCGGGCCATATCATACATACTTTCAATCGCTTTTTTATAAAAGCCGGTCGTTTGATAACGTCGGTATGCACGACTATTGGCAAAGGATTTGTAATTACCCGACAGGTCCTTACCCCCTTCGAGCCCTTTACGGTACATCCTATCCCTACTCTGCATCTCTTCATACTCTTTCACGTAATGGTTATAGCGTTCGTTTGTATAATTACGCGGAACCATATTTTCTGTGTCATAGGTCAGCCCGCTCACAACTGGGATATTCCTAAGCTGCACATCTCCGGTTACTGCGCCTTCCACCGTTTTGTAACATTGAGCAATGGCTTTACCTACGCCACCTAAGTACTGTTCGAAAAGGTACTCTACGGCAGAAGGATTCAAAAGAGCATAATCCAATTTTCCTTTAGAGGCATAATCGCCTCCCGACAGACTATTCAGCCGTTCGGAGGCTTTGATTATCGCTTTGCTGGTTCCAGTCGTTACCTTATGATATTCTGGAACATACTTATTAAACTCGTTGCGCCCCGTGATCCGTTTCCCGAAGTAGTTTTCATTGAAGAGATACGCCTCCGTAATTGGAGATATCATGTCCGGGGTAAATGTACGAGTGGCAGCTTCGACAAGATTGTCTGTCGCATTCGACTCAATACTAAGTGGAAGCACATCCATTAATTTACCCATGACATCCGATGTAAAGTCACGCCCCTTATATTCGCCTCTTGTATACTGTGCCGACATATCACCAAGCCCGAACAGCATTCGAAGCTCAACAGGAAGAGGTAAGAGTACATATTTCCCCGGTGCACCCATTATAGGCAGGATCAAATTATTCTGCCGTACATAATCTGGGATATCGTTATACTCGTCATCATCTCCGAAAAGCATTTTAGACAAAGTACTAACGGCAAATCCAAGCGTCGCCCACATAGCAATAGCCGCACCTGCTCGTACGGGATTATGCTTTGCCGCATGAGCAAAATTATGCGTTCCTTGTATAGCCGCATTAAAGAAATGAAAGAAGTTCTGCATATAAACCGCACCCATCGCACCGCTACCTCGTCGATTGAAGTTTACCGACACTTCTTTTGCTGCGTTGATACTTTGTAGTTCTGTCATTCCAGATTCTTTTGCTGTAAGATAAGTCGTAAAGCGTCCACCGTTTTCTACCACACCGTTCACCATTTCGAAGTATCCCCCAAGCACATTGAACACATCTTTGACACGGACACGGCCACCCGCGTTTCTATTCAACAGACGTTCCACCTCTTTCTTGTACTTATCATAACCGAATGTCGCCACGTATCCGGTCTTGCCGCCACCACGAAGAAACGCTTCGTATTCCAAATCAGTCCTTCCCCCTATTTCTACTTTGGCGATACGCCAAAGGGCCAGAGGATAGTTTTTAAGGAACCTTCCTTCGTAAGCTGCTCCATATTTTACAAAATTCATCGTGTTGGCATAGAAAAAATCACGTGCAAAGTTGCGGAGGATGAAATTAATATTGCGCGAAGTGTAATTCTGCATCATGAATTTACGCACATTGTTCAATCCTTTCAGAACCACATTATCAAGACTCGCTCTATTAATGCCATTGACTGCTTGAGAAACGACTGGATTCCCATTGATGTAAACCAATAGGTCACGTCCACCTTCTTTTACTCTGACGACATGCTGTTGCTCTTGCCAATCTTTGATCGGCACACCAAGGTTCAATACTTCCTGTTGCGTCTTAGCCTCACCTTTCTCCTGCAGTTCCTTCATCTTTTCCTCGAAATCATTAATGATACTTGCATTCGTTTCGGCATCCTCTGTCAATCCGGTTGCGGACACTGGCTCCCAAAGAGTACGACCTTCGGTATCAACACCGCTCTTTACATACCATTGTCTGGAAACGCTTGCCATGCCGGTCTTACTATTTCGGACCAAATTAGCAAAGCGAAGTTTCACAAGATTTTTATAACCCATCATTGTCGCGCTTTCGTAGTCGCTTGCAATATTCGCCAAGATGTCACCTGCCATAGAAGTACGCCCTTTTGCCTTTTTGATCGGATTGGAAACTATATCACGGTTACTATCTATATAGTCCCAGATATCGCCTGCAGTCGTTTCCTCCCACTCTTTCAAAGGAACGTAATATTCATATTTACCAGAAATACGATCACGGGATTCACGGCTGATCAGATTGCATTGATACATCTTCTCCAACGTGGCGCGGGTTGCTTTCCCTACTGCCTCCCAAAGTTTCTTCGTATCATTCTCCTTTTCAAACTCTTCGACAAACCGGCGAACAATATCTTCATCCATACCCTTTGTCTCCGCAGATAAGGCTTTTGTTATGGCGGTCAGCCCGGCAAAGTCCTTATTACCGATCGATTCAATAAGTTCGGGAGATGGCTGTTCTACTGATGCAAGTGCCTCACGACGCATTACTTCGTTACGTTCCAAACCGTGCTTTGCCTTCATGTAAAGATCAACCTTGCGTCGTTTATCCTTGTCTATATTCTTGCCATCTCTGGATAAGCGGGCAACCTCGTTCACTAAGGCGGCAAATTCATTCGCTTTGAAATGGTTCACATCATATTCTGCCCGTCCCTGCGTCGTATTCTCGTAGATATAGGCATCCTCATAATCTTTTACTTTGTGTCCCGTCTCTTTCTCTACAGCCTTTTGAAAGTCACGGATGTGAATCTTCTGGTCTTGGTAGCCTTCACGGAAACGCTTGTAGAATTCACGTGTCATAGCGGAAAAACTTCTCGCACCTTCCGATACTGCACCAATGGTCCGTATCATTGTTCTTCTGTCTTCCGATGGAGTATTAAGTATTGTCCCGCCATGCCCCAAGGGATCACGGAACAACAATGTATCACGCATATTTCCATCTTTGGCCACTTTATGAATGATCGTAACAAGTGAATCACCTTTTTCAAGACGGTTCTTACTCTTCCATAACATATAAGCAATATCTTCATCCCGCATACGCAAATCGATTCCCAACGACCGGAAAAATCCGCGGATGGCCGATTTTATCTTTTGCCAAATGGACGGCTCGGATACACCATTTTCTGCAACAGAAGCCAAATACTCTTCTGTCGCGATCCTGAAGTCTCCCCCATAGCGGGAAAGTCCGGCACGGGTAACCTTACGGCGCACATCTTCCGGTAGGTTGCGATAGACAGAATCCATCATGTCGTCAAACTTTTCTCCTAATAGTCCGCGAAGCCCTTTATGCGCAACGACCTCGTGTAAAATGGTCGCTTGTGCGTCGGCGATGCTTTCGGCATTGGGCAAAACCAAATATACTTCGCCAGTTTCCATATCATACCAACCTTTGGACCCTCGTTTCTTCCGTTGAGTATCTTTGTCATCGTCCGTGATATCGTTTACATCCCGGATGATGTGTATCGGAATATGTAGGCCACTTGCCAATTCATCTACGGCAGACGATATTTTTCCCTCGTCAAGGGTTGGATTTACAAAAGATTCCACTATCTTTGTGGCAGATGAAAAGCTACTGTTTTTATCATCAACGTTAGCGGGAGTACTGCTATTTGATATAAAATCAGTAGCTTTTTTCTTGTCGACCCATTTTAGTAAACCATCGTTTATCCATGAATAGATATCCTTAACATAGTCCTTCGGATAAATACTACGCACAGAATTGATTTCAATATTGCCAACCTTACGGTTCACCTGTATAGCCACAACAAAATTATCTCCATTGCTTTCAAGTTCTGTTAAAACGACCTTTGCATCAATTCGTGTTTTGCTGTCAAATACCGCTATCGGATTGGCTATAGCTTGTGGAAGATTCTCTACACTTGTCAAATTGAAAGGATGGTTACTTTTATATTTCTCAGATGCTTTAGTCGCCAATTTATCTGCACGTAACTCTATTGGCAGATAAGGGAATCCCGCAGCCTGTAAAAACCTGGACGGATTCCCCAGCTTGTAAACATGCCCTTTAGGCAAAGAACCGTCAATTTGTCGCTGCAAATCTTCGTTGAAACGCTCGTTCACCTCTTCGATATTCCCAGAAGCCGGTGCATAAGAAGCCGGTTTTCCTAATGCGTCATCGAGGAACAGCTGGTCTTCACGCGCTACGTCTTCCGTTTCTTCTGCCAGCATTCTCCGTCGCTCTTCCGGTGTCATAGACAAACGCCTCTGTACGTTGCGGGCTTCCACCTCGCCGGAGAGCTCTTTGTAGCGATTGCGGCTTTCACCAAGACCATATTTCTCAGTAAGAGATTGGTATTCGTTGTAAGCATCTTCATAACCTTCGTTGTCGTATCCGCGTACCCAAAGGTTAAATCCCTTATCGAATGCTTCTCGACTGGGAACGAAGCCGTCACCAAAGGTCATTCCAAGCGAATGGTATTCATCGACAAGAGCGTTGTACACATCTATCTGGCGGGCTTCATCGCCAAGCTCTTTCTGTTTTTCTTTGAACTCATCGACCATTGACCACGCATCGCGCTTTTCTTTTAACGTATTCAGATGTTTTTTATAGGTACTCTCATTCCCCCCTCGGGCAAAGCCCTCACTTGCCTGGATGGCGTGCTGCACCTCGTGCGCAATGAGGCTGCGCAGGTCTTCCGTTTCCAGTGCTGCCTCATTGACGCGGATCAGGTTCTGCGCCTCGTAGAAGGTCGCACCGGTACGGCTGCTTCCGTCCTTATACAGCTCGACGCGCATCTGCCTCAGTTCCGGGTATGCCTCGAACAGGCGGGGGTCTTTCACGTAATCGTCCAGGTAACGCACCTCTTCGGACCGGTAGGAGCTGCGCATGGCCTCGGCACGTTCCGACAGCTCGTCGTATCGCGCCAGTTCCTCTTCCGAAAGTTCCTCCCCGTCGAGCAATCTGCCATTCAGGTTGTCGAAGTCTTTCCCCCACGGGAGATTAGCCCAAAGCCTGTCTTTGCGGGCAAGCCCTTTCGGGTCCACTTCGAAGTCTGGCACCTCGTAGCGCCACTTTCCGTCGGCACCTCGTTCCCAGCCGGTAGCCAGCTTGATTTTCCGTGCATTTTCTTTCTCGTTTATTTGGAGAAGTGACAGGAGCTTCGTATCTTTGATATCGGAATTAAGGGAAGTTGTTTGATTAAAACCGGGAGTTGTTATCCCGATTAGTGAATCAAGCAATTTCCCTTTTTCTATTTTGGAAAGTTTGTGGTCATAATAACGAGTGCCCTCTTTAGGCGTGACAATTACAGCACGAACCGTATAATCTTCACCGCCAATCTTCATCCCACAAACATAATAGTCAAACTTTTCAGCGTCAACCTTATCGTCTGTATTAGCTTGTGATTCGATATACACAGCATTCTCGATAATCTGAGGTATGGCCGCAACGCTTTGCAGTTGCTCCGCGTTTTTATAGTCGTGGTTCAGCACCTCCTTGATAGCATTCTTGCCGACCATGACTGTTTCCCCTGTGTCTTTGTTGGTATATTCACCACGCAACCTTTTCCCATACTCCAGTGCATTCTTCTTATATTGTTTCAGATCATCGCTCGGCTCGATCTCCCAGCCTGTTATTTCCACCGGCTCACTTTTACGCAGCTTTTCTATCCGCTGCTTCTTTTCATTGAAAGCGGATTCCATCTCCCTTGCCACATTCAAGTTGTCAAGACGGGTAGTTGCTTCTTCTGCTGCATCAAGCCTTGCTGCTCCCTGCTCACCGATAAAGCGGAAGCGGGGGTCGCTCTTCCGGGCGTTGAAGCGTTGAGACAGGGGGATGATGTTCCCTTTGTCGTCCCGGGTAACCAGGTCGTTCAACTTGCGGTTGTTCCGGGTGTCCTTATACAGGTAGTCGCTCTTGTCGTCATATCCCCATTCGTTGATGTCGTTCCCGTCCCAATAGAGGTTCTCAGCCGGTACACGTTCTTCCATCATCCGGTAGTCCCCCTCCAAGGCGTGGTTGCCGTGCTGCCGGGCATAGGCTTCGGAGAGTGTCACCCAGTCACCGTTCCGGACGCTTCCCTCTTTGAGTGACTTGGGCACCGCCCGGTAGATGGTGACCATCGGCTTTTCTCCTTTATCTATGGCGTCCAACGCCTCGCTGATAGCCGCTATGCTCTCTTCCCGGTTCTTGTCCCGGTTCATGCGGAACTGTTCGTCCAGACTGTCGCGGATGTTGTCTTTGTTCTGAGCCACGTCGACCATACTCTTGTCGATGCCCTCTTCATCGTAGGAGGGGGCACGGTGCGCCATTCTGAACTCATCCGTCGACAAATAGCCTTTGCGCCGGGCGGCTTCGTTCACGAGGTCGCGCATGCGGCTCTCGTCTTGGGCTTCGACGGCTTCAAGGTAGGCGCGATCCAACGCTTCGCTCGACATCAGTTCAAACTCTTCCAGTCGTTTTCTTTCTGCTGCGGCAGCTTCCTCTTCCCGTTTGCGGGCGGCTTCCATGGCGTTGCGCTCATCCTGCGCCTGCTTGACATAGCTGTCGCGCAGTTCGTCGACATTGCCGAACTTGTCGAACAGCTCCGCCTTGACCGGAGAGAAGACCTTGACAAATTCACCCAAAGATAGCTGGTCGTTTGCCAAGCGGATGCTTCTCTTGATGCTTTTGAAGGCATAGCTGGCTCCGCCCAGATTACCTGCTTTCATGGACTCTGCGTACTTCTTTACGTCTGCCTCTTCCAGTTGATGCTTCTGTGCGAACGAGGAAACATCGCTCTCCTTTGCCGTGCGAAAACGCAGGTTGTCATTGTTTTCAGCTTCCCGTTTGTCAAGTTCCTGTTGCGCCTTATTGCTATCTGTCTTTACACTCTTATATTCTGCAAACGCTTTTGTCTTGCGGTGGCTGCTACCTATCCATTTCTCGAAATCCTCCAAGTTTACGGGGGTTACCACCGTCTTGTGCTTCTTCGCCCAATCTTTGTCATAGTTGGCGAAATAAGCCGTCTCGGCACCGGCCGCCTCATTGAAGCCAAGCATTACCTTATGCTCGTCAAAGCTGCCGTCCTCGTTGTATTGATCCACCACAAACGCTTTTCGACCGTTCCACCCATCAATATCATCAGATAGGAACACATCTATATGGTCGCCGTCCACGCCCTCCGTACCACGAATGTAGCCGTAGGTGTTCTGCATGGTCGTTTCCCACTTCTTGCCATTAGCATCCACGCCACTACGAACAGAACCTTTCGGTTGCTCGATGCTAATATCAAATGTACCTACACGCACATGCCCTTTCTTGTAATTGCCGGCTTCCTTTTGGGCTTCGGTAGGATTTATATCGGTATTTGCTTCGGCATCTGCAATTTTTTCACTTAACTCACTGTTATTACGGAAAGAATGAGTATCTTTGTTTTCAGAAGCATTACTCTCTTGCGTAGGAAGGAGGTCCGGCACATCGTCTCGATGTTCAGCTAAGCGCCATTCAGAGCTGTTGGAGAGTAATGCTTCTCTTATATAGAGCACACCGCTTTCCTGTAAGGCTCTTTTGACTTTGTTCTTGTTCATATAGTGACTGCTTACAGACACTTCCATCCCGTCCTGCTTGACAGTAATAGAGGCATAGAACTTAACCTTCTCTCCATTCCTGTTGAATGTCTTGATAAACAAAAAGCTGCTTCCTCTCTCTGCGTTTCCGTCTTTCGCTTCGCTTGCCTCCTCTATAATCACATCCGGATTAGACAATGTAGGACCAACCATACCGAACTCCTTGGTACGCTTTTTCTCAAAGAATTTAGTGATCTGGTTTCCTCCCATTTTCACAGATCCTATGGGGGTGGCAATAAAATTGTTCTCGTCGAATGTTTCAGCCCAAGTCTCAGGAGTAAGTTCTTTCTCACTCGATATTTCTGCTGCAGACTCCATGCGAGACAAAAGCAAATCCGCCTCTTCTCCACTTAATCCTTGCGGCTTTGACACAGGACCCTGTTGAGCCTCATCCGCATATCTTCTTCCTACGGCTTCATCTCCTGCGCCCTCTTGTGCAGCTCCATCCGCGTTACGGATACCGTTATCAACTCCCGGATGTTCTGTTTCAATTTCACCAGTTCGCCCGGTCGGTACAGATTGTTCTCCTTGCAATAACTGATCGCCTCTTTCGTGTAGACTGCCAGTTCTTCTTTCGTCATCTCGTTCAATTGTTTCATCTGGATTATTTTTATTTTCCGCTAAGATAGCATCTATCTCAGAGAGTTCTTCTTCGATGTCTCTTATTTCATCAGCAATTTCCCCGCTGACGTATTCGACCGTCTCATCTGTGAGAGTTTGAGCCTGCCTACGCAGATCCTCTTCGTAGGATTCGTAGTCCTCCGGCGAGAGATGGTAGTTCTCTTCGCACCAGCGGGCATATTCGTTATATTCTGCCTGCCGCATCTCTTCGGCTTTCGCTTCGCGGCGGCTCTTGATGTAATTGATCAGATCGCCACGGGTACGCGCCGTCGAGAGCACCTCAATAATAGCATTACGACCGGCATTCGGATCATTCTGGTCAAAGAAATTAGTGCCGTTCTCCAAATCTGCCTGCATCAGGATTTCGCCGGCACGCTCTATCGATACGCCACCTTTATCTTTCCCGGCAAACAATCCAAACAGCGAACGGGATTCAGATATACGTCCTCCGGTTTCACGTCGATAATCATCCTGCAGCAACTTTATAGAACCATTGGCCAGCATTTGCGCAGCCAGTTCCTCCCCGCTTTGTGGTGCAGTATTACGCATTAAATTAATGGCAGCTTCTTCACCCGGTTTCACACGGGCATCCTGCAATTTTGATTTAATATCTTCCCAATAGCTCTTTTCTTGTTCGATAGGCTTCCGCCCTTCTTCCCACTCTTTTTTTCTGGCTTTATAACCGTCTATATCAAGCTCCATCACAGGAGCCTTTTTGCCCGACTCGGTTAAACGCCTTTCTGCATCAGAAATATGATTATTTACAAACTGGTCCACTTCTTCAAGTGTCAGGGAACCGTCAAGAAGAGCATCTAAAGTATCACTAATTTCCGCCTGATGATAAATAGGATTACCAGCCTCGTCCATGGGAATAGATGATTCTGGAGTATTTGACTCTTGGTTAATCGGAATTTCCGTCTGGGATGCTGGTAAAATAACATTTTCTTCGGCAGAACTATCCACATCTGGCGTGACAGTCCGGTAAAACGCTTCCAGATCTGCCAATTCCTGTTTTTTTACACGTATTTCATCCCGCAACGATGCACGTTCCCCACCCGATGCTTTCTCAATCCGGGATTCTGACTTGGATATTTCACTTCGTTTATTCTCTATATCCGCACGCAAATCTTCAAGAGCCATCTGAGGAGATTCGGAAAGGGACGTATATTCATATTGCTGCTGTGGAGTCATGGCCTTATAGTCGATCGTCCCGTCATTTCGTTTGGGCAACGATGCGACAACACTCTCCAACGTCTTTTCCGGCACATTTTCTAACACTCTGCTGTCTCCATCCGTTGAAGAATCCTCATTTTGGGTTTGATTTTTTGACATATTGTCAATAATAGAATCCACCCCTATTTCTTCCGTCATGCCATCAACTTCAACGATAACACCTCCATCATCGCTCATCTGCTGCACTATCCCTTGACGACCGCCCACCAAATTCACCAAATCGCCAGGATTAAACATCACCAGCTGCATATCTGCTGCTTCGGACTCCATCTCTTCTTGTGCAATCACTTCGCCGGGGACCGTGTTTATGATATCGGCATATAATTGCTCAACTGGATACTGTTCGATCAAACTATCGAACATTTCAGGTCGTCCTTGCTGGACTTTGCCATTTTCATCAAGATAATACAAAATATCATCCGACTGTTTTGCATCCACCAATCCTTCTTCGTCAAAAACAATATTACCGCCTGTTATATAAACCGGCTGGTCTGAAGAAGGAAATTTGACTGTAACAACTTGCCCCATGTCTTTATTGGCCGTTCGGCCAATATCATCCATACGGCGTCTTGTTTCTTCGTCAATACGCGACTGCACATAGTCTACATATCCGTTATAATTCAGCAGATCAACCGTGTATTGTTCAAGTTTTCGCTTTTCCTCCGGATTCAAGTTCTTAACCGATGCAACATTATCAATAAAAGATTGTATTGATTTCGGATTTTTCAATCGATTAACGATCGCGTCATTGAACTTTTCCACATCTTCATGCAGGATTTCCCCGGCGAAAGTTGAAGATTCTTTATATCTATTCGTGATCTGCCGTTTTTGATAAGCACTATATCCTTTAGCTGCACCAATAAAAGGAGAAAACTGTGCACCCCCCATTGAACCAGCAACACCGGCATCAAGCATCGTTTTAAATATGTTGTCATTACGCTCTACACCTGTTAATCGGTCTATCGCATAACCAGCAAGAGCATTTCCTGCCTCTTCCAAGCCTTCTGAGGCTATCGGCATTGCAAACCAATGTTTCCCCTCAAAAGAGGCTATCTTATCAAGAAAATTCTTCTTTACAAGATTGGCGGCAGCCTCACGACCACTCTTCTGTAAGATATTTCTTACTGTACGGCCCTTCATCCCCGCGCCAAAAACTTCAGACAAACTTTCGGCCGCACCCGTTCCAATCGCATTAGCCCATTTTAAAGTTTCGCCCATTTCTGGATTTTCCCGGCTCAATTCGTCATATTTGTCAGAAGCAGTAGTAAGCCCTGCTGCAACAAGTCCCGCACCACCTGTTGCAGCAATAGCAGTAGAAGTCGCAGCAGATTCGGCTGCATCCAAAAAAGCTGAACCGAACGCCCCTTGATAATCGCCCTCGCTCCATAGGTCTGAAAAACTTTTTCCTTTATAGCGATCCGACCGTTCATGCATATCTTCTGCGAACGCTTCTGCGTTTTTAGAGAGTCTTTCTAAACCAGCATTCTTATCTGGAATATGAGCAATCATGCCAAGCCCAGGAATAGTACCCGCAAGAGACTGTGCAGCCGCACCAGCTGCCCCTTTAGTATGCTCATTTGCCCAATCCACAGCAGATTCGACAGGGGTAGTGATCTTTTTCAGTAAATTGGTAGAAGAGCCTACCAGACGGCCAGCGCCAGCAGCAAGACGTTCGCCAAAATCCCCAAAGAAATTATCCGTATCTCGCATCTCATCTACGGAGATATCCGGCTCTGGATGTTGCTGCATGAATATATCATATTGTGATGCCTTGACACGATACGGCTTATCCGGCCTCTCAATTACTGTCACAGCATCTGGATATTCCGATGCAAAATCAGGTATATATTCTGGGGAGACATCATACTTAACCCCCTTGTTTTCAAAAATAGGCATAACTTTATTTGCTTTTCGGTTTATACTTAATCACTTCTTGTTCCGGACTGAAATCAACAACCTCTTTTCCATTCAAGTATTCAGGAGGACGATACGGCCCGCTATACTCCTGTTTTGGTAAAAATCGCTGTAAATATTCATAAACGGTCTGCTGTGTATCTTTCGGCTCATATGCCCCGTTTATAATCGACTCCAATTCATCCTGTAACTCTGGAAAATCCTTTATCTTCCTTTTCACAATAGATAGCATCTTAGTTGACTGATCTCCACCTTCACCCATTTGCATTTTTATGTCGTCAACTGTACGCCTGTCATTAGGATTAGAAGCTATTATTTCCTGCATCCTATTGTATAAATACCCAGCTACCGCGGTTGCTTCGTCTTTAGGTATCACTGTTTTTCGCCCATTCTGGCCAATCAAATAATCGAACTTATCTTTTCCATTCTGACTTGCCGCAATCCTCTGCTGCTGGAGTTTTAGCATCGCTTCTCTATATTCGGCAGTCTTTTTATTCTCCTCCGCCCGCAATCGAGCATTTTCAGCATCTTTCTGTATCTGCCTGTTTATATCCGCCAGTTTAATCTTTGTATTAGTATCAAACTTATGCTTCTCCCAATCGGCATTAGCTTTTGCAGCAGCAGCGGCCCTTTCATTTTGATAATCCTGTAAGCGGGCATTAAGAAGAGCATTATCGAATCGGACGCTATCTGCCCGCTGAAGGTCTTTCAGTCTTTGCAATCTTGCGTCAGCTATGCTTGTGTTCGATTGAGGCTGGTCAAATATCCTACGACCGGCTACACCAGTCGCAAGATTGACACCTAACCCCAATATATCCGATAACATCCCAAGTTTTTTCTGCCGTTCCGCTTCTGCGACCTCTTTTTCATATGAGCGCGGCCTGCCGTACTGACTTACGATATCATATATAGTTTGAGGCTTAATGGTTGTTTGTGATACCGGTTCCACCTCTACTTTATCTGGATATTCCGGTCGAGGAACATTTAACGAAGAATCGGACAACATAGGCGTATCTTCAGCAGGAGCCGGAGTAAACGTGCCGTCCGGCTTTTGTCTTGCTTTTAGCTTTTCGAATAATAATCCCATATCAATCCTTATTTATTCCACACACTTCCCAGTCTATCTACCATCTTACCCGCTAACTTGGAGTTTCCAAGCAGGCTACCAGCAGTCTGCAAAGCACCACCAGCCATACCGGCATAACCTCTTTCCGACATGGCTGATTGGCCAAGACGAGCCTGATCAAGTGCATTCTGCTGATTTAGGTACAGGGATTTTACATTGTTCTTATACGCATCGGCATTTGCCTGAATGCCGGACGCGGCATCAGCAATAATTTCATTGTTCGCCTGCTTTTGTGCAACGACAGCTTCCGGGGTTGCGCCTGTTACAGCCGCCGAAGCTGCAGCAGTTTGGTTGCTTTTTCTCATCGTATCCCTTACCCGCTTCATGGCCGCCTGCACATCCGATCGATCCATATAATTCTGGTAATATTCGCTATTGAAGAAATCTTCATTCCGCTGTTTAGCTTCGCGGATGATCCGATCCTGACGCTTTCTTTCTTTAGCCGCCTTGATACCTCCAAACATTGAATTTGCAAGCCCTAAGCCGCCTCCTATTAATCCCAACATATCAATACTTTTTTCCACAAATGTAAGATTACAGGACCACTACGCACATGTTAAATTGATACTTTAATTAAATAGGCATATATTATTGTTTCATACATTGTTATATTTGCAATAAAAACTATTTACAAACTATATATGGCAAGACCGAAAGGAGCACCGAAAGTCGGGGGAAGAGTAAAAGGGACACCAAATAAGATTAAGTTGGAAATCCGCATGAAGATGTCGGATTTTATCATTGACCATTTCAGCGACTTTGTCAAATATTGGGAAGAACTACCGAAAGATTCCCCTGCTAAATTTAGCACATATATCAATGTGCTAAAGTATGTATTGCCTCCTATAGCAGCCGAGCCCTTAAGTGAGGAAGGAACAGAGTCGACTGCAAGTGCAATATCAAAGAGTATCGAAGATTTAAAGAACGCATCAAAATAAGATACAGTATGACAACAGTAATCAACATCAACAGAGCCTCGATATTCGAGAGTATCTCCAAAATAACCGGCTTTATAGGCAAAAACGTTGAAAACGGACTGGATCGCATTGCAGTGACGGAAGACGAAAGAAATATCATCGACGACCTAATTAGAAGTTCGATCATATCCATGACCGCTTTCGTTTCAGCGTATCATCCAGCTTTAAATGACAACGGAATAACCATTGAGACACCTTCTCATTTTGACAGGGCCGCATCCGAAGCGTTACAATCGGAAATGGAAACGTATATCATCAATCAATCATGCTACAACTGGTTCCATATCGCAAGAGAAGAAAACGATGCGGAAAAATACAGTGAATATGCAAAAAACAATATCCTCAATATTAACCTACTTCTTTCGAGAAGGACAAGACCTCAAAGAATATGACTGTTCAATTTGAAATAACAAAAAAAGATGTGCTTCTGCAGGTCAAAACAGAAGCCTTTGTAACAGGTGAAGCAAACAAGGAC
>ENA-UEPD01001301-UEPD01001301.1-human-gut-metagenome-genome-assembly--contig:-NODE-1301-length-14407-cov-312.962945_pt1 | contig 14407 bp, 24 predicted proteins | sample MGYA00242895_ERZ507906 | MGnify/ENA primary metagenome ERZ507906 (study PRJEB26167, sample SAMN06115416) | human gut metagenome | host: Homo sapiens | place: China:Guizhou | collected 2015-03-03... | reverse complement strand
CTGTCCTGTCTGCGGCGGCAAGTTGGGTCTGCTGAACCGTGAGAAAAGCGCTGACAGCTTGATTTGCGCCAGCTGCAGCAACTTTTTCTTTTCAAAATTGGGTATCCGGGCAGCAAAGCAACCGACAGCCGCCCTTGCTGATTACTGGGCTACACTGGAACAGCGTCGGAAGGTGTTCAAAGAAACCGATTCCATCTATGATGGAGACGCTCTCTTTGTGTCGATTGACAAACCCAACCGGCTGTTTTGCATTGGACACCGCAGTGGTGATAAAGGCCCTCGCATGATTTACAGCTTTGATGAAGTCGCTGGGTATGATTCTGATACTCCTGACGATCTGACGGTGACAGAGACAAAGGGCGGTATCGGCCGTGCCGTGATCGGTGCAGCCGTTGCCGGGCCTGTGGGTGCGATCGTGGGCGCTACCACCGCTAAAACAGAGACCCGCAAGGGCCGCAGTAAAGAGAGCGTGTCTATCCACTTTGCGCTTCCACTAGGCGAAAGCAACTTGCTGACAACGGTTTATCCAGGCGGAATGACTGCGTTTCTCAAGAGTTGCAAAGGCTCTTCAGAACAGCCGCGGGGCACCGCTCCGGCTGCCCCCAGCTCCGCCGATGAACTTTTGAAGTTTAAGCAGCTACTGGATATGGGGGCCATCACGGAAGCGGAGTACAACGCAAAGAAATCTCAGTTGCTTGGCCTGTAAGCCTGTTCACAACCATATTATAAAACTGCTGGTTGTGGTCGTCAATCCCCATTCGTGCACTGCTTTTAGTGGAAAAATCCACAAAAAATGCGTATTTGCAAGATGCGCGTTGTTATTCGCGGTTGCAAGGTTGTTGCAAATTTTGCAACAGGTCAGCAGCCAGCGCCCCGCCGGGCGTACCGGCTGCGTTACGCAGGGCTTGCACCTCCGGCAGGGCCTTATCTAGAATGTAAGCACGAGCAAGGCGCTGCTGCTCTGGGGTCATATCCAAATAGCAGGCCAGCAGGGCACGGGCATGGGTGCGAAAGTGTGACAGCTTTTTCATAACTCATTCCTCCCAGGGTGCAGGGGTGTGGTCGGTGCCGGTCAGGATGCTGGCAGGCATTCCATCGATGATGGTCATTTCAGCTTCTTTGACGTTTCTTTGCTCAAAATCCATTTTGTTTTCTCCTTTCTTTTGTGCACATCTACGATTTATAATCCAGATTTTACCATGCGCCGTTGGAAAACAAAATACGGATAAAATTTGTCGAATGGCGCAGACTTTTTCTGCGCCATTTTTTGTTAAAAACACACTGGTTTTATGGGGATGAAAGTATGAGTTATTTTACAGCGAGCCAAATCGGAAAGGCACTTGCAAAAACGCGGGTGTCTGCTGGCCTGAGCCAAGCGGAGATTGCAAGGCGCATCGAAAAAGGAGAGCGCACCGTGCAGAGCTGGGAAAAAGGATGCACCAGCCCGGACAGTGACGAGATCATGGACTGGTGCACGGCGTGTGGGATGTCGCCCATCACAGTGTTCATGGAGATGACCCACCCGGATCTGTACAAAGTGCCGGATGACGGAAAGGCGGACGATGAGCTAAACGCGGAGTTGCGCCGTCTCGTGGTAAGCCTGCCGCCACTGACAAAAAGGCTGCTTCTCTTCATACTGAAAGGCAGTCACGGCAGCAGCCCGCCTGCTGTCATATCGGAGATAGCTGCAAATTTGCACTGCCCGCTCAATAACCGGGTCAGCATATGCGGAACAATCATCGACCAATACAACTTTGCCCAGAGCATGGGATTAGACCCATGCCCGGACGCTCCGCACCCTCCCATTGACGACCTGAAGATCAACTACAAGGCCGGAAGGGCCGCTGCTGAAAATGGTGCCTTCGGATATATCGGGCAGAAAAAGGAGTAAGCCATGAAATGCGTGAGACCATGCTGCCGGAAAGAGATCCCGGATGGTGCTTCTTTTTGTCCGTGGTGCGGGAAGAAGCAGCCGGAAGCCGCCCCGCAGCAAAGAAAAAAGCGCCGCCGTCCAAAGGGCAGCGGCAGCGTGTATAAACTGAGCGGGGCGCGGGCAAGACCGTATGTGGCGCTTACGGCCTGCAGGGACGTTCTGGGCACTTTTGAAACGGCAGGCGAAGCCGTACAAGCATTAGACGCTTACAACGCCCAGAACACCCCCGCAGCGCGTCTAAAGTGCACCTTTGCGGATGCCTATGCCCAATGGAAAGCGCAGCCCAAATTTGACAAGCTCAGCACGGACATGCAAAAAGGGTACGAGCTAGCCTATGCAAAGGCTGAGCCGCTATATGACCGACAATTGCGGGACTTGAAAGCGGCAGATTATCAACAGGTCATTGACGCAATGGTGGAAAAGGGGCTCTCCCGCAGCTCCTGCGAAAAGCAGCGCACACTTTTCAGCCAGATCTGCGAGTGGGCAATGGCGCAGGACATCATAAACAAAAATTACGCTATGCTGCTGCAGCTCCCGGCGGCTACAGGAAAAGCAGAGCGCACCCTGACCGCCCAAGAGATCGAGCAGATCAGCAGCCGACAGAACGACCCGAAGTTTGGGCAGACGGCGCAAATCGCAATGGTGCTACTTTATACTGGCATGCGCATCGACGAGCTGCTTTCCATGCGCTGCGAGGATGTGCATCTGAAAGAGCGGTACATGCAGGGCGGTGAAAAGACAGAAGCAGGCAAGAACCGCATCATCCCCATCCTTGAGCCCATTTACAAGATCATTGCCTTTTGGATGCTGGACAGCGGGTGTGAATGGCTGATTCCATCCAAGGCCGGCACAAAGCTGGATAAGCGCAACGTGGCTACAAAGTTCCGGGCGTTGATGCAGGAATGCCATATAGAGGGTGTGCATCCACACACGCTGCGTCATACAGCCAGCAGCAAGATGGTGGAGTGTGGTCTGGAAAAGACCGCCGTGCAGGCAATTCTCGGGCACAAAAATTTCTCCACCACGGCCAACAAGTACGTGTCCCACAACGATCCAGCCTATTTGTTGCAGGAAATGCAGAAGATGAAGTACTGATTTGTTAGACTGTTTGTTAGATTATCATGATCATTCAGGAGATTTTAAGGCATTTCAAGCAAAAAGAAAAACGCACGGACGATTTGTTTTCATCGTTCGTGCGTTTATTTTTGGAGCTGGTGACAGGAGTTGAACCCGCAACCCACTGATTACAAATCAAGTCTATTTGACGTGTTAATGTAAACAATTATTGATTTGTTGGGTTATTGTTAGATTATGCGTCTCGTGCCCCAATGTTGAAGCTTATGTAAAAATAGCACATTTTATGTCTTTTTACAAGTCGCTTATCTTCCGCATTACCAGCTCATACTCTTTCGGGTACGCCAGCTTTATTGCCTTCATGTGCTCGTCAAGCACCTGCATCAGACCGCCGAAAGGAACAGAGCTGGCAGCCGCCACAAAGTCGCTTTGTGGTTCCGCTGCTGTGGAGTACGCCGCCCGGTAATCCGTGGGCGGCAATGCCTGGGTCTGCGTTTCAGGTGCCTGCTTTTCTTCCAGCTCGTCCCGCACAGTGCAGAGGGCGGCAAGCTTGTTGACGCTTTGCCAGCTGGTTTCTTCGCACTTGAGCTTGCGAATGTGCTCATTGATCTCGTCAATATCCATGCCTGCCGTCCTCCTTCCTTATGCGTTCCGCAGGATGTCTGCCGCCCGCTTGTAGGCGTCACGCTCTGCACCGGTGGCTTCCTGCATCATGTCCTCGATGTCGGAGATCATGCGCTCACGGCCATCCGTGCGGGAGTAGTGCCCGCGCACATAGTGACGGCCACGGTTGGCGTAGCTGTTGCCCCGGTTGTAACCGTTCCCGGCATCGTGGCCAAAAGTCCCGCGCATGTCAGCTTCCCACTCACCCGCACGGCTGTAATCGCCGCCCTCGCAGTAGTCCTCGATGCGGTGGATGTCCAGAATGATATCCACGATCTCGCCGATCATCTCGATATCACCCGGGGAGCGGTTCTTTTTGTCGGTCAGCTCCATGAGCTCGTCGCACATTTCGTCCTTCAGGTGATTCAGTTTATCCAGCATGACTTTATCTCCTTTCTTATGCTACCCGCTCAACGATCAGATTGCTGTTTGCAATGCTGACAGCCTGCGTACTGGTGTTTTTAACCGCTACGGTCACGCAGCAGCCGCGCGGCACCTCGATGAAAGCAGCCACAAAAACGTTGAAGTAATTTTCGACTGCCGCCGGGGTGACAATGGCGGTCGCACTGGTCAGCGACTCACCGCCGACAGCCAGCGCCACGGAAATGGGTCCCACGGTGCCGCCGGTGGGAATGGCGATATTGCCGCCAAAGCTTACTTTGAAACGGGCCCGGCACTGCCCGCTGGGCAGACCGCGCAAGGTCACAAGGCCGCTTCCCTCACGGTGCACGATACAAGCAGGGGCTTTCACTGCGGTCTCGGTCAGGGGAAGGTTTTCCCCCGCCGCCACGATGACGGTGTTGGAGTTGCTAAATTCAGCCATTTTATCGGCTCCTTTCATAGAAAAACGCCGGGACTGCTGCCCCGGCGCTCTGGTTTGCAAAATCAGCTCAGGGGCTGAACATTTTGATGTGGGCATTTCCATTTTGGAAACAACCACTCAAAAAGCTGTCGTGATTCAGTTATGCGCAGCTGCCGCAGCCGGTCCCACAGCCATAGTAAATGGCGTTGGGGTTGGGCACCTGATAGGCAGGCACGGGAGCTTTCTGCTGCAGAGTCCCGATGATCTGGTTGGTCTGCGCATTCATCGCGGTGGTCAGGAACGCGCTCTGGCGATCCTGAGAAGCAGCCCGACGCAGCTCGTTGTTCTCGCTCTGCAGGGTGGCGATCTTATCGTTGGTCAGGAAGTCGAGCACCGCGCGGGTGTTGCTGTTCTGATTCTCGATAATGTCCCGGGTGTTGTTGTTCATGGCATTCTGCGTTGCGCAGAAGCCCTGCTGCATCTGGTTCCGGGTGTCGCACTCTTGAGTGGCCAGATTGTAGTTGACTCCCTGGATCGCGGTCTGGGTCTTGCAGCAGCAGTCTGCCAGCTGTGTAGCCAGAGCATTCTGACCCTGCATCAGCGCGATGTTGGTGCCGTTGAAGCCCTGCTGCATGGCGTTGGTGACGCCGTTCAGGCCCTGCTGCACGCCGTTGAAGCCCTGAAGCATCCCGGTGTTCATGGCGTAGAAGCCATCGCACAGGCCGCTTTCCAGCCCATTCAGCTTGTTCATGACGCTCTGATTGTCGAAGCCGCGCTGCAGGTCTGCCTGTGTGACAGCGCTGGTCATATAAGGCGAAGCGCCGCCCATGCCGCCGCCCCAGCCAAAGCCGCCCATGCCGCCCCAGCCGAACATGCCGAAAATCAGAAAGAGGACGATCCAGCCCATCCAGTCGCCTCCCCAGCCGTTGAAGCCGTTGCTGTAGCCGTTGGCGGGCTGCACCGGCATGGTCAGAACCGTGCTATCAGAAGAAAGAGACATAGTTTTACTCCTTTACGTTAGATTTTTAAATTTATTCTAAATGCGGCCGCATTTCAGAATCCGAACATATTTTTCATGCCGTTGAGCATCGGCGCGATCTGCTGCGCCCGCTGCTGAATGGCGTTGAGCTGCTGCTGTGAGAGCTGGCCGGAGGTGAGCATCTGGTTTATCATCTCCTGCGGGTTCTTTCCCTGCATCTGGCCCATAAACTGCTGGAACTGCCCGCCAATGGGATTCTGGGTCTGTCGGCCCATCGAGTTATACAAGCTGCTGCCCATCGTTTAGCCCTCCTTTTCCGGCTCTGGTGCTTCTTGCTTCTCCAACGCCGCCAGCTTTGCCGCCAACTCGTCGAACTCCTTGCGGGTGACATACTCCCCGCCTGCGGCTTGCGTGGCTGCAATCGACGCTTTGGGGCCGCTGGTGCGCTCTTTGTAATCGTAAATGCGAAGAGGGAACGGCCTGCCGTCCTGCCCCACTTCTTTGATGTAGAAGGTATCGGAATCGGCATCCAGTAAAAGCACTCGGCTCCCGTTGGCTACCAGATAGCCCCGGGCAGCCGCTTCGCCCTGTACCCAAATAAAGCCGCTGTCAGTCGGTGCGGTCTGCCCCTGCATTGTCGGCATCATGACGGGCTGGGGCTGGTACTGTGCTGCCCTGAGCTGTTCCAACTGCCCTTGCGGCTGTTGCGGGTAAAACACTTGTGGGTATCCGTTATAGATCGGCATGGATCAGTCCTCCTTGTACCAGTAGTAGATCGGGCATTCTGCGCCGCTGTCCCAGCTGTCCCACCACGCGCCGTCGATCACGGCCAGAACGTGGCCGGAGCAGCCCAGTACATACACGCCGCGCGGATACTCCCGGGCAAAATCTGCCACGGTGTAACAGGTGGTGCAGTCTGCTTCCACCATGCGGCGCTTGTAGCCCTGTTTTTGAAGATACGCGCCCCATGTGCGGTTAGCGCTGGGCATATCGCCGAGGGCGTAACCGGTGAGCGCCAGCGCAATATACGCCTGCTCCCAGCTCCGGCCGGTGGCCGCAGCTACCGCCCGCACTACGCAGTCCCCGACGCTGCTCCCGCGCGGGTTTGGGTTAAACTTGTGCCACATGGCACCCCCTCCCTTTGCGCCCAGTGTACTTTTTTAAACCGCCGTGAGAGACAACGAACGCACAACGAAGGACAAAAAAGAAAAGCGCCCACACAGCACAGGGCTGTATGGACGCTCAAGGATTTGCACGCAACGCGTATAAAATTTTCAAAAAAGTCTTGACAATTACACGCAATGCGTGTATAATAAAGACCGTGAAAGACACCACACAAACACATGGAGACATGGAGGTAACAATTATGAAAAAGCTTACTGCTGACGAGTTCGCAACTAAGGTTATGGCCACCGGTACCGAAATTGAGTGCGACAACGGCGTTTGGATGATTTACGCGCACCTTACCGATGATGGCGACGTCAAGACCTCTCATCTGGACGCTCGCGACCTGATGGTCACTACCAGCATCGAACTCTCCGATAAAGAGGGTGAGGCACTCATGAACGGCAATCTGGACGACGTTGAGAGACAGGCCGTCGTGGAAGATCTTTACCCGAAGTATCTTGAAGCTCTGGAAGATATGGAGTAAAGAAAAGTCCCCAGCCGATGTGCGAACATCGACCGGGGAGATTTAAGAAGGAGAAGACTATGTATACTACTGCTGAACTCTTTATTATGGCTGCTGACCCGGAAGCGTCCAGGGCAGCGTTCCTCAACAACATCACTCTTAGCGTCCCGGATGACACTTCCGGCTGCATCGACTTGGATGCCGAGAAGGCAAGGCTGTCCACCATCTGGGATTTAGCTCATCTTCCAATGCGTGAGCTAGTAGTCCGCACCAGTCTGTCTCAGACCACTTTTGCAAAGCGGGCGGGCATTCCGCGGCGAACCGTGCAGGACTGGTGCTGTGAAAAGCGTGCGTGCCCGGCGTATGTCCGCTTTTTGCTGGCGGAGCACTACAAGCTGCTGTAAAACAAAAAATCCCCCACTTTGCCTACAAAGTACCCCGCGTAGAACGCAGGGCTTCGGCAAAGCAGGGGATTTTTTTATGCTGCCAAAACGGCAAAGTCTAAAATCAAGAGCGGAACCGCCCACAGGCAATGCCGCTCTCTACAAAGACCGTAGCCTTTCAAATATCCACCCTAATGCGCTTCTTTGAGAGGCCGGGTGGATTTGCTGATGTTATTATACCACAATCAATCCGTCACGACAAGAACCAGCGCAGGGCCGTTGACGCTTACCGCTGCGTCCTGATAGGGCTCAACAACGGTCGTTTTCACGCCCTCGCGTTTGCGAAGCTCTGTAATAAGATTTGCGGTCGGAACATTTTCGAGATTCACGGTGAGCTCCTTTCGTCTAGCTTTTTATCAATAATTTTTAGCCTATTGCCGATTGATGTCCGACAATACGGCACACGCGCTGCAATATCAACTTGGCATAGCTGGTCAACGTACCGCAACCGGGCGATTTTCCGGTCATACCTCCCAAGCGGCGCACGTTTTATCACAGCTTTTATCTGTTCTGCATTAAGCCCTTGCAACGCTGGCGGAAAGACTACACGAGCCGCCGCCACGGGCAGAACCGAGCCAAAAAGGCTGCGGCAACTGCCCGGCGTTGCGAACCATACTGCCAATGACGGCGAACCGGTGACAAAACGTCACCATTTTGACAGCGTCGGCAAAATGGTATGTTTTCGTGAGGCCACGAAAACGTGCGCAGACCATTTTCGTGATGCCACGAAATTGCTCTTGTGCGGCGTACATTTTGTTGGTGTCAACAAAATGCTCGTATGTAGTGCTGGTCATGGTGTTACTCCTTGTTATCCAAAACGATTACTGCGTACACGCGGAGGCTTTCCAACTTTTTAATAACGGCATTATAAGTTGCTTCCGTTGCGATGTGTGCGATGCGCTCCAGCTCGTTGTTCTCTTTTGATGCAGCGATAATTTCATCCGCAGATACGTGTTTCATGGATTCAATCAAATCGAGCAAATCTTCGACATTTACTGCGTTCATATCATCGCTCCTTGCTTAGTGCCGCTTTCATGTAGCTCATAAATTACCCCTTGTTGATGGTAGGCTTCTTTTCTGCAAGTGCCTTTTTCATCATGCTGACGGCTTTTTCGATCACGCTGTCCAGCACTTCATCGGTGATGAAAGGCTTCAGCCAGTCCGGCAGTGCGCCGCGCAGCGCGGCAAAGACCTGTGCCTTTTTCTTTGCGCCCTGGCCGCTGCCCATGATGCTGTCCTCGGCGATGGTCACGAGCTCCAGTGCCCACTGCTTGACGTACTGCTTGTAGCCCAGCCGGATGGCACCAACGGCCAGCGCGGCAAAGCCGATGAGCATCAGTACCAGTGCGATGGGTGCGGGGATAAAGTTAAACATTGCTTCCATGATTTGTTACTCCTTTCAGTAGGTAGTTGTTAATATCGGATTTGCTTTTTTGCATACCTTCGCGATTGTTTCCGGACAGCTGTGAATCCAAAAGATTTTGTACGCCAACGAGTACGAGACGCATTTCTTCATCGAGGCCGTCAAAGCGGCGCAGGTCTCTTGCAAGGGCCTGTGCGTGCTGAAGCTGTCCCTGTTCCAGCACGCCAAGTCTTTTTTCGAGCGTATCCATTCGCTTGTTCTGCGCATCGTCGGGGGCCTGTGCCTTTTTGATGTACTTGTGGATGATGTCCAGCACCTTGTCGATGGTGATGGCGGCGGCGCACAGGCTGCCCAGGATGCCAAGCACCCACAGTAAAGCTTCTTTTTCGGTCATTTACCCTCCCGGAGACGGGTCAGACCCTTCTTGCTGATGATACCCGCATAGTCCTTGTATGCGTGGGACATGTCAACGTTGGTGGTCACACCGGGTACACGGGCCTTGCTGGTGTACTGCCACATGCCAAAGGGCCAGCTGGGAGCAGGCTTCTTCGTGCGGTATGCCGCCAGCCACACGTCGTATGGTTTCAGCTCTGCACCGCCCATGTACAGGAAGGTGTTGCCGAACCACAGGCCGGTGTACAGCATGGCGTACACGCCCCAGCTTTCCACCGTGCTCAGCATGTAAGCTGTCAGGTCGGTCAGCGCGGCCTTGCCAAGCGGCTTCTGCACTTCGTCCTCGATGTCCACGGCCACCGGCAGCTCAAAGCTCCGGCCGGTGAGCAGCTTCTTGAAGTACGCCAGCTCCCTGTCGGCCTGCTCCCGGTTGACCGCCTTGAAGTAGCCATACACGCCGCAGGGGATGCCCAGCCGCTTGCACTCGCTGTAATTGCGGGAAAACTGCGGGTCAGTGTAGGGCGCACTGGGTCTGCCCGTTGCGCTGTTGCCCATGGCGCGAATTATTACACCGTCCACCTTCCCGCTTGCCTTGACCTTCTCCCAGTCGATCGTGCCCTGATACCGGGACACGTCCATGATTTCAGCCATAGCGTCCTCCTTACTGCGTAATTTCCTCAAAGTCGCTCTTGATGAGAATCGCCTTGACCTTCTCCTTCAGCAGGCGGGGGCAACGCTCATACAGAGCCTTTGCATCCTCCATAGTCTCAGCAGACATGATTTCCTGTGCCCACAACATTGCCATCATAAATACCATCCTTTCGATTTTTTGTGTGATTTTATGCATAAACAATCTCGCTCATTTCAAGCAAGCACTGTTTCAACATCTCGTTTTCTTTTTGCAGTGCCGCCACCGTGTCCGGCAGCTTCTCCCGGGCTTCGGCCTTTTTGCGCGCTTCTTCCTGCGCGGCCAGCTCTTCGGCGGTGTAGCGGATGTACTTCTGGATGGGTACCTTTTCCACCCATTCCTCCTGTGCCTGTACTCCGGGGCGGTCAACGACCTTCTGCACATCCTTGCCACCGTTCGGATACTCGGTCACTGTCTCCCAGTGCCACTGCTCCTCCACGCCCTCTACGGCGGGGTGGGTGATCTCTTCGGTGCTGGCGGTCAGGTAGCCAAGGGTCAGGTCGGGGTTTTCCACGACCGCGCCGGTCTCGTCAATGATCTTCATGGTTCAAAACCTCCTTTCTCAGGCCACGCGCCGCCAGATGTGCACATAGTAGGCGGCAGGCTGCACGGTGGCGCTGCGGCCGTAGATGGCATTAGACTTGGACGCATCCAGACTGAACTTATATACATAAGAAAAGGAATTGTATTCGCCCGTAGATGCGATCACGTTGCCGGCAGTGAATGCGCCGGATACCTTATGTTCACCCTTTTTTACATCCGCGACAAAAGAGCCCGTGATGTTCGGCAGTCCGGCTTCCACGGTGGTGCCCGCTGCGTGGGCGTAGGACGCACCCATCAGCACCCGGTTCTGCGCAATCTCCTGCCATGTACCTCCGAACAGTGCGGCGGGACTGGTAGTGCTGACTGTTTGAAAAATACTGCCCACGGGGTAGGCTGCCAAAGCGCTGTCCGCAGAAAGCGTTCCGTCCGCATCGACCGTCAGACCGCTGCCCACCTTCACGCCGCCCAGCGTGGTGGCGGTGGCAACGGGAAGCTTTATGTTTTTCAGCGCATCGCCAACAGCCTTTGCGTCGGCTGGAGCGCCCTCGACGCTTAGCGTCTTGTCGGTGCTCACGATGGCCGCAGCTCTGTCCGCTTCAGCTTTAGCAGAAGCGGCAGAGCTTCCCGCGCTCTTTGCGTCTGCGGACGCTGACCGTTCGCTTTGGGCTGCTTCGGCGGCGGAGGTCCGGGCAGCGCTTTCGCTCTCTGCAGCTGCTGCGGCCTTTTTCGTCGCGGTGCTGGCTGCTCCGGTGGCGGTCTGAGCGGCCTGCAGGGCGGCCTGCTGCTGGTCTGTCACTTCCTCGGCGTACTGCTTGACGTACTCCATGCCCTGTGCGATGTCCTCACGGACTTCCACGCCGCGCTCAGCCTTACGGATTCCCGCAATGGCTTCATCAAAAGTTTTATCCATAAAACACCTCCTGTCTTATTAGCCTGACATGTACCCTTTGAGCGATCGACTCAAATCGTAAGCATCGGACGCTTTGCGTGCACTCAAAGCTTGCAGGTCGCTGATGCTGGAAAACTCAGTGCCAAATGTAAACTCCTTTTTATCCGGCGAATCCAACGGCTCAACAAGTTTGGAACACAGCAGCCAGGTATCTACACCATGCGGTGCAGAGAAAATGTGCGTTTGCTTTCCAAGCGCAATACGGCTGACATCAATATCAGCGTCTTTCAGATCGACCGCTTTGACTGTCATGCCGTTCAGATAGCGCAGATTTTTGGCAAGTTCTTCCTCTGCCGCATCCAGTAAAGACTGCGGCGTGCTTTCGATGCCTTCAATAAAGATCACTTTTGTGATGATGCCAAAAAGCTTTTGCGCAGCCAAATCGTTTGCGGTTTCTGTAATGGTTTCTCCCCATGAAAAAACAAGCCATGTTATCTTTTTGGCACCTACCGCGATCACCCGCGTGTAGATATCCTCTGCTTTGACGTAGTCGGTCAAATCCAGCAGGTTTGTTCCAAAAGCCACCGTCTGGGTGTTTTTATCGGTGATCGCCTGCAGATAGTCCAGATACCGGCGCGGTTTTCCGTCATGATCTTCTGCATGGCGCAGCACCAGATATCCGCCGTACTTTTCAACCAGCTCACTCTGCAAGATGTCCCATGTAATGCCATAGTTTTTTCCATCGCCAAAGCTGTATGTAGGTTCCTTCACATCAAACAAAAAGCGAGAATCAGTCTTGCCGTTGATAGCAAGGATGTATTTCCCGTTTTGCTCGGTGATCTTAAAGGTCTTGGATTCAGATGCCTGCTCAACGTTGTAAATGGAGTACGTGCCAAAATTTTTGTTGCAAGTACCGCAGACGATTTCGGCTTTTTTCACTTCGACCTTTGCGGCGTACGTTTTGCCCTTTACATAGGCTGCAAACAGACGCACGCGGAAATTGTTGCTTCCGATCCGTGAAATAATGCGACCTTCCGCAATGTGCTCTTCATCGATTTCCCAGCTCAGGCAGGAAGCTTTGTTGATCTCTGTTTCCTCATAGAAAATATTCGTCTTTCCATCCACGGGATCTACAATTCCCCAATGGTAAATGTAATCTCCATCATTAGAATCGTAGCTGTAACCCACCTGCACGACTTTGATGCCGTCGATATAGGGCACGATCATGGGAATGTCCATTTGCACATTGCCAGGAGTAAAAGCTTTGTATGCATCTACCATTCCGTTGTGGTTATCGCAGATCCATTCCAAAAACTGCGAAAAGCTCACATTTTTTGCAGCGTATGGCGCAATGCCGCTGTCATTCAGATACGCAAGCTCCCCTTCACAGTAGATTTTCTGACGCATCAAAAAATCCTGCTCATGGCTCATAGGACGGCCTTGCCAGATGGAAACGCCGTCCTGTTCCACCTCTACCGTAGTGCGCAGCTTTTGCAGCGCAGAGTGTGCCACATTGCCCAGCGGCATGGTAAACTCAAAAGAGCCAGCTTTACCCACTTCGCGGGTCAGCGTGGGGCTGATGAGCTTTTTCGTGTCGGTAATGTCGCTGATATCGTGGATACAGACCTTAGTTTTCCATGTGTCTACATCCGTCTGCACACCAGCATAAACTTTGTAGCTCATAGGCTTGCCCCCAAATACTTGATACTGATGCTGCAGTCTGCCGATGCAGCAAAAACGAGGGTGCCCACTACGCCATCCGGCATAGTAAGCCCCTCGATATACTGCCAGTCGGTGGACTTGGCCAGAATGCCCACCTCAAAGCCATTGAGAGACACCGCGATGTTTGCGGCGGTCTCGCTGCGCTGGAAGTAGATGCCGGCCGCACGCGGTGCACCGGTGATGGACACCTCTTTGTCCTCGCCCGCCTTGAGCGGGATATTCGTGTAGTTGCGCACAATATCATGCTCAAAGTTGAAATCGTCCCACAGCCAGTCGTTGGTGCCGTCGTAGACGCTGCGCTTGAAGGGGTTGCAGGTGCCGGTGATGGTAAAGGCGCTGGAAAGCCGGTCGCGGGATGGTGTGACTTTCCAAAGCCCTTCCCAGTACCACGCCGGGTCTTCATCAAAGCGGCACTGCAGCCACTTGCCATGAATGGCGTTGGCGATGGTGCTTTCGATGCTGGGCCACTTGCTTTTTGGCGCGTTGCAGAGCAGCTCCATGGTGATGGTGCGCTTTTTATAGTGCACCTTGCCGTCGTCCCATGTGGTCAGGTTCAGCAGCGAATCAGATCCGGTGACCTGCACAAGGTATTCTTCCGGTTCTGCCGCGCCGATTTTAGGACTGCCTACCTTGAGGTACAGCCCCCAATCTGTCAGGGTGTGAAAATTGCCGATTTTTGCCCCCAGAAGCTTTGCCATTACACACCCCTCGCTTTCCGTTCCACTGTCACGCCGATGCGTGCATCTACGTTGGTCGCCATGCGGGTCGACAGCACGCCCACCAGTTCACCGGAATCCATGACCACCTGACCCTTGCCGATGTCTGGCAGATGCTCGTCCAGCATCCCCTCGATGCGTTCCAGAATGCTGGTCTGCCGGTCAACAATGGACTGCTGGCCGGTGACGCGGTACTGCAGGGCCGCACGGGTGGAGAAGGTGCCCAGACTGTCATACATGCCGGTTTTGTCAAAGGGGCTCTGGTAGTGGCTGACAGGCTTCTGATTATTCTTCTTGTCCATCCACATGGCAAGGCCAATGCCGCCAGCGACAGCGCCCACGCCCAGGATCAGGGCAAGAATAGGATTTGCTGCAACAAAAGACACGATAGTGCCCAGCGCAGACGTGATGCCGCCAGCCATGCCGGAAAAGCTCTGGACGATGCTGCCTAGAGCGCCGCCCACGCCGCCGGAGCCTGCAAGATCGTCGATGATCTCACCAAAAGCCTTGACCGAATTGGTCACACCGTCGATATCGGATTTTACCCCGCCGTCAGAAAAAAGCTTCTG
>ENA-UEPD01001296-UEPD01001296.1-human-gut-metagenome-genome-assembly--contig:-NODE-1296-length-14540-cov-4.135103_pt1 | contig 14540 bp, 10 predicted proteins | sample MGYA00242895_ERZ507906 | MGnify/ENA primary metagenome ERZ507906 (study PRJEB26167, sample SAMN06115416) | human gut metagenome | host: Homo sapiens | place: China:Guizhou | collected 2015-03-03... | reverse complement strand
TTTGCGGAGTTTAATGAGGTGTCAGATCTGATGGGGAAGAGAATTGTTTTTATATGGCTTTTATTGGCGTTCGCTTGGGTAGCGAAGAGCCAGAACTACATGATAAAAGGAATCGTGACTGATTCCATTACGGGAGAACCTTTGCCTTATGTGGCTGTGATTTTGAAGGGAACTACGATAGGTGCTACGACAGATCTGGATGGGGCTTTTACGCTTTCCTCTTCATCTAAGGTACGTACTTTACAGGTCTCTTATTTGGGTTATACGGAGAAAGAATTGAAATTCGTTCCGGGTAAAGCGGAACATTTGAAGATTCAGCTAGCTCCGACAAGTATTAATTTGTCGGAGGTGATCATCAAGCCGGGAAAGGAAAGATATCGGAAGAAGGATAATCCTGCGGTTACCTTTATCAAAAACGCTATCGCACGTCGGGAGAGCAACGATCCTCGTAATCATGATTATTTTCGGTATGATCAATACGAGAAGATGGTCTTCGCTATGAACGATTACCAACCGAAACCGAAAAAGGATGGAAAGGCGGGAAAGTTTGACTTCTTGACTGAGTTTATCGATACGTTGGAGGTGGGAAAGACGATCTTGCCGGTATCCGAACGTGAGAAAATCCAGACCGTTTATTATCGTAAAGACCCGAAGACGGAAAAGAGGGTCGTTCAGGCTACGAAAGCGGCTGGTGTGGATGAGGTCTTCTCACGAGACGGTATGCAACAGTTCTTGAATGAGGTATTCCGGGAAGTGAATATCTTCCAGAATGATATTCCTTTGTTCTTGAACCGTTTCGTAAGCCCTATGTCTACGATGGGACCTAACTTCTATAAATATTATTTACTGGACACGGTGGAGGTCGCCGGACAGAAGTGTGTGGATTTGGGTTTCGCTCCGTTTACTCCGGAGACGTTCGGCTTTACGGGACATCTTTTTATCACGTTGGATTCTACTTATTTCGTGCAGAAGGTTAAGTTGAATGTCCCGAAGAAGATCAACTTGAATTTTGTCGGTGGAATGACGATCGAGCAGACTTTCGACCGTGCCCCGGATGGGACTCGTATCATTACGAAAGATGATATCAACGTGGACTTCAAATTGACGGAGAAATCGAAAGGAATGTATGCCCGCCGTTTGAATATCTATTCGAATCAAGCGTTTGAGGGACCCGATGATCCTAAAGTATTCGAGGAGAGCGCACCTATTATTATACCGATGGAAGCTTATCGCCGTTCGGCGGATTTCTGGGAGGAGAATCGTCCTACTGAGGCGGGAACTCGCAAGCAGAATAACGTGGAGTTGCTAATGGCGAAACTTCGTTCCGTTCCTATTTTCTATGTGACGGAGAAGGTTGTTTCGATCCTTACCTCCGGTTATATCGCGACGAATAAGATTCCGGCGAAGAGCAAGTTCGAGTTTGGCCCGATGAACACCTATATCAGTGGTAACGCGATTGAGGGGGCCCGCTTCCGTGTCGGTGGAACCACGACAACGGCGTTCAGTAAACGTCTTTTCTTGGATGGTTATTTGGCTTATGGATCGAAAGACCGCAAGTTGAAATATGATGGTATCGTAGAATATTCTTTTATCGATAAGAAGGATTATCGGAAAGAATTTCCCGTGCATTCTATTCGCTTCGAGTACCTATATGATATCAACCAGTTAGGTCAGCAGTATATGTATACCAACAAGGATAATATGTTCTTAGCCTTGAAGCGGCAGAAGGATACACGTGCCACCTATTTAAGGAATATGGAACTGACCTATTACCGTGAACATTATAACGGCTGGGCTTATGGGGCGGTACTTCGGAATTTTAAGGAATACTCAACCGGTTACGCTGCGTTCGACCGTATCGGTCCGGATGGCCAGATCACGGCTACCGATTCCTACCGGATGTCGGAAGTGGAGTTTAAGTTCCGTTTTGCCCCGAATGAGAAATTCTACCAGACTCGTAATTACCGTTATCCGATTACGCTTGACGCACCGGTATTCACCTTGAACCATACGATGGCTTTCCAAGATGTATTAGGTAGTTCGTATGATTATCAGAAGACGGAGATCGGTATCCAGAAACGCTTCTGGTTCTCTGCTTTCGGTTATGTGGATATTCTCGCTAAAGCAGGTAAAGTTTGGACAAAGGCCCCTTATCCTTTGTTGATCTTGCCGAACGCAAACTTGTCGTATTTGGTGCAACCGGAATCTTATACGAATATGAACGCGATGGAGTTCATCAATGATGAGTACGCTTCGTGGGATATTACTTATTTCATGAACGGAGCCTTATTGAACCGTATTCCGCTTATCAAGAAGTTAAAATGGAGAGAGGTCTTTTCTTTCCGGGGTATGTTCGGTCACTTGACGGATAAGAATAATCCGTATATCGGTGAGCAAAATGAGGGCTTGTTCTTATTCCCGCAGGGCTCTTACCTGATGGACCCGTCTACTCCTTATATGGAGGCGGGTGTCGGTATCGAGAATATCTTTAAGTTCTTGCGTTTGGATTATGTATGGCGTCTGACCTATAAGGATCATCCGGGCATCCAGACAAAGGGTATACGTTTTATGATGAAGCTATCCTTCTAGGGCAAGTATTATTTCCAGTCGCTGAACTCAAAACTTAATTGTTCCCAACGGTCTTTCGTATGAGGCTCCTCTTTTACGGGATTAGATACGGATAGGCCGATCAGTCGGATGGGATGCTCGGTATATTCCACTTCTTTCAGTAATTCCTTGGCCAAGGGAAGGATCTTATCTAAGGTTGTTAACTCTTCCGGACGGCTGAGGCTTCTCGTGATTTGGTTGAAATCATGGAACTTGACCTTTAAGGTCAGTGTGTTTCCCTTGAATCCGGAACGTTCCAGCCTGCCGATAAGTTCGGTCGCTACGTGATAAAGCTCGATGATAACAGAGGATTTGCGGGAGATATCTTTTTCTAGCGTATGCTCGCAACCTACCGACTTCCGGATTCGTACCGCTTCTACGGGACGGTTGTCTATACCTCTGGCAAACTCATAATAAAGTATTCCCGCCTTTCCGAACTGGCGGGTAAGCATCTCCCCCGAACATTCCCGTAATTGCAGTCCGTTGTGGATACCGAGCGTATGCATTTTTCGGGCTGTTACGGGACCTACTCCCCAGAAAGACTCGATGGGAAGACGGGCTATGAAATCGAGGGCTTGGCTTGGGTGAATGGTACATAATCCATTGGGTTTTCGATAATCCGAGGCTATTTTCGCTAGAAATTTGTTGTAGGAGACTCCCGCTGACGCTATCAGGTTCAAATTATCCCAGATCCGTTTCTTGATCTCCTTGGCGATATCTACAGCGAGAGAGATGCCTTGTTTATTATCGGTGACATCCAAGAAGGCTTCATCCAAGGAAAGGGGTTCTATGATATCCGTATAATCGTGGAAGATCTCGTGGATCTGGCGTGAGACGGATTTATATACGTCCATCCTTCCGTGTACGAATATCAGGTCCGGGCATAAACGTTTGGCTTTTTGAGACGCCATGGCGGAACGTACCCCATATTTCCGGGCCTCGTAGCTAGCGGCGGCTACTACGCCTCTCTGCTCCGCATGCCCGACCGCTAGGGGTTTTCCTCGCAACTCCGGATGGTCTCGTTGTTCCACCGAGGCATAAAAGGCATCCATATCGATATGTATGATCTTTCTCAAGATAGCTCTTTTATTACTGATATTCGCGATAAGCCCCTTCGTCGGTTTATGAAGCCGATAACCGCATTATAAGATCTCTACGGAGTTAATGACGATATTCTCGGTCGGACGATCTTGCTTGTTGGTCTTGGAGGACTGTATGGCGTCTACGACATCCATGCCTTCTACCACTTCGCCGTAAACCGTGTATTGATTGTCGAGGAACGGTACGCCACCTACATTCTTGTAAGCCTCACGGAGTTCCGGGTTTAACTTTACCTCGTCTTTCCGCTTCTCGGCCTCCAGCTCGGTCTTGCCGATCAAGGTATCACGAAGGATCGCCAGTTCTTCCTTGTTACCACTGCGATAGAATTCCATGATCTTAGGCTTGTTCTCGTTTTGCAGGCGGGCGAATATCTCTTGTTTCAGACGGCCTTCCAGTTGCTTTTCCATCTGGTTCAACTCTTGTTCCGAATACTTTTTCCCCGTTACGATATAGAATTGGGAGGCGGAAGAGGCCTTTTCCGGGTTCACTTCGTCTCCGGTACGTGCGGCGCAAAGGGCTCCTTTCTTATGGAAATATTTCGGGTAACGGAATTCGGCGGGAACGGTATAGCCCAGATCGCCCGCTCCCAGTTGCTTGTTCATTGGGGCATCCTTGGAAGTTACGTCACCTCCTTGTATCATGAAATCCTTGATCACACGGTGGAACAGCAAGCCGTTATATTGCCCTTCTTTTACCAACTTGATAAAGTTATCACGATGTAATGGCGTGTCGTTATATAATTTCAGCTTTATATCTCCTTTGTTGGTGTGCATAAGCACCCTTGTCTCAGTTGCTTGATTTTCCATTTTACTTATTTTTCTATGAGTTTCATTGACTTGATCTTTATGTTCTTCGTGGGCCTGTCTTCGGCGTTCGTCTCGACGAACTGTATCTTATCCACGACTTTCATACCCTGTATAACCTCTCCGAACACCGTATAGTTGCCGTCCAGATGAGGCGTTCCGCCTTCCAGCATATAGGCTTCTTTTTGCTCCGGCGTAAACTCGATGCCTTTCTCCTTGGTCATCTTATCTAGCTCCATCTCCGTAAAGAACTTTCCGGTCACGATATAGAATTGAGTCGCTGATGAGGCCTTCTCGGGATTCTCCTCATCCGGGGTACGTGCGGCACAGAGCATTCCCCGCTTATGGAAATATTTCGGATACACGAACTCGGCGGGGATGGTGTAATCTAGATCTCCGTCGCCCAGATGTGCGTCCAAGGGAGCGTCTTTCGAGTTGATATCGCCTCCTTGTATCATGAATTGCTTGATAACCCGATGGAACAATAATCCATCGTAACGGTGTTCTTTTACGTTCTTGATAAAATTATCCCTGTGCAACGGCGTGTCGTTGAACAGTTTCACCTTGATCTTACCCATATCCGTATCAATCAGCACCAATGTCTCAGTCTCTTGCGCATGCAGCGGGCATAGCGAAAGCATAAATACCGAAACAAACAACATCGTAAGAATCCGTCTCATATTTATTTCTATTAGTTTTAGATGGACAAAAATAAGAATAAATATCGATATCTATGATCAAAGGAATAGGTCTAAACATGATTTCTTTGGTAGGAAACCGTAATAGCGTTACAAACATCTGTAATATATGCACATCGTTTTATGTTGAATCTAGGTAATTTTGTCATAGAAATTTAAAACTCTAAATTCAATATACTATGAGAGCAAGTATCTTAGCTATTTTAATTTTAGGGGGGATTGTCTTAAACATAAAGGCTCAGTTTTCTTATAATGAAAAGGGTCAAGCCATCCCTCCTGCATCACAACCTTTCGGCAAAGAGGCTTTTGAGTCAACCGGGCATACGGTTATACGCTGGTTGGGGAACGCTGGCTTTCTGATTAATAGCCGTGGTACGTGTTTGATGGTCGATCCTATGTTGAAGGGATTTGATATGCCTTTGTTAATAAATATGCCGATTGCCCCTAAAGATGTTCCCCATTTGGATGCGGTATTGATCACTCATTGCGACAATGATCATTACAGTGTTCCTACTTGTACGGAAATGTCTTCTGTATGCCGGGAATATCATTCTACATTCTACATGGATTCTTTGATGGAAACACAGGGTTTGAACTCTTTCGGACATCGTATCGGGGAGACTTTTAATGTTGGTCCGATTTCTATCAAGTTAACTCCGGCTTACCATACGTGGCAAAATGAGTATCCGGGATATACGCGTGAATTTAAGGTTGAAGATTATTGTGGTTTCCTCATGAAAACACCGGATGGCTTAATTTGGGCACCGGGAGATTCCCGCTTTCTTCCTGAGTTCTTGGAATTACCTGCCCCGGACGTGATTTTTTTTGATTTTTCGGATGATTCATGGCATATAGGATTGGAGGGAGCCATAAAGATCGCAAATGCTTATCCTAAAGCGCAGCTTCTCCTGTCTCATTGGGGAACGGTGGATGCTCCCGATATGAAACCATTCAATGCCGACCCTAAAATGCTAGAAGAGCGTATCTTCAATCCGGAACGTGTTCATGTCTTAGCCCCGGGAGAAGTTTTTGACCTTGTAGCTCTCAGATCTAGCGAGGGTGAACAAAGTGCCGAGACATTGATTTTCCCTGCTGACGCAAAGGCTTCGTCGGAGTATAATACGGGGGATGTCTATGTCTCCTTGTTGAAGGAGTCTGGTAATACGATGATCGCACATTTTATATTCAAACCTTACAGTCGTAATTTCTGGCATTACCATCCGGATGCCGAACAAACCTTGTTAGTACTTGATGGAGAAGGATATTATCAAGAGGAAGGAGGAGAGAAACGTGTGATCCGGAAGGGTGATGTGATCGTGACACCTCCTAATGTACGCCATTGGAATGGGGCGACACCGGGTAGCTCTATCGTGTGTATGACCATTACGGAACATGCGATCGAGAATCATGCCGTACAGCTCCGGGCTGTGACGGATAAGGAGTATGACCGATGAAATTGGTATATCTATCTGTGGTTTTGATACATGTTTGGATGTAGGAACGTTGTATTTTTGCCGTGAATGGAATATTAATTAGAAAGGTCATAAGTTATGAGAAAGTACAATGAGATAAGCCGTCGGGGATTTTTGAGGTCGGCGGTATTGGCAGGAACAGGGATCTGTGCTTCTTCCGTATTCAATGGAATGGTTGCCTGTGAGGGCGTGAACAGGCAAGGACCCTCGGCCTTGGATTGTAAAACTAATGCCGTGGTCGGTGTAAAGCGGACATTGGGAAGTGGTACGGCTTCCATGGTTGTATCGGCTATGGGATTTGGTTGTATGGGATTGAATCATCATCGCGGCCAGCATCCCGGCAAGAAGCAAGTAATCGCTTTGGTACATGAGGCCATCGATCGTGGTGTTACTTTGTTCGACACGGCAGAGAGCTATGGTTATCAAACGAATGAACGATTAGTTGGCGAAGCGTTGAAAGGTTATTCGGACCGGGTATTTGTAACTACTAAATTTGGGCATAAGTTTGTGGATGGCGTACAAATCAAGACAGAGGAAGATAGTTCTCCCAACAATATACGTAAGGTGTGCGAGAATTCGCTTCGCAATCTTGGAGTAGAAACTCTCGGTATGTTTTACCAGCATCGTGCGGACCCGAACACTCCGATTGAGGTCGTCGCTGAGACCGTGAACGAATTGATCAGAGAAGGCAAGGTATTGCATTTCGGACTTTGCGAGGTGAATGCCGATACCATCCGCCGTGCCCATAGGATCTGCCCTGTTACGGCTATACAGAGTGAATATCATTTGATGCATCGTGCCGTGGAGGAGAGCGTATTGCCGTTGTGTGAGGAATTGGGTATTGGTTTTGTTCCTTATAGTCCGATAAATCGAGGCTTTTTGGGAGGCTTGATTAACGAGTATACTCGATTTGATCCGGAAAACGACAATCGTCAAGATTTACCTCGTTTTCAACCGGAAGCTATCCGTGCCAATATGCGGATCGTGGAAGTGCTGAATGCTTTTGGGAGGACACGGGGGATCACGCCCGCACAAGTTGCCTTGGCATGGTTAATGAATAAGAAACCTTGGATCGTAGCTATACCGGGGACTACGAAGCTGTCTCATCTGGAAGAGAATTTACGTGCTGCGGATATCATTTTCACCGCCGGTGAGATGAGGGAATTGGAGGATGCGGTTTCCGCTATCCCTGTAGTGGGAAGCCGTTATAATGCGCTACAGGAATCAAAAGTACAGAAATAGATTAAGCTATCGGAAATATGAGACCTGTTTTTATACTTGGTATCATTCTCTTGCTTGTTGGATGTAAACAGCGAGATGAGCGTGTTCTGATGGTGGATGAGCAAGGCAGCTTCGCTGTTGGAGGTACGGTCTTGGTTGATTCATTAGGGCATACTTTTCATGGCGACCATGCGTACGTATTTTATCAAAAGCCGGTCGGAGCGAGGAAATACCCATTGGTATTCGCCCATGGTGTAGGGCAGTTTTCTAAGACATGGGAAACCACACCCGACGGGCGTGAGGGCTTCCAGAATATTTTCTTACGTCGCCGGTTTAGTGTCTATCTTGTCGATCAGCCTCGTAGAGGGAACGCCGGTAGAGGTACGGAGAGCGTGACAATTTCTCCGGCGTTTGACGAGGAGGTTTGGTTTAACCGTTTTCGTGTAGGTATCTGGCCGGATTATTTTGAAGGAGTACAGTTTAAGCGGGATAAGGAAACCTTGGACCAATACTTTCGTCAAATGACGCCGACTATTGGCACGACGGATTTTGAGGTCTATTCGGATGCCTACGCCGCTTTGTTCGACAAGATAGGCCCGGGCGTATTTATTACCCATTCGCAAGGCGGGCCCGTTGGATGGAATACATTGCTTAAGACGAGAAACATTAAGGCTATCGCGTCATACGAACCGGGTGGAGCGGTTCCTTTTCCGGAAGGGCAATTGCCGGAGGAGGCTAAGTTTATTACGCTTTCCAAGAAAATGGAAGGCATTGAAGTACCTATGTCCGTATTCATGGAATATACCAAGGTCCCTATCGTCATTTATTATGGAGATAATTTACCCGAAACCGATGAGCGTCCGGAGTTATATGAATGGACACGCCGTTTGCGCTTGATGAAGATATGGGCAAAAATGCTGAATGATCAGGGTGGGGATGTCACCGTTATTCATTTACCGGAGGTAGGATTACATGGCAATACCCATTTCCCTATGTCGGATTTAAATAATATAGAGGTTGCGGATTTGCTTTCTGAATGGTTACATACAAAAGCTTTGGACTAGGTCTTTTGGGTAATGGAAATATATATAGTATCGTTTTCATTAGGAGGTATTGATCTTTTCACAGAGGTGAAAAGATCGTATCACCCCCGTGAAAAGATCGCTTCACAAGGGTGATACGATAAGAGTCTTAGGCCACGGCTGTTACTTCTTGCTGAGAAATCAGCCATAAGGGCCTTATAATCAGAATAATTTGCTTGGATACTCGCCTGCGTCTACCAAGGCTTGGATCTTATCCACAACGCCTTGACGATCCGCTGCGTAAGTTACGCCGAACCATTTGGAGGTTGTATCCAATACTTTCACACGGGCTGTTCCTTCCGTGATCAATTTATTTACCATCAACGGGATGAAATATTCACTCTTTAAATTACCCATATTGGCTTTTAGGAACTCCTTGAAATATTCCTCGGAATACTCGAAGTAATCGGGAGTGAAGCCCCACATATTCATGGATACCGGCGTATTTTCTTCCAATACGACCTTCTTTCCGTTCTCGTCTACAAACTGGATATCTCCGTCGATACGTTCGATAGCGGTACGCTCCACGACGCCTGTCAGATAACCTTCCTCGTTCGTGGCGCAAACACCACGTGCTACGGAACCGCTCTCGCTCAACGTATTACCTACACGGTAGCCTACCATGCAATAATCATTCTTCTTGCCATCCATCTCAGACAATTGCTTGCCTAATACGGCGAAGCTGTCACGTCCGTAGAAATCATCGGCGTTGATTACGGCGAAAGGCTCATTGATAACCTTCTTGCCCATCAATACGGCATGGTTGGTTCCCCACGGTTTCTCACGTCCCTCCGGGCAAGTGAAGCCCTCCGGAAGATCGTTCAAGTCTTGGAATACGACTTCAACCGGGATATGGTTCTCATATTTGGAGATGATTTTCTCACGGAAGTCTTTCTCGAAAGATTTGCGGATAACGAATACAAGTTTACCGAACCCGCCACGAATAGCATCGAAAATAGAATAGTCCATGATGGTCTCGCCATTGGGACCTAGGCCGTCCAATTGTTTTAATCCCCCATAACGACTACCCATTCCGGCTGCCAATACAAATAATGTAGGTTTCATAATGCGTTTCTTTAATGTGTTTTTTAATTCTTCGGGCAAAGTTAATAATTATAGAAACATTGCCATGTTATTGTCCGTCTTTTTATAAAACTTCTAATACGACGATCGACATGGGAGGCAGGCTGACGCTTAACTTTCCCTTTTCCACCTTGGCTCCCTTGAAAACTTCCGGCTTGACCTTCTCCGGCGAATCGAATGTGTTATAGTCGTTTATGGAGGACGCTGTCAGGATACGCCCGTTCACGCTCTTTATCGTTACGTTTTGCAGGTCGATATGGATGTTCTCGCTTTGCCGGGGATCTACGTTTGCCAACGAGATATGGATTTTACCCTGCGAGTCCCGGGATGCGGAGGCGCTTACGACCGGCACTTCCCGGTTGTCTCTTACTTTCTCCTTGTCGCAGATTAGATCCATCGGCAAAAAGGTAGCGTCTTGATGAACCTTGTACATCTCGAACACATGGTAAGTAGGCGTAAGCACCATGTCCTTGCCTTTCGTGAGGATCATGGACTGCAATACATTGACAATCTGTGCGATATTGGCCATTTTCACCCGGTCCGTATATTTGTGGAAGACATGTAGGGTAAGAGCGGCTACGAAAGCGTCGCGCATCGTGTTTTGCTGGAACAGATGGCCGGGGATCGTACCGGGTTCCACATCCCACCAAGTACCCCATTCGTCTACCATGAGGGCTATATTTTTCTTCGGGTCGTATTTATCCATGATAGCGATATGCTTTTTAACGACATCCTCTATCTCAAGGCATTTTCCTAAGGTCCAGTAATAATCCTCCGTGTTGAAATCGGTAGCGGAGCCTTTATTGTTCCAATCTCCTACTGTATAATAATGTAAAGAGATACCATCCATGCGTCCGCCGATTTGTTTCATCAGCGTCTCGGTCCAGTTGTAATCATAATCGCTGGCACCGCTGGCGATCTTGAACAAGACATTGCTATCATAGTTACGGCAATACGTAGAGTAACGACGGTAAAGGTCGGAATAATATTCCGGTCGCATACTGCCCCCGCATCCCCAACTCTCGTTCCCAACGCCGAAAAACTTGACTTTCCATGCCTTATCCCGGCCATTTTTCCGGCGTAGGTTGGCCATAGGGCTGTCTCCTTCCGAGGTCATGTATTCCACCCATTTAGCCATTTCCTCAACCGTACCGCTTCCCACGTTTCCGCTGATGTAAGGCTCACAACCTAATAACTCACATAGATTCAAGAACTCATGGGTTCCAAAACTATTATCCTCAATCGTCCCTCCCCAGTTATTATTCACCATTTTCGGGCGATTTTCCTTGGGGCCGATTCCATCCATCCAATGATATTCGTCGGCGAAGCAACCGCCCGGCCAACGTAAGTTCGGGATCTGTAGTTTCTTCAACGCGTTTAAGACATCCGTACGGTATCCTTGGGTATTAGGGATGTCGGACTCCGGCCCCACCCATAAGCCACCGTAGATACAACTCCCTAGATGTTCGGCGAATTGCCCGTAAATATGTTTACTGATCTGTTGGTTACCTTGCTCCGGATAAATACGGATATTCGCGTCTCGCTGAGCGAATAAGGGAAGGGCGATAAATGCCCAAACGCTGATTATTAGTTTCTTCATGATATAAATGATTTGTTGGCAAAGATACACTTATTCTTGAATACATGAATCCTTTTATCGTTCGAAAAACACGTACGTGTTTTCGGAAAAAGTCGTACATGTTTTAAAAGAAACACGTACATGTTTTTCTTTTGCGTATTTATCGTATCTTTGTAAGGTTTTAAGGCAAAAGACTAAACAAAATGAGAAAGAGAAAAATGTTTCCGTTTTTAGCGGCTGGGATAGTCGCTTTAGCGAGTTGTAACACTCCTCAGAAAGAGGTAGTGAAGATCGCTGCTATTAATCCTGCGAATATGGATACCACGGTTGCCGCAGGCACGGATTTTTATGAATACGCTTGTGGTGGATGGATTAAGAATAATCCTTTGAAACCGGAATACGCTCGTTTCGGAACTTTCGACCAATTACTAGAGAATAACCAAGAACAGCTCCGGGTATTGATCGAGGAACTTAGCGCTACGCCCCATGAGGCGGGCAGTGTCGCCGGGAAGATCGGCGCTTTGTATGCGATGGGATTGGATAGCACGAAGTTGAATGCCGATGGAGTGGCTCCTGTCAAAGAGGAACTGGCCGCTATCAATGCGCTGGCAACGAAATCGGATGTCTCTAAGATGGTGGCTACGCTTCATAAGGAAGGCATGGCTCCGTTCTTCGCTTTGTTCGTGGGCGCTGACGAGAAGAATAGTGCCATGAATATCGTCCAGCTGTATCAGGCTGGTATCGGAATGGGCGATCGGGATTATTATTTATTGGAAGATGAAGGCTCCGCCAAGATGCGTGATGCTTACAGGGCTTATATAAATAAATTATTTACATTGGCCGGCTCAAGTCCGGAGCAAGCGGATGCGGCGGTGGATGCCGTGATGAAAATAGAGAAGGCTATCGCCGAGATCTCTTATGGCCGTGAGGATTTGCGTGACTCCCAGAAGAACTATAATAAATTGGCTTACGAGGATTTCAAGCAAATAGAATCCCCGTTGGATTGGGATGTATATTTTGAATCCATGGGATTAGCCGGGCTGAAAGAGTTGGATGCGAAGCAAATCAACTTCTATAAGGATATGAGTGAGGCTTTGCGGAATACGACGGTCGATGAGCAAAAATATTATTTGGCGTTTAATTTATTGAGCGCGGCGGCTCCGTACCTAAGTGATGATTTTGTAGACGCTGATTTTGAGTTCTATGGAAAGGTAATGTCCGGAAAGCAGGAACAACAACCTCGTTGGAAGCGTTCGTTGAATACGGTAAACGGTGCGTTGGGCGAGGCTGTCGGCGAGATGTATGTAGAGAAATACTTCCCGGCTTCTTCCAAGGAAAAGATGTTAACGCTGGTGGGGAATTTGCAGACCGCTTTGAGCGAGCGGATCAACGGCTTGGAATGGATGAGCGATACGACTAAGGCGAAAGCGCAAGAGAAATTGGCTGCCTTTACGGTGAAAATTGGTTATCCGGACAAATGGCGTGATTATAGTGGTTTGGAGATCAAGGACGATTCTTATTGGGCGAATGTTCGCCGTTCTAACATCTTCGATATGGCCTATCAATTGGCGGACGTGGATAAGCCGGTCGATAAGTCTCGTTGGCATATGAATCCGCAGACCGTGAACGCTTATTACAATCCGACTACGAATGAGATCTGTTTCCCGGCCGCGATCCTTCAGCCTCCATTCTTTAATCCGGATGCCGACGATGCGGTGAACTATGGCGCTATCGGCGTGGTAATCGGCCATGAGATGACGCATGGATTCGATGATCAGGGACGTAACTACGATAAGGATGGTAATTTGATCGATTGGTGGACTGCCGAGGATGCTGTCCGTTTCACGGAGCGTGCTGATAAATTGGTTGATCAATATGACCAGATTATCGTAATAGATACGCTTCATGCCAACGGACGTTTTACGTTGGGTGAGAATATCGCCGACCACGGAGGTTTGTTGGTCGCTCACCAAGCTTATTTGAATAGCTTGAAGGGCAAAGAGACTCCGGCCCCGATCGATGGCTTCACGAATGAACAACGTTTCTTCTTGGGATATGCGACGTTGTGGGGACAAAATATCCGTCCCGAGGAGATCCGTCGTCGTACCAAGATCGACCCGCATTCATTGGGAAAATGGCGTGTGAACGCTGCCTTGCGTAATATCGCCCCGTTCTATGCCGCTTTTGACATTAAAGAGGGCGATCCGATGTTTATGGCTCCGGTTGATCGGGTGGTTATCTGGTAATCCAAATACAGAGTTTATATAAGTGAGGGAAGTATGTCACGTCAAAAAGGCATACTTCCCTTTTTTCGTTTATCCCGATTTGGCGGTCTGATGCACTTTTCTTATTTTTGTTTGATTAAGAACGTTATACATGAAAATTTTATACCATGCGAAACTATATATCAATCGCCTTACTTCTCTTGGCATCTTCTGTTTTTGCGTATGATCCTCCCACGATGGGATGGAGCTCATGGAATACCTATCGAGTGAATATCAGCGACAAACTGATAATGAAACAAGCTGATGCGATGTCGCGGAATGGCTTGAAAGAGGTTGGATATAAATATATTAATATTGATGACGGGTATTTTGGGGGACGGGATGCGAGCGGGGAGTTAATCACTCATCCGGTCCGTTTTCCGAATGGCTTGAAGCAGACGGTAGATCATATCCATGCGTTAGGGTTTAAGGCGGGTATTTATTCCGATGCGGGCCGGAATACTTGCGGCTCCTTTTGGGATAAGGATTCTTTAGGGAGCAATATCTGGCGGCTAACGGTGTTATCGTGGTATGCGTGGATGGTCGCGGTACGGGTGCCCGTGGTGAGGCATTCCGTAAATGTACTTATTTGAGAATGGGCGAGCTGGAATCCAGAGACCAAGTGGAGGC
>ENA-UEPD01001231-UEPD01001231.1-human-gut-metagenome-genome-assembly--contig:-NODE-1231-length-15218-cov-6.303216_pt1 | contig 15218 bp, 10 predicted proteins | sample MGYA00242895_ERZ507906 | MGnify/ENA primary metagenome ERZ507906 (study PRJEB26167, sample SAMN06115416) | human gut metagenome | host: Homo sapiens | place: China:Guizhou | collected 2015-03-03... | reverse complement strand
GCAAGAAAAATTAAGGAGGATAATGATGAAACGCAGGGACAATAAAGGCAGATTATTGCACGATAATGAATTTCAAAGGAAAGACGGAAGGTATCAATTCCGTTATATGATTGACGGTAAGCCGAAATATGTGTATTCTTGGAGATTAACTGAAAATGACACAGTACCAAAAGGAAAGCGTTCTGATGTTTGTTTAAGAAATAAGGAGTTGGAAATACAGGAAAAATTATCTATGGGATTAGACACTACAAAATCCAAAGTGTCATTAAATGAATGTTTTGATGACTATATTAGCGTCAAGAGATTAAAAGAACGAACAAAATGTAATTACATATACTGCTATGACCATTATGTCAGAAATAGTATAGGTACTTTGAAAATTAGTGCAATAAAATATACGGATATAAAGAACTTCTACATAAGACTTTTGAATAACGGTATGAAGATTGGTTCTGTAAAACTGATACATAGTATCATACATCCAGTTTTTTCTGAGGCTGTTAGAGATGACTTAATATTGAAGAATCCAAGTGACGGTGCTATAAAAGCCGTACAAGAACAAAATAGTAATCCTACAAGCAAAAAATCACGGCACGCATTGACAGCAGAACAACAAAGTGTTTTTATAAATTATGTAAAAAATAGCGATAGATTTAAAAAGTGGTTGCCGTTATTCACTTTTTTACTTGGAACAGGTGCAAGAATTGGTGAAACGCTCGGACTTACTTGGAATGACATTGATTTTAATAATCAAGTAATCAATATTACTCATAGTCTATCATATGGATATCAGAAAAAAGGGGAAATTAGAAAACGAATCACCACCCCTAAAACATCATCAGGTGTAAGGCAGATACCAATGCTAACCGAGGTTAGAAAACAATTGCTAAAATTAAAAGAATTACAGATGAAATACGGGATATTTAGTCAAGAAACAATTGATGGATATAGTGGCTTTGTTTTTCTCACCAGCACAGGTAATGTATATACTCCTCCAAATATAAATGTTTGTATCAACAATATATGTAATGAATATAACGAGTTGGAAACTCAACTATCAATTAAGGAAAAAAGAAGTGCGGTGTTACTGCCAAAATTTAGTGCTCATACACTTCGACACACATTTTGTTCCCGATTTTGTGAAAATGAACCTAATGTGAAAATTATTCAGGAAATTATGGGGCATAGTGATATTGCAACAACAATGGATATTTATAGCGAAATTTCAAAAGAGAAAAAACAACAGTCATTTTTTAGTCTTGATAGTAAAATAATGATTGGTTGATATGAAAACAGGCAGATGAAATAATTCTGTCTGTTTTTTTGTGATTGCCTTGTACAACAAAATTTACAACAAATACTTCATTTGATGATAAATACAGACAAACGGCGATAAACAGTTTTTAATAAATGATTACAGATATTTACTGCATTTTTTTAGTACATAAACACAGACAAACGCTAATAAACAAAGGTTATTACATATTAGAAATAAAGAAATAAAATTATTGAAATAATTTTGCTGTAATGGTATAATGGTCACTAAAGGCTTTTTACAATTGAACAATGTGGCTTGTGCGTCTTATTTTTTGTATGCATACATTTTGCGTGCAATTTCGGTGAAACTATTCTCGGAGGTGCATACAATGCCACAAAAATCAAAATCTTCAAAAGTCTCATCAAAAAAAGGGAACTATGTTAAAAATCCTGCGCCGGATGACGATCCGCAAAAGCTTGCAAACGACAGCCCCATAAGTGAAGAACAAACAGACCGAATCGGCGAAACAGGTTCTGTTCTCACAACTCATAAGGATTGTGTGCTGCATTGCCTGACGATTATCGGTCAGATTGAAGGTCATTACATTCTTTCACAACAAAACAAAACCACGAAATACGAGCATGTCATCCCTCTGCTTGTTTCGGTTGAGGAGGACGAAAGAATTGACGGACTGCTTGTGCTGATTAACACAGTCGGCGGAGATGTTGAGGCAGGTCTTGCAATTGCCGAGGTGATTTCGGGAATGAAAAAGCCGACCGTTTCCATCGTACTCGGCGGAGGTCATTCAATAGGAATTCCGCTTGCTGTTGCGGCAAAGAAAAGCTTTATCGCAAAGAGTGCGTCAATGACGGTTCATCCCGTCAGAACAACAGGCCTCACACTCGGAGTTCCGCAGACCTTTGAATATTTTCAGCGTATGCAGGACAGAATCACAACCTTTGTTGCCGAAAATTCCAATATTACAAAAGACCGTTATAATCAGCTTGTGCTTAACACGGGTGAGCTTGTAATGGATATCGGAACTATTCTTGAGGGAGAAGAGGCTGTTGAAGAAGGCTTGATTGACGAGGTCGGAACAGTTTCCGACGCAATTGACGCTCTTTATGATTTGATTAAAGAAAACAAAGAGAGCAAGCCGAAGTCTGCAAAATCACGCTCAAAAAAGCAGGAAAAATAATTTCGGGCGTTTTGCCCGAATACATATATATTGTGACGCTTATGATTTGTGTGAAATCTTAGTTATGCCAACCCATACGGCTTTTCAGCGTACAAATAACAGAGAAGATTTGAAAACTTATTTTTTGGAGGGAATACATAACCATGTCAATTTTAGATGCTATTATTCAGGGTGTTGTTCAGGGACTTACCGAATTTTTGCCCGTATCAAGCAGCGGCCACCTCGCAATCACACAGCACATTCTCGGTGCAGGCACAGGCGAAAGCAATCTTTTCTTTAATGTAATGCTCCATGTCGGCACACTTGTTGCCGTTGTTGCATTCTACCACAAACTTGTGTGGGATCTTATCAAAGAATTTTTCCTTATGCTCAAGGATATTTTCACGGGCAAGTTCAAATGGAGCAAAATGAATTACAACCGTAATCTCGTTGTAATGCTCATCATCGGTCTTATACCGCTGTTCTTGCTTTTTCTGCCAATCCCCGGAACAGATATGAAACTCAAGGACCTTGCAGACCGGCTTTCCGCAAGTCCTGTTCTCATAGTAACTGCCTGTTCGCTAATTCTCACAAGCGTACTTTTAACAATCGGTATTATCCGTAACCGCAAGAGTGTTGCCTCAACTCACAAACATCTTGCAACAAAGAGCAATGCAAAGGCAACAAGAGATAATTTTAATGTTGTTGACGCAATCCTTGTCGGTGTAACACAGGTTTGTGCCGCACTCCTTCCGGGACTTTCCCGTTCAGGCTCAACACTTTCGGTCGGTGAGATGAGAGGAATCTCAAAGCAGAAGGCACTTGACTACACATTCGTACTCGGTATCCCGTCAATCCTTGCGGCGGCACTTCTTGAGGGTGTGGATGCAATCAAGTCACCCGAAGGTTTAAGTAATATTGAATTTCTTCCGCTGATTATCGGAATGGCGGTTTCCGCAGTTGTAGGCTATCTTGCAATCGTAATTTTCAAGTGGTTCCTGAAATCCGACAAAATGGAAATTTTTGTAATCTACACAGCGGTTGTCGGTGTTGCATTTATTGTAATTTCAATCATCGAAATGAATACGGGCGTAAACCTTTTCACAGGTGCGCCGATTGCATAAATTTTAAATGGAGTGATTTTATTGGCAGCTAACAAAAATAAAGCTGACAAAACTAAAAATACTGCGTCGGGAAGAAAAAAGACTTCTTCAAAAACCTCATCAAAAGGTGCAAAAACTGCAAGCAGAACCAAAGCATCCGCTGTTCCGAAAAGGAGCAGCGGACTTTCGCCGCGTGTAAGAGCAATCCTCTATGCCGCCGTTGCGGCTGTTTTTGTCTGCATAATTTTCATAAAAGGTTCAAATGTCTGGACAATGATACGCAGTTTCTTTTTCGGAGTTCTCGGATTCGGGATTTTTCTTGTTCCCGTAACGCTTTTTTATTTGTGTGTCATGACCGAAAAGGAGAAACAGGTTGCACGCTATAAGCTGAAGCTTTTCCTTTGTGTCGTCATAATTCTGTTTATCGGGGCGTTGATTTACGCAGGCAGCGGTGCAAAATATTCTGATATGAACTTTTTTGCGTGTCTTGGCAATCTGTTCAAGGATGCCTCCGATACCTCAAGGTATATGACCTTCGATTGCGGAATAATCGGCGGACTGCTCGGCTATCCGTTTGTTGTCCTGTTCGGCAGTACAGCCGCACTTTTTACAAGCTTTGTTGTAACAGCCGCACTTATCCTTATTGTTGCGAACATTTCTATTAAAGATATGACAGCGGCGGCGTCAAGGACAGCCGTACATATCCGTGAAGCAGGTGAGGAGAGGGCAAGAGTTCGCAGAGAACGCAGAGAAGAAAACCGTGAGAGAAAGCTTGCCGAAAGAGGCGATATCGACATTGCGCTTGAAGGCGAAAACAGAAAGTCCTCGGGAAGTTTTATTGACATTCCGCTTGATGACAAAAAGACAAAGGTCAAGAAAGCAAAGTCGGCAGTAAACGGAATTGACACGGATATTGCCGATTCAAAGGAAGAAAATGCCGCAGACAAGGATCTGTCACAGGATCTCATCAACATAATCAATCGTGCAAGCAAGCCTATGGGCAAAAGTGCCGACAATACGGTTTCTGCAATTGCAGAGGATATCTCAAACGAAAAGTCAGCTTCTAAGGCTGAACAGACAGAGGTCAAGCCTGATGCCGAAACTGAGAACATCGTCAAAAAAGCACTTCTCAAAAGCAAAAAAGACAACAGCGAGGAGGCTGGTGACGAAATTGCGGAACAGCTTGACAGAGCTGTTCGTTCCGATAATTCTCAAAAGGAAGAAAAAAAGTATCAGTTCCCACCAATTCAGTTGCTCAAACCAAAGCTAAATTCCGATGACAGCGATGCAATGGAAGAAATGCAGAATAATGCCAAAAAGCTTATTGATACCCTCACAAGCTTTGGTGTAAAGGCAAGCATTGTAAACATCTGCCGAGGTCCGTCTGTAACACGCTATGAGTTACAGCCTGCCCCCGGTGTTAAAATCAGCAAAATTACAAATCTCTCCGATGATATCGCACTCAGCCTTGCCGCAAACGGTGTTCGTATTGAAGCGCCTGTTCCGGGTAAGGCGGCAGTCGGAATTGAAGTTCCGAACAAGGTTGTAAGCATGGTAACAATGCGTGAATTGATTGATTCGGATAAGTTCAGAAACAGCAAGAGTAAGCTCACAACCGTTCTCGGCAGAGATATCTCGGGTGAAATTGTTGTTACCGATCTTGCAAAAATGCCGCACTTGCTCATTGCAGGTACAACCGGTTCGGGTAAATCCGTATGTGTAAACTCAATTCTTATGAGTATTCTCTACAAGGCAACTCCGGATGAAGTAAAGCTTTTGCTTATTGACCCGAAAATGGTTGAATTTTCAAAATACAAGGGTATTCCGCATTTGCTCATTCCCGTAGTATCCGATGCCAAAAAGGCGGCGGGTGCGCTTGCATGGGCAGTAAACGAAATGCTCCAGAGATATAAAATTTTCTCCGAATACGATTGTAAGGATATTGATTCATATAATTCTCTTATCGAAAAAAATATGAATTATATGGAGAAAAATCCACCTGTTGTTAATGAAGAGGGAGAAGAGGTTCAGCCTGTTCTTGAAGTCAACGGACTTCCCGTTGCCAAAGAAAAAATGAGCCGTGTTGTAATTGCAATTGACGAGCTTGCCGATTTGATGATGGCGGCTCCGAGCGAGGTTGAGGACTCAATCTGCCGACTTGCTCAGATGGCTCGTGCCGCAGGTATGCACCTTATCCTTGCAACCCAAAGACCTACCGTTAATGTAATCACAGGTCTTATCAAGGCGAATGTGCCGAGCCGTATTTCACTCAAGGTAAGTTCAAACACAGACTCCCGTACAATTCTTGATACAGGCGGTGGTGAAAAGCTCATCGGCCGAGGCGATATGCTGTTTTCGCCTGTAGGCGCTCCAAAGCCTATTCGTGTTCAGGGCTGCTACGCTTCCGATGAAGAAATCGAGGGTGTAACCCGCTACATAAAGAAAGCATATTCGGCTCAGTATAATTCTGAAATCGAAGAAAAAATTAAAAGAATTGCTGCAGAAGAAATTGCTCAGGGCAAAAAATCGGGTGATTCAGATTCATCATCTGACGAAGGTCTTGATATTGACAGCAAAATGGAAGAGGCAATCAAGTGCGTAATTGAAGCAGGACAGGCATCAACCTCACTCTTGCAGAGAAGACTCAAGGTCGGCTACGCAAGAGCAGGCAGAATGATTGACGATATGGAACAAATGGGAGTTGTAGGCCCTCATCAGGGTTCAAAACCGAGAGATGTTCTCATGACCTACAACGAATGGCTCGAACGCAGAAATGCACTTGAAAACAGAGCCGATTAATAAATAAAGGAGGGTTCAATATGGCTTTTTTACCGATGAACGCAAAAGAAATGCGTGACCGAGGTTGGAGCGAAGTCGATTTTGTATATGTTTGCGGTGACAGCTATGTTGACCATCCGTCATTCGGTGCGGCAATAATCACGAGAGTTCTTGAGGATTGCGGTTACAAAACAGCATTCCTTGCACAACCTAATTGGAAAAACGATGATGATTTTACACAGTTCGGAAAACCAAGGCTCGGTTTTATGGTGTCGGCAGGCAACATTGACAGTATGGTTGCCCACTACACGGTTGCAAAGCGTAAAAGACATGATGATGCCTATACGGCAGGCGGTAAAAACGGCAGGCGTCCCGACAGAGCCGTCACCGTTTACTGCAACATAATCAGAAAGCTATATCCCGATTCTCCCATTATAATCGGAGGTCTTGAGGCATCACTCAGAAGATTTGCTCATTATGATTATTGGAAAAACGAGGTAATGCCCTCAATTATTTTCGACAGCAAGGCAGATTTGCTTGTGTACGGAATGGGCGAGCTGCAGACAATTGAAATTGCAAAAAGACTTTCCGAGGGTTATCCTGTTGAATCTCTTTACGACATCAGAGGTGTTTGCTATAAAATTCGTACAGACGATTATGTACCAAAGTCGGTTGTCGAACTTCCAAGCTACGAGCGTGTAAAAGAGGACAAGCGTGACTATGCAATTGCATCACGCAGAGAGCTTGAGGAGGCTGATGCAGTAAGGGGTAAAACCCTCATTCAAAGGCACGGAAAGTATATTCTTGTGCAGAATCCTCCGATGCAGCCCCTTGACACAAAACAGCTTGATTATGTCTATTCTCTGCCGTATGAGCGTTGGTATCCAAAGTGTTATGAAAGTCTCGGCGGCGTACCCGGTATTAACGAGGTACTGTTTTCAATCACACACAACCGTGGTTGTTTCGGCGCTTGTAATTTCTGCTCACTTGCTTTTCATCAGGGCAGAGCGGTAACCGTCAGAAGTGAAAAGAGTATTATTGAGGAGGCTGAAAGTTTTCTTGATAATCCACGATTCAAGGGTTACATAAGCGATGTTGGAGGGCCTACCGCAAACTTCAGACTTCCATCATGCGAAAAGCAGAAGAAGCTCGGACTTTGTAAAAACAGAAGATGTCTTGCACCGACACCTTGCCCTAATATGCAGGTGTCACACACGGAATATCTTGATATTCTGCGAAAGCTGAGAAATCTCAAGGGAATTAAAAAGGTGTTTATCCGCAGCGGAATCCGTTTTGATTACCTTATCGAAGATGAAAATGACGAATTTTTCCGTGAACTCGTAAAGTATCACATCAGCGGTCAGCTGAGAGTTGCCCCCGAGCATTGTTCAGCGGCAGTTCTTGACAAAATGGGCAAGCCGCATATTGAAAGCTACAAGCGTTTTTGTAAGATGTTCTACGATTTTACGGGCAAGGAAAATAAAGACCAGTATGTCGTGCCGTATCTGATGAGCTCACACCCCGGTTCAACACTTTCGGATGCCGTAGAACTTGCGCTTTTCTGCAAGCGTGAAAACATTCACCCAAAACAGGTTCAGGACTTCTATCCGACTCCGGGTACAATTTCAACGAGTATGTTCTATACGGAGCTTGATCCGTACACTCTCAAAGAGGTTTATGTTCCCAAGTCTGAAAATGAAAAGGCAATGCAAAGGGCGTTGTTGCAGTATTTCATTCCCGAAAACAAACCGCTTGTAATCAAAGCACTCATCAAAGCCGGCAGACGGGATTTAATCGGTAACGATAAAAAATGTCTTGTAACTCCGATGGCTGGACAAACACAGGGCGGTTATTCAAAACAGAACAACAACCGCAATTCGCAGAATCAGAAGGGAAGAGGCAAAAACGGCAAAGATAAGTTCGCAAAGTACAGACGAAAAAACAAAAAGAAATAAAATCTTTTTCATACTGAAAATATCGGTATGCGTACTTTTCATTGCCTGTGTACTGCTTGTTTCATTCGGAAAACCTCTCGGAATTCCCGATTGGAACGATGTCTATACATTTTTCGGAATTTCAGCAGATATGGAGTCCGATTTTTCTGTTTCGTTTATCAATGTCGGTTCGGCTGATTGTACGCTGATTAAATGCGGAGATAAAAGTGTGCTGATTGACGGAGGAACAAATCTTGTGACCGATAAACTTACTGCCTATCTCAAACGCAGTTCGGTAACTCATCTTGATGCCGTAATCGTGTCACACCCCGACAGCGACCACATCGGTTCGCTGCCCGATATCATAGATGAATTCGGTACGGATGTTGTTTATTTCGGAAAATATTCCGACAGCCACAATACACCCGAATACGAAAAGCTTGTTAATTCTATAAAAGAAAATAATATAAAAACCGTAATTCCGGTTTCAGACAAACCCGTTGGAATCGGAAATATGACCTTTAAATTTTATCAACCCGAAAAGGACTTCGGCAACACAAACGATAATTCGCTTGTAACAATGCTTCAATATGACGAAAAGCGATTTCTTTTTACAGGCGACATTTCGTCAAAAAGGGAAGAATCAATGGTTAATTCTGACAAAGAATTAAAATGCGATGTTCTCAAGGTTGCACACCACGGCAGTAAGTATTCTTCAAGTGAAGATTTTCTTGCAAAGGCAAGCCCCGAAACCGCTGTAATAAGCGTTTCGGCTGACGATACGGCACTTCCCGATTACTATATAACAGCCTTGCTTAACAGCGTGTGCAAAAATGTTTATCGGACAGACAGCGATAAAACTGTTATGATAACAGTCGAAAACGGTGAGATTTGCACCAAAACTCATGCCTGAAAGGTTGACTATAAATTAAATAATGTTATAATATTATTGTTTAACTGACAAAAATCGAAAGGAATTTTTAAATATGGGAGTATATGAAGAACTCGTAGCCAGAGGACTTATCGCTCAGGTTACGGACGAAGAAGAAATCAGAGAGCTTGTAAACAGCGGTAAAGCCACATTCTATATCGGCTTTGATCCGACAGCCGACAGTCTCCATGTAGGTCACTTTATGGCTCTTTGCCTTATGAAAAGACTTCAGATGGCAGGCAACAAGCCAATTGCACTCGTAGGCGGCGGCACAGGTATGATCGGTGATCCGTCAGGCAGAACAGATATGCGTCAGATGATGACAAAGGAAACAATTCAGCACAATGTTGATTGCTTCAAAAAGCAGATGAGCCGTTTTATCGACTTTTCTGAGGGCAAGGCTCTTCTTGTAAATAACGCAGACTGGCTTCTTGACCTTAACTATGTTGAACTTCTCCGCGATGTAGGCGCTTGTTTCAGCGTTAATAATATGCTTCGTGCAGAATGCTACAAGCAGAGAATGGAAAAGGGACTCAGCTTCCTTGAATTTAACTATATGATTATGCAGTCATACGACTTCTATGCCCTCTATCAGAAGTACGGCTGTAATATGCAGTTCGGCGGCGATGACCAGTGGAGCAATATGCTCGGCGGTACAGAGCTTATCAGAAGAAAGCTCGGTAAAAACGCATACGCAATGACAATCAACCTTCTCCTCAACTCAGAGGGTAAGAAAATGGGTAAAACCCAGTCGGGTGCAGTATGGCTTTCAGCCGAAAAGACAAGCCCCTACGATTTCTACCAGTATTGGAGAAATGTTGATGACGGCGATGTAATCAAGTGCCTTAAAATGCTCACATTCCTTTCGCTTGAAGAAATTGATGAGCTTGCAAAGCTTGAGGGCAGTGAAATCAACAAAGCAAAAGAAATTCTTGCTCATGAGCTTACAGAGCTTGTTCACGGCAAAGAGGAGGCTGACAAGGCTCAGGAGGCTGCAAGAGCAATCTTTGCCAACAAGACAAATACTGACAATATGCCTTCAACAACTCTTACTGAGGCTGATTTTGCAGACGGCGAAATCGGGATTCTTGACCTCATGAAGAAGTGCGGACTCATTCCTTCAAACGGTGAGGGCAGAAGACTTATTCAGCAGGGCGGTGTTTCTGTTGACGATGAAAAGGTAACAGATGTTTATGCAAAGGTTGCAAAGTCTGATTTTGAAAAAGGCTATGTTGTAATCAAAAAGGGTAAAAAGGTTTACCATAAGGCAATTATTGGCTGATTTTGAAAATTAAATAAGGGGATTAGGGCAAAATGAAAAAGTTTTTTTCGGAGTTTAAGGAATTCATAATGCGTGGAAATGTGCTTGATCTCGCAGTCGGCGTTATCGTCGGTGCGGCTTTTCAGGCAATTGTAACTTCTCTCACAAGCGACATCATTTCGCCGATTCTCGGTATTTTCGGCGGTGTCAACTTTGATCAGTTTCAGGTTACAATCAACGGCGCAACAATTATGTACGGTAAGTTTATCACAGCGGTAATCAACTTCCTGATTATGGCTTTCGTAATCTTCCTTATCGTAAAGCTTGTCAACAAGGTTATGTCACTCGGCAAAAAAACTGAACCCCAAGAAGCCCCCACAACAAAGAAGTGTCCGTTCTGTTTCAGTGATATTGATATTAAAGCCACAAAATGTCCCCATTGCACAGGCGATATCATCGACCTTGCAGAAAAAACAGATGACAAAAAATAATATCGCTGTTACATAAACAGATATTACACAACTTAACAACCAACAAAAAAGCCACAGTAGAAATTTAAAATCTACTGTGGCTTTTTAAATTGAAAATTATGATTGAGCGTAACATTGTTACCGTCTGCACAATTTTATATTAAAATAACAAAAACAAAAATACAATTCCGCAGAGGATTGCTATTGCTGCGCCAACTATGACATCACGCACATAGTGCACTCCTGCACACACTCTTGACACGGAAATCATAACCGCAATGAAGAGGTATGCAATTCCTGCCCACACATTGAACCGCAAAATTGTCATTGCAATGATGAATGCGCTTGCGGTGTGGCGGCTCGGCATACTGTCGGGCTTGCTGTTCTTTGCAAAAACAGGCGCAACTCCGTACCGCACATACGGGCGTTCTTCTTTTATGATAATTCGCAGAAGTGTTATTCCCAAAAACACCCCCGCAGGCACAGTCAGCGACTTTAAAAACAAATCTCTTTGCCACAAAAATGTATATACAAGCAAAATCGGATAGCTTGCAAATACTATCAGCGGAAAAATTTTATATACGAATTTCAACACATTTTTTGCGGATTTGTTATTCTTGAAGAAATCGGTCAGTTTAATATATTGTTCACGGTTAATTTTCTACATCTCCCAATGCTTTTTACACTCAGATTTTAACATAACCGTTACACTATTTCAACATTATATTTATCAAACCAGTAGTCAAGTTCGATTATATACGCAAGAATCTGCGGTGCTTTCATCAGCTGACCGTACCACGGATTTGTGATTTTATCGGGATTTTCAATGATATCTTCAATCCCTTTTCGGTCAAGCAGTTCGTTTAGAATTGAACGCTTTTTAAGAATTTTTCTAACCCTTTTTACACACTCATTGAAGTAAATCGGATTGTGCGTTTTCGGGTACGGGCTTTTCTTTCGCCAGCAAATTTCTTCGGGCAGAATATCCTCAAAAGCCTTTCGCACAATTCCCTTTTCACGGTTGCCCCATGCCTTTAATTCCCACGGCATATTGTACGCATATTCAACAAGTCTGTAATCGCAGAACGGCACTCTTACCTCAAGTCCGCTGAACATTGAGCATCTGTCTTTTCGCTCAAGCAGACATTGCATAAACCAGTAAAAATTCAGGTAGAACATCTCTCGCATTCGCCTGTCAAGGTCGGTGTCACTTTTAAGCTTTGGGGCAAGGCTTATTGTGTCAAGATACCTTTGTCTGACATACTCTTCGCCGTTTTTCAGCACACCGTTCTTGAGAATGCTCCTGCGAATATCCTGACTTTTTGACCACGGAAAACAATCCTCAAAAAGTATTTCATGGTTGTGATACCACGGATATCCGCCGAAAAGTTCATCGGCACATTCTCCCGAAAGTGCAACGGTGTAGTTTTGCTTGATTTCTTTGCAGAAGAGCAAAAGTGACGAGTCAACATCGACATACCCCGGCAAATCCCTTGCCTGAACACTTTCATAAAGTGCGTCGCACACAAGCGTGTTGTCAAGGACAATTTCCCTGTGCTTTGTGTCGGCATTTTTTGACATCATCGAAATAAATTCGTAATCGGGAGTAGGCTGAAAATTGCTCTTCTGAAAATATTTTTCGTTGTCACGGTATTCAACCGAGTAGGTGTTGATTTTGCCGAGTTTGTGTTCCTTGTTGTACATTGATGCGGTCTTGACAATTATACTGCTGTCAAGCCCTCCCGAAAGGAAAAAGCACAGCGGAACATCACTCACAAGCTGTCGCTGAATTGCATCAGTCAGCAGATATCTCGTCTTTTCAATGGTAGTTACTTCATTGTCTGTATGCTCTTTTGCCTCAACGGTGTAGTATTTTTTTCGGCGAAGCTTTGAGTGCCTATACATTGCACATTCGCCCGGATTAAGCTCAAATACTCCCTTGAAAACTCCGAACGAAGGCGTTCTTGCAGGCCCTAAAAAGAAAATTTCATTGAGTCCCTGTTCGTCAATTTGAGGCTTTACAATCTTGCTTGCAAGCAACGCTTTTATTTCTGACGCAAACAGCAAGCCACCGTTGTATTCGTAGTAAAACAGTGGCTTAATGCCGATTCTGTCTCTGCACAAAAACAGCGATTTGTCGCTTGTGTTGTAGACTGCAAAGGCAAAAATTCCGTTCAGCTTTTTGCAGCAGTCCGCACCGTATTTAATGTACGATTTCAGCACAACCTCCGTGTCGCTGTGACCTCTGAAATGAAAACCCGATGCTTTCAGCTCCTCACGAAGCTCGGCTGTGTTATAGAGTTCGCCGTTATAGACAATGACATAGGTCGTGTCCTTGTGACGAACCGACATCGGTTGTTTGCCGTTTTCACGGTCAATTACAACAAGCCGCCTGTGCATAAGTGCCGCCCCTCGGTTAATGTACAAACCGTTTTCGTCAGGACCTCGCCTGTCAAGCGTTTCAGACATTCTGTTGAGCAAATCAATTCTTTCGCTCATATCCTGTGAGTGGTCAATCCATCCTGCTATTCCGCACATAAAGTAACCTCCGTCAATTTTGTTTGTAATTTTTGAGTGAATATAAAAAGCATAAAGCGGTAAAAAGCAAAGCCGCTCCCGAAAGGACAGTTCCTCCGAAAAAACTGAAATTTTCAACCGTTGATGTTGAAAAAACATCGGTTGTGACGGAGAAAAGTTTTATTCCTAAATGCGTAAGCAATGCGGTGATAAATCCTTGCAAAATTCTGCAAAAGAAAAATAATATTTTATTTACCTTAATATTTCCAAGTGCCGAGAAAATCTGGAAATGTACGCAAAGTCCGCCGAATCCTGACGAAAATGCAACAACCTCAATCGGCAAATCTTTCGATACCGCAGTAACCGCATTGCAAACTTCCGTGAGTATCAAAAACGGTTTTTGAATATTTTCATCTGTAATGTGTGAGCAGAAAATCTCAGTAAATGCCGAAAACAGCACCACAAATGCACAGATTGCAAACATTCCTCTTGCACCGTCAAGAACAGACTTTACAAGTGCGTCGCCTTTTTGCGGAGTGCTTATTAATGTTTCTGAATTGGAATTATCGTCAATTTTATTTCTGTAAACGAATTTTAAAGCAAATCCAAGTATAAAAACCGAGATGCATTGGGCGGCAAATATAATAAACCCGACTTCAATGCTCGAATAAAGCTGTGCACCGATAAAATTCACAAGAAACCCCGGTCCCGAACACACCAAAAACAGACCTGCCCGTTTACACTCACTTTCACTTGACATACCTTTTTTATAAAGCGAATTTACCGTCTTTGCACCAACGGGATAACCTCCGACAAGCGAGAGAATTATTGCCGATGCAAAGCAACCGTCAAGTCCGAAAAGCGGTTTTGTCAGCCATGAAAGATGTCTGCCGATTTTTTCTGCAAGACCGCTATCTGTAATATATGAGGCAAGCACCATGAAAGGGAAAAGTGACGGTACAAGCGTTGAAAGGCACAAGCCTATGCCGTTTTCAGCACCCTTTGAACATTCTTTTGAAAACAAAAGAGCCGTAATGCATAAAAGAAAAATTCCGATTGCTTTAAAAATATTCACCGCCTTTACGGCACTTTTACTCAGGAACATATTAATCACCAATTAATATATATGATGGCAGTTGCATAAAAATAAATGAGAAACGAAAACAGGGGAGATTTTTTTGCCAAAGAAGAAACGAATTGCCGATAAAAACGAAAGATTGCCTTCTCCGATGTTCGATATGGGAACAATGCCGTATATAGAGATGCTCGGAAACCGCAGAATAACCGTTGAGGGTTCAACGGGAATTTTGCTCTATGACAGCGAAAGCATAAAAATTAATACCTGCAAAACCGTAATTTCATTTTGCGGGAGAGGAATGACATTGAAGTGCATTTCAAGCTCCTGCGTTGAAATCGAAGGCTTTGTAACCGACATCAACTTTCTTTCGTGAGGTGAAACTATGCTCCTTAAAATAATACGCTTTCTCAGAGGAAGTGTGGACTTTACCGCAAGCGGAAAATTCCCCGAAAGATTTATGAATATAACCGCAAAAAACGGTGTGAATCTTTGGAATCCCGTTCCGAAAAAGAACGCAATATCAGCCTCAATGTACCTTTTCGACTACAAAAAAATCAGAATCCTTGCATGCAAATCAAGGGTTAAAACAAGAATAACAGCCAAACACGGACTGCCGTTTATTATTAACCGCTATAAGAAGAGAACAGGACTTTTTGCAGGTGCGGTATGCGGAATTATTCTCTGTATTTTTCTTTCAAATTTTATCTGGTC
>ENA-UEPD01001224-UEPD01001224.1-human-gut-metagenome-genome-assembly--contig:-NODE-1224-length-15332-cov-7.596591_pt1 | contig 15332 bp, 10 predicted proteins | sample MGYA00242895_ERZ507906 | MGnify/ENA primary metagenome ERZ507906 (study PRJEB26167, sample SAMN06115416) | human gut metagenome | host: Homo sapiens | place: China:Guizhou | collected 2015-03-03... | reverse complement strand
TCTGGGACTGCTTTGGAAATTCACTTTTCATCACAGTCGGCTCAGTAGTACTTATTGTACTCTGCTGCTCAATGTGTGCATGGTACATAGTTCGTGTAAAGACTAAGGGCACAAAGCTTATGTATACACTTTGCCTTTTCTCTATGATTGTACCATTCCAGATGGTTATGTTTACATTATCAAAATTTGCAAATATGCTTCATTTATCAAATCCACTCGGTATCATCATCGTTTACCTGGGCTTTGGAGCAGGACTTGCTGTGTTTATGTTTACAGGATTTGTAAAGAGTATCTCATTAGAGATCGAAGAGGCAGCTATGATTGATGGCTGTACACCATTACAGATGTATTTCAGGGTCGTATTTCCAATACTTCGTCCTACAGCGGTAACAGTAGCGATACTTGAGGCAATGTGGGTATGGAATGATTACCTTCTTCCATCACTGGTTTTAAACATCAACCAGTACAAAACCATACCAATTGCTATTCAGTACTTAAAGCAGAGCCACGGTATGATTGACTGGGGTGCAATGATGGCCATGCTCGTGCTTGCGATTCTGCCAATTGTTATTTTCTATATTGTATGTCAGAAGTACATTATAGAGGGTGTGCTCGCAGGAGCTGTAAAGGGTTAATATAGCTTACAAGAGGATATAGTTTATGTTATTTAAGCCCCACACTTGTTAAGAAAACATGTGGGGCTTAAGCTAAATTAGCAGGTTTTGTAGTTGTGGATATATGATATAATGGGTGAAATAAATTATATCACATGGATATAATGTAAAAGGACGTATCGCTGTCCGGACGGGGAAAACAATGACAATTGTAGATATAGCAAAAGAATCGGGATACTCAGTAACAACTGTATCCCGAGTTTTAAATAACAGGCAGGATGTTTCTCCTGCAGCAAAAGAAACCATAATGAAAATAGTTGAGGCACACAACTTTGTGCCAAATACCAATGCAAAGAGGCTCAAGCAGACCATTTCCAGAAATATTTATCTGTTGGTAAAGGGTACCTCGAATATGCTGTTTGCAAACATAGTCGAGGAAATCCAGTCGATAATAGACAGAACAGACTACTCACTGAGCATCACATATCTGGATGAGGACAGTAATCTAAGCAGTGTGACAGACCGTATATGCAGGGAGCGAAAGCCGCTTGGCATCATCTTCCTCGGAGGCAGCAGGGAGGATTTCTCGGAGGATACATCTTCATTTAAGGTGCCGTGTGTTATAGTGACCACATCAGCAGAAAACTGGAGCATGGAGGAGCTGTCATCTGTTTCCATTGATGATGAGAAGGCCGGGGAAACAATCGTCGACTATCTTATCGACCATGGTCATACAAAGATAGCAGAGATTGGAGCCAATCTGGAGCTTTCACAGACAGCTCGTCTGCGACATAACGGATATCTCAACAGCTTAAAAAAGCATGGAATCACACCTGATGAACGTTACTATGAGAGAGCGCGATTCTCATATGACAGCGCATATCGTGCGATGAAAAAGCTTTTGGAAAAGGATATAGAAATCACCGCAGTCTATGCGATTTCCGATGTCATGGCAATCGGTGCCTTAAGGGCAATACTTGATAAGGGACTCAGGGTGCCGGAAGATATATCTATCACAGGCTTTGATGGTTCGACACTTGCAGAGTACTACAATCCCAAGATTGTATCTATCAGACAGCCGCACAAGGATATGGCGGCACGCAGCGTGGAGCTTCTTTTTAACATGATAGATTTGCATAAAGGCTCATGTCATGAGATAATACCATTTGAGCTGACAGAGGGCAAGAGTGTTGCCCGGATTGATTAAAGACTATATAATATCAGCTTGTTACATTCCGGACATACAATAAACGAGGAGGAATCGCGCATGGAAGTGAATAATAAGATGAAGCACACCATAAAGGTCGCATGGGCCAAAGGGTTTTCACAGTTTTTAGCACTAGCAGGAGCAATCCTGCTAGTGTTTGTGCTATTTAAATTTGATGCAATAATGGCACAGATAGTGAGAATAATAAACATACTTATGCCAATCATCATGGGGATTGTGCTGGCGTATCTCATAAATCCGATGGTAGAGTTTTATGACAGAAAGCTAAGCAATTCGCTTGGCAAAGCAATAGAAAAGAAGTGTGGAAAGAGACCTTCTATGAGAGGGTTGTCAATACTTATAAGTCTGGCCATAATAATAGCCATTATTGTAGTGCTCATAATGATGGTGGTGCCACAGCTTGTAAGCAATATCACAAATGCGGTCAGTCTTTTACCGGATCAGATACAGGACCTTGTGAAAAAAATCACGGAGCTTGCCAAAAACAATGACAGGGCAAAGGAAATAATCACTGAGCTATACAATAACGGCATAAGCTATTTTACTGAATGGGTAAGGGACAATATGCTCGGACAGGTTACCTTTGTGATAAACGGTATTATGGGAATCTTTGGCACAGCGGTAAACTGCCTTGTTGCATTCATCGTTGCCATCTATGTCCTTCTTAGCAAGGATACCTTTAAACGTCAGACTAAAAAGCTCGTGAGCGCGTTTCTGCCGGAACGCCATATACAGGTGCTTTCAAGCATCTTAAAGGAGAGCGACAAGATATTCGGTGGTTTTATCAGTGGCAAAATCATTGATTCACTCATAATCGGAGCTATCTGTTTCGTGTGCTGCCTGATACTGCGCATGCCTTATGTGGCACTCATCAGCGTGATAGTCGGAGTGACCAATGTCATACCGTTCTTTGGACCGTACATCGGAGCCATACCAAGCACCATACTCATCATGCTCGACAGCCCGTCAAAGGGTGTGATATTTTTGCTGTTTATCATTATCTTACAGCAGGTGGACGGCAATATTATCGGACCAAAGATACTCGGTGAGTCCACAGGACTCTCACCTTTCTGGGTGGTATTTGCAATCTTCCTTGGAAATGGATTATTTGGAGTAGTGGGGCTGTTCATCGGAGTACCGACATGGGGTGTCGTGTACTACCTGATAAAGAGATATGTGAATTATCGTGTGAGGAAGAAAGAATAAACGTACTGTTAAAAAATAAGTTATAAATTTTGAAAATAGTACTTGAATACTGGAAAATATGTGTATATAATGTGTGAACGAGGCTTTGAAAAAGAGCTTGTTCACACATTTTTTTAATGGATTTTCTGCAGGGGTGAACCTGCTGGGAAAAGTTATTATGAATTTAATTTTTGGGGAGGGTATTTACACATGAAGACAGATATGACCAAAGGCAATCCAATGAAAATTATACTGCTGTTCTCGATTCCTGTTCTGATGGGAAATCTGTTTCAGCAGTTCTATAATATGGTGGATACTATTATTGTGGGACAGTACCTGGGCTCGAAGGCGCTTGCGGCGGTTGGTTCGACGGGCTGTATTATGTTTCTGGTGCTTGGCTTTGCAAATGGAATAGCACAGGGCTTTGGAGTTATGGCAAGCCATGCGTTTGGTGCGAAAAAAGAGAAGCTTTTGAAGCATTATGTGGCTTTAGCTATCATTCTTACTGTGATTGTCTCAGTGGTGCTTACGATTCCTACAGTGCTTGCGTCGAGGCAGCTTCTTATCTGGCTCAATACACCTGATGATATACTTGTCATGGCTGATGCGTACATAAAGGTCATTTTTGCGGGAATTTTCTGCACCATGTCCTACAATGTGGCTTCCGGTCTTTTGCGAAGTATCGGAGACAGCAAGACTCCGCTGTACTTTTTGATTTTTTCATCTGTATTGAATATTGTGCTGGACATATTCTTTATCGTGGTGGTGAAGGCAGGCACGGCAGGAGCAGCTTATGCGACAGTTATCTCGCAGGGAATTGCTGCAGTTTTGTCATTTATCGTGATGTTTAAGAAGTATGATTTGCTGCGCACCAGCCGTGAGGATTATTACATGGACTGGAGCGGAATCTGGCGCATGCTCTCAATCGGTCTGCAGATGGCACTCAACTATTCAATCACTGCTATCGGAACGATGATTTTCCAGGCTGCGGTCAATGTCTTCGGTTCGCAGGTGGTAGCTGCGTATACCGCCGCATCCAAGGTCAGCAATATCGCGACACAGACAATGCCTACACTTGGAACAGCCGCTGCGACTTACTGCGGACAAAATCTCGGTGCAGGCAGATACGACAGGATATTTAAGGGTATGAAGTCATGCTTTTTCATATGTATAGGCTGCGCAGTTTTAGCGGCAGCAATTAACTGCTTTGTCGGACCGTACATGATAGGCTGGTTTATCACATCGCCTACGGCAACTGACATTGACTGTGCTATGAAATATCTGAAAATCGCGAGCGTATTCATGCTTCCTCTTGCATGGATTTTTGCATACAGAAACGGTCTGCAGGGACTTAACAAGGGACTTGTGCCTATGCTTAGCGGTGTGATGGAGCTTGTGTCGAGATTGATTGCAATACTTGCTCTGTCAAAGCCATTTGGTTACGGCGGTGTGTGCTTTGCAGATCCGGCAGCCTGGCTTACAACAGGAATACTGCTTATTGTGACCTACTATGTGTGGGAGATGCGCATGAGGAAGAAGATACAGATAAAATAGATTTCACACAAATTGGTTTATTCGTGGTACAATTAAGCCACGGATAAATCAATTTCATTTACAGAGATAAAGAGGCGGATTGCATGAATTATTATGAGCTTTCAAACACTGTCACCCCTGATACCATTGGATACAAAAATGGCTTATGGCAGAAAAGATATGTGCAGATTTACAGAGTATTGACTGTTGTATGGAGTGTTTTGACATTATGCTTGTTGTTTGGAATGTTCCATAGGGATGACTATAGTTCAGGAATGATTAAATCATGTTTATTGCTCTTTTTTGCAGGTATTATTTTTCTGGTGTTGATGCTGATCGCTGTTGTTAATATATCAGCGAAAAGGACAGAGAATTGGAGCCTTCAGGACAGGCATGATTACAATTTGGCTATGTACAGAACCAGATACAGGAATAATAGGCAGCTTCAGTCAGTTGTGTTGATAGTGATGGCTAAGCAGCAGCTTCTTATGTCAAACTATGATCTGGCCGCACAGGCTCTTGCAATGGTTGATATCAATTGTGTGAAGCTGCCATATTTAAGAGATTATTATTTTTGCAATGCTGCAGTTTTGTTCCTATGTGATAAGCCGGGCTGGCAGGAGTGGCTGGATAAGTGCTATGCTGTGCCGGCGAATCAAAAGCAGATGACGGACATGCAGATTGGTGCATTGTTTTTATCAGAAAATGCAAAAATGGATTTGTGTCAGGCAATTTACGCAGACACCAGGATAAAGCATAAGTGGCCGACAGCAATTGTAATTACTGCGATATTGGTGTTGTATGCAGGAATTTTCTATGGAGTAGGAGGCTTACTGTCTCGAGGATATCACTATAGATACTGGTTCGAGCTGTCGTCTGTTCTGATAACATACGCAGGCTGTATGGTCTTGTCGCTTTACTGGATAATCAGGTGGATATTATTCAGTGACAGCGTATCTAAAAAGTCAGAAGGGGTAAGGCTATTCAGAAAAGTAATACTCATAGTCATGTGGCTGTGTTTGATGGCTGCCATGGTTATTAATCTGATAATTTCATTCATCGGCATGGATACGGAGAAAAAGGTATATGCGAATGGTCTTATCTGCATGAGTACTTCGGATGGATATAGTACTGATGAATATTATAACATCAAGGTTGGACCTTTCCTGAGACGAAATTTGACATTTAAGGAAACAATAAAGTTTGGACTTATAAACGATGATGACAGCACCGGAGACAGTGGAAATGATGCTGGTGATAGTGGTGCAAATGACAGTGAAAACAGCACTGAGAATAATTCACAGTCATACAATGACGCTTCTGAAAATACAGAAAATGAGAATGCAGGAAATGAGAACGCTGACGAAAGCCTGGATACAGAAAGCATGGCCGTATATGATTACATGTCAGCTGCAGGGATACTCTCAGCCGGGGATGCCGGTATTATTCGCAACGGTTCCACAGCTAAAGGTACTTTTTATTCTGTTTTCGAAACCGGCGAGGCTGATGGAAATACGTATGAGAATAGGTTAGTTTATGACAGAGTTTCCGAAAATGGACAGTGTGATTTGTTTGTTTATGAGCAGTTGGTTAGTGGCTCAGATACAAGGCTACTGGGATTTTATGCTGTAAATAAAACCACAAATGAGGTTTTCTCAGCGGATAGAAACTCATGGGGTGGTGTGAGCAGCAGGGAATATCAGGACGCAACAGGAGAAAATTAGGCTGGTACATGTCACATAAACGATGTACTAGCTGGTTGTCTCCCTGCGAATCAGCACAGGCGCTATCTTTTTGTGCGTTGGCGCCAAATCTGGCTCAGGCTTTCTTTGTTTGCGGTTATCCATCTGCTTAACGAGTAAATCCATGGCGGTTCTTGCGATTACATCTATCTGCTGGCCGATGGTGGTGATTGGAATTATGGCTTCGTTGGCAATTGGTGAATTGTCGAAGCCGACTATCTCATAGCTGTCCGGAAAGCAGCCGTATTTTTGTATGACAAGATTCAAAAACATGTTGGCATATGTGTCGTTTGCCAGGAATACCCCTTTCTTTTTATCAGGATATTTCTCATCTATATTGTTAAAAATCACCTTCATCTGAGAAAATAAATCGTTGTACGAATCACCGGATACGTTCAGGCTGAGCTCATAGGGAATATTGTGCTCGGTACAGGTGTCCTCAAACGCACGGATTCTGTCGTATGCCGGGACATACTTTGGCACATCTACATTGATATGGATGAGAATATCACATTTGTCACGTATTAAAAGAGATGTGGCCTGAAGCGCACCCATATAGTTGTCGGAGGTGACACTGCTTATATGCATGGATTCTCGCTCGATTGCGACAATTGGAATGTGGTATGAAGCAAGCTTTTCAGATGAGAGAGTGTGACTTAGCACGATAAGACCCTCTATCTGATAAGCTAAAAGTTCATCAATGTAGTTTTCTTCCTCAGCCGCCCCCTTGTCACTCATAAAGATGAGAAACTTATAGTGATAGTTAGCGTAAGTGGCTAAAAGCTGTGTGAGCATCTCAGAGTAGTAGTGCAGGTAAAGGTTTGGCACTATTATGCCGACAAACTCGCTCTTACCGTTTGCGAGAACCTTTGCGAGCTTATTCTTCTTATAGCCGAGCTCATCAAGCGCACGGGAAATCTTTTCCTGATTCTTCAGTGTCAGAGAGTCCGGATGATTGAAATATCTTGAAATCGTTGTTTTTGAAAAGTGTGTATATTCCGCAATATCTGCAAATGTAACCTGTTTTTTTCCCATGGGATGTCTCCTTATAAAAATTACTTATATTACAAATGTTTATAAACAGTATACAGCGCAATTTCCAAAATATCAACAAAAAAGTAACCGGTTACTTTTTTTGAGAAAAGTATTGACACAGCACAAATGATATTGTATTATCAAATTACAAAGTAACCGGTTACTTTACCGGTTACACAAGAGCGTAAATTAAGTAAAAAAAACAAAATGTGAAAGAGAGTGGAGGTCACAGCAAATGAAAGAAAAAAAGCAGTCATTGAAAAGCAAAGTGACATATGTGAAGAAAAACTGGATGTTGTACATATTTTTCCTTATGCCGGCACTTTTACTGACAATTATATTCAAGTATGTTCCGATGGGCGGACTGCTCATAGCATTCAAGGATTACAATGTCATAAAGGGTGTGCTGGGGAGTCCATGGGTCGGGCTTGAATATTTCAAGAGATTTTTATCATCACCTGATTTTATGAACTACCTTATGAATACGTTAAAGGTAAGTATTTACGGATTGTTATGGGGATTTCCGGTACCGATCATACTTGCACTGCTTCTGAATCGTATTCGCAAAGAGGGCATCAAGAAAAAGATACAGCTTCTGATTTACGCACCAAATTTTATCTCAGTTATTGTACTTTGTGGTATGGTTCGTATGTTTTTATCACCAATCGGACCTATGAACAAGCTGCTCGGTATCAGCACAAACTGGATGACAATGCCGGCTGCATTCAGGACAATCTACATAGCGAGCGGCATCTGGCAGGGAGCAGGCTGGGCTTCAATCATGTATACAGCGGCATTATCCAATGCGAGCAAGGAGCTTGAGGAGGCAGCGAGAATGGATGGCGCAAACATCTTCCAGCAGATGTGGTATGTTGAGCTTCCGGCTATTAAGAATATTATAGTGATACAGTTCATCCTGCAGGCAGGAAATATTATGAGTATCGGTTTCGAGAAAGCCTATGCGTTACAGACAGATATGAACTTACCGGCATCGGAAATTCTTTCTACATATGTATACAGAATCGGACTTTTGAATGGAGACTATGGTTATTCAACAGCGGTTGGTCTTTTCAACTCGGTAATCAACGTAATATTGCTGATTATAGTCAATGCGGTTGTAAAGAAGCTAAACGATGGTGAAGGAATCTAGGAGGAAAGTGCAATGGAAAAAGATATGACGATAAAAATCAAATATTCACGGACTGATAAAATTGTTCTTGGAATTGGATATACACTTCTTGGGTTGTTTGTGCTTGCAATAATTGTTCCGTTAGTATATGTAGTGCTGGCATCTTTCATGGATCCGACAGTACTTAACAATCAGGGACTGAGCTTCAACATAAAGGACTGGACTATTGATGCATACAGACGAGTTCTGGAAAATGACATGATATGGCGCGGATTTTTTAATTCGTTTTTTTACTCAATAGCGTTTGCGGCAATCTCAGTATTTGTCACAATCCTGGCAGCGTATCCGATGTCTAAAAAGGAATTTGTCGGAAGAAAATTTTTCAATGTGATTTTTATTATCACAATGTTTTTTGGAGGAGGAATGATTCCTACATTCATCCTTATAAATCAGCTCCATATGGTAAACACCGTATGGGCAATCCTCATTCCGGGAGCTTTCAATGTGTGGAATATGATTTTGGCGAGAACCTATTATCAGTCAGTGCCAAATGAGCTTCGTGAGGCATCAGCCATCGACGGAGCAAATGAAATACAGCATTTCTTTAAGATTATGCTTCCGGTTTGTAAGCCGATTATTGCGGTGCTTATGCTTTGGTCATTTGTAGGAATGTGGAACAGCTACTTTGATGCAATGATTTACCTGAATGACGCAAATCTCCAGCCATTACAGCTTGTACTGCGTTCAATTCTCGTGCAGAATACACCTCAGCCGGGCATGATTGCAGATATCCAGAGTACAGCTGAGATGGCAAAGGTTGCAGAGCAGCTCAAGTATGCTACAATTGTTGTATCAAGTTTACCACTTTTGATTATGTATCCATTTTTCCAGAAATATTTTGATAAAGGAATCATGGTTGGATCTGTTAAGGGCTAACAGAAAGGATGAGTATGGATATGAAAAAAAGAAGCTTCAAAAAATTAATTACACTTTCGCTTACACTTGCAATGCTGACAGGTGTGGCAGGCTGTGGAAAGCAGCAGAGCTTAAATGCTGAGACAAATCCGGACACACCGGTATCAGATGTGCAGTTCCCTCTGAAGGAGAAGGCAGAGCTGTCATTTATCACAAGTGCACCGGCCACATCCACACAGGATCCTAATGAGAGGACTATCTTCAAGAGAATGGAGGAGCAGACCAACGTGCATATCGACTGGACATGCTTCGTTTCAGACCAGTTCTCTGACAAGAAGAATCTGGCATTGGCGCAGTTTGGTAATCTGCCGGATGGACTGTTTAATGCAGGTATGAGTGATTACGACCTGCTCAGATATGCAAAGCAGGGTATCATTATTCCGGTAGAAAATCTGATCGATAAATATATGCCTAATCTTCAGGCTGTTTTTGAAAAATATCCAGAGTACAGAACCATGTGTACTGCACCTGACGGACATATATATTCCTTCCCATGGATAGAGCAGCTTGGCTCAGGAAAAGAAGCTATCCAGGCAATAGGCGATATTCCTTATATCAACAAGAAGTGGCTTGACTATCTGGGACTTGATGTACCGACTACCACAGACGAGCTCGAGCAGGTGCTTATTGCATTCAAAGATCATGCCGATGAGCTGGAGCAGAAATTTGATATCGAGGGCGGGGTTATTCCTATGTCATTTATTATAAACAACGGTGACCAGGATCCAGCCATCCTCATGAACGGCTTTGGTGAGGGTTATGGTGATACAGGTGATCACTTTGCGGTAACAGATGAGGGAAAAGTCATCTATGCTCCGACACAGGAGGGCTACAAGGAGGGTATCGAGTGGCTTCACAAGCTTGTCACAGAGGATTTGATTGACCCTGAGGCATTTACACAGGAGTGGTCAACCTACGTAGCAAAGGGTAAAAACCACAGGTATGGGCTTTGCTTTACATGGGACATTGCAAACATTGACAATAACACAGATTACGTCATGCTTCCGGCTCTCACAGGACCTGACGGAGTCAGAAATATCACCAGACAGAACAACAGTGAGACTAGTGGTTTCGACAGAGGACGATGCGTATTGACATCAAGCTGCAGGGATACGGCTTTGGCAGCCGCGTGGATTGATCAGATGTATGCTCCAATCCAGTCTCCACAGAATAACTGGGGAACATACGGCGAGAAAGATTCGTTCAACATCTTTGAGATGAGCACAAACGATGAGGGTGGACAGATGTTAAAGCATATGGATCTGGGCGATCAGTCACCGGTTGAGGTGCGTGAGGCGCAGTCTGTAAACGGACCGCTTGCTGTTTTAAACGAGTACTATGATGTTTATGTGACAGAGCCTGCAGATGCCAAGTGGCGTCTTGACAACATGCATGAGGCTTATCTGAAGGACATGAACAGTAAGTATGTCTATCCAAACGTGTTCATGAGCATAGATGACACCAACAAGGTGTCACAGTACGACACAGACATCAAGAAATATGCTGAGCAGAAAAAGGCCGACTGGATATTAAACGGCGGCATTGATAAGGAATGGGATTCATACCTTAAGAAACTTGATAAATATGGTTTACAGGATTATCTGAAGATAAAGCAGAAATATTTTGACAGCTATCAGAAATCCCTTGAGAGTACGTCAGAGGGCAAATAGGTTACTGTTCATAATTCTGTATTACCGGCAAAGCAAACAGAATTGGAGGATTTGAATGAGCGAATTATTGGAAAAAGCAAGAAGCTACGAGGCAAAAAAAATAGCTGCTACAGATAAAGAGAGTAAACCTTTGTTTCATATCAGTGCACCGGCAGGATGGATTAATGATCCGAATGGATTTTCTGTCTATAACGGAAAAATTCATCTGTTTTATCAGTACTATCCATATCTGCGTGAGTGGGGACCTATGCATTGGGGGCATAGTACGACAAGCGATATGATTAAGTGGGAGCAGCTTCCGTGTGTGATGGCACCTGACGAGGAATATGATAAAAAAGGATGTTTCTCAGGAAGTGCCATTGAGGCAGATGGTAAGCATGTGCTTGTATACACAGGTGTCACAAGGATTAAACTTCCTGACGGCAGTGAGCAGGAGAGACAGAACCAGTGCATCGCATTTGGAGACGGACTTAATTATGTGAAGCATGAGAATAATCCTGTTGTGACAGGCGATATGCTTCCTGAAAACTGCAGCAGAATCGATTTCCGTGACCCTAAAATATGGAAAGAGGATGACACATATTATCTTATAGTTGGAAGCAAGGACTTAAACAATGTGGGACAGGTAGTGCTCTGCTCTTCAAAAAACCTGACCGATTGGCAGTTTGAGACAATCCTTGCGGCAAACAGCACCGGCAAAATAGGTACCATGTGGGAGTGCCCGGACTTCTTTGGGCTGGAGGATAAGCATGTGCTCATCTGTTCACCGCAGAGTATGAAGGCAGACAAATATGAGTTTCATAACGGACACAACTCTGTATATTTTCTAGGGGATTATGATAAAGAAAATCATGTATTTATCAAGGAAGAGCCGCACACACTTGACTATGGCATGGACTTTTATGCACCGCAGACTACACTGCTTCCGGACGGACGCCGCGTGATGATTGCCTGGATGAAGTCATGGGATGCATGTGTCGTTCCTGATTCGCAGGATTGGCAGGGCATGATGACACTGCCTCGTGAGCTTGAAATAAAGGACGGCCGTATCTGGCAGAAGCCGGTTAAGGAAATAGAAAATTATCGTGCAAACAAGTGTCATTATACAGATAAAAAAATAGACTGCTACACAACCTTTGAGGGCATAAAGGGCCGCACTCTCGACATGACAGTGGAGCTTTCAGGCGAGGAGTATAATAATTTCACTGTTGAAATGGCATGCGATGATGAGTATGGTACAGTGTTTACCTACAACAGAGTCGCAGGCGTGCTCGAGATTGATCGTACCTGCTGTGGCGTCACAAAGGATGTCGTCTGTGTCAGAAAAATTAAAATCGCAGATACAGACAGAAAGCTAAAGCTTCGTTTCATCGTGGACAGACAGTCTATAGAGCTCTTTATCAATGACGGACAGCAGGTCGCAACCACAGCTATCTGTACACCTCTTCAGGCAGACGGAATCAGCTTTAACTGTGACGGAAGTGCTGTTGTGGATATTGAAAAATATGATATAATTTTGTAATATGACCGCATATCAGTAGAGCATACAAATAATAACCGGACAAATTATTGGTCCGGTTATTTGTAGAATAATATACAGGATATTTTGACAGGAAAGAAAGAGGTACAATATGGATGTAGTTGCATTAGGTGAATTACTTATAGATTTTACAGAAAACGGTACAAGTGCGCAGGACAATAAGCTTTTTGAGGCTAATCCGGGTGGAGCTCCATGTAACGTGCTTGCCATGCTTCAAAAGCTCGGTCATCAGACTGCTTTCATCGGAAAAGTGGGACAGGATGCGTTCGGAAGGCTGCTTGTTGATGCCGTAAAGGAGCAGGGCATCGACACAACAGGCGTGCGCTATGATGATAATGTCCATACCACTCTTGCATTTGTACAGACTGCAGTAGACGGAGACAGAGATTTCTCATTTTACCGAAATCCGGGAGCAGATATGATGCTGACAGCGGATGAGGTGGATTTATCCCTTGTGAGAAACGCAAAAATTTTCCACTTCGGAAGTCTTTCAATGACAGATAAGATCTGTGAGAATGCGACAAAGCATGCAATAGCTGCCGCAAAAGAGGCAGGCGTACTGATTTCCTTTGACCCTAATCTGCGCAAACCGCTCTGGAAGAGCATGGACGATGCAAAAGAGAAGATAAGCTGGGGCCTGAGTCAGTGTGACATCTTAAAAATATCTGATGATGAGATTGAATTCATGACAGGCGAAAAGGACATAAAGACAGGTGTAAAGAAGCTCATAGATGAGTATCACATTCCGTTTATCTGTGCCACCATGGGCAAAAACGGAAGTATGGCATTTTTTGACGGACATATCGTGGAGGCAGCTCCGTTCCTGCGAGATGACACTGTCGAGACTACAGGTGCAGGAGATACCTTCTGTGCATGCCTGCTTCACGATGTGTTGGAGCATGGTATCAATGACCGGAAGGATGACGATGTGAAAAAGATGCTCACATTCGCAAATGCGGCAGCCTCTCTTATTACTACGAGAAAGGGCGCACTTCGCGTGATGCCTGAGAAGGGTGAGGTTGAGGCTGTAATTAAGTAGTTATAATTTAATACGATAAAAGAGATTATACTCTTCTTAATCTATGTTTAAAAACGTGATTAAGAAGAGTATATTTGTTTCTTGCAGTGCATAATTGTATTGGCTATAATATCATATATAAAACAATGATTTGAGACTATACAGGGAGTCAGATATGGTAAAAACGATTGGTATTGGGAAACAGGATTTTGCTTCTGTTATAGAAGATAATTGCTTTTTTGTGGACAAAACGAGCTTTATAAAGGAATGGTGGGATTCAAAGGATGATGTGACTCTCATCACGCGTCCGAGGCGTTTTGGAAAAACACTTAATATGAGCATGCTTAACTGCTTTTTTTCAAATCAGTATAAGGACAGGAGCGATTTGTTTGATTCATTGTCTATATGGGAGGATGAGGACTATCGAAAAATTCAGGGTACTTATCCTGTGATTTTTATGAGCTTTGCTTCGGTTAAGGCCGACAATCTGGGAGATGCAAAAATCCAGATAAAAGCACAGATAGAGGCTGTTTACAAAAGGCACAGATATCTGCTTGAGGGGGATACTCTGACAGCAGACGAAATAGCTGATTTTGAAGGAACAAATACCAGGATGGGTGATGCTGAGAGTGGATTAAAATTAAATATTTTGTGTGAGTATTTTCATCGTTACTGGGGAAAGAAGACGATAATTATCCTTGATGAGTATGATACTCCTATACAGGAGGCATATCTTCATGGATATTGGAATGAGTTTACTGCATATATAAGAAGCCTGTTTAATGCAACGTTCAAGACAAATCCGTATATGGAGCGTGCTATTATGACAGGAATCACGCGTGTATCAAAGGAATCAATTTTTTCAGACCTCAATAATCTGAATGTAATAACCACGACCTCAAGCAGTTATGCAACGAGCTTTGGATTTACAGAGAATGAAGTTTTTGATGCAATGGAAGAGTATGGTCTGTCCGGTGAAAAAGATACTGTAAAAAAATGGTATGACGGTTTTAAATTTGGAAATCACAGTGATATTTATAATCCATGGTCTATAACGAATTTTCTAAAGGAAAAACAGATAAGTCCATACTGGGCATCTACCAGCTCAAACGGTCTGGTAAATCGTTTGATCAGAACAGCATCTGCAGAAATAAAATCTATGATGGAAACACTTCTGGAAGGCGATTCTGTGGAGGTTAGCATTGACGAACAACTGGTGTTTGAACAGCTCGATAACGATGAAAATGCCATTTGGAGTCTTTTGCTTGCCAGCGGTTATTTAAAGGTTGATTCCTTAGAAAAAAGAGGTCTTACGCTTGAACCGTGGTATCATCTGAGCATTACAAATCTTGAAACCGTAAGTATGTTTTCAAATATGTTCAGAGGATGGTTTAATGCCTCTGTTTCGAATTATAATGGATTCATAAGGGCATTGCTTAGAGGCAATGTAAAGGAAATGAACATATACATGAATGAGGTCTTGGTTGTCCAGCACCTCCTCGCCGTCGAGCGTGTTGTTCTTCTTCAGCACCCTTTCCAGCAATTTCTCCGTCCGGTCGAAGCGTTCCATGATGCGCTCCATCCAGCCCTCAAACTCTTCCCTGTCCGTGTACATAGCAGTCGCCCTCCTTTTCGATGATTTCCTTTTCCCGCATATAGCGGA
>ENA-UEPD01001222-UEPD01001222.1-human-gut-metagenome-genome-assembly--contig:-NODE-1222-length-15351-cov-5.588255_pt1 | contig 15351 bp, 10 predicted proteins | sample MGYA00242895_ERZ507906 | MGnify/ENA primary metagenome ERZ507906 (study PRJEB26167, sample SAMN06115416) | human gut metagenome | host: Homo sapiens | place: China:Guizhou | collected 2015-03-03... | reverse complement strand
CATCACTGCGATGGCCTCCAGATAGTCGCCGTTTTCATATATGGCCAAGGCAAGCGCACCCAGCGTAGCCACCGCCATCAGAAAGTGCTCATCGAACACCTGACCGTTGCGGAAGCTGCCTTTTTGGCTGCCTTGCCCAAAGGACCGAACAATTACGATCCCGTAAAACATCACGATGCCGCCATTGAACGGCGCAACTGGGTGCTTTCACGCATGCGCGAAGAAGGCTATATTACCGAAGAACAGGAACTTGCCGCGTCGCAGGAAGACATCGTCCTTGCCAGCCGCTCCGAAAAGGAAACGGCATCCGATGCCGAATACTTTGCCGAAGAAGTCCGCCGCGAAATCGTCGGCAGATACGGCTTTTTCCGTCACCTTGATCTTCGATTTGACATCCTCGACGACCTTCACCTCATAGAGCTTCTCGTAAATCTTCTGGCCCTGATCCTTGTCGGCGAGAATCTTCTCGGCGTAACCCTCCAGCATGTCGTCCGGCGCCGAGGGCATGCCGTACTGTGCAAACTGCGAGGCGGCCAGCGCCTTGGCTTCGGAGAGCGCCTCCTCCTTCGAAACGGAGATGCCGTCGGTCTTGATGAAGTGCTTCTGGAGGTAGTTCCAGGTGAACATCTTCAGAAACTGGTCGAAATCCTTCTCGATGTCCTCCATCGAGAACTTGCCCTCGTTGATCGTGTAGAGCCAACGCTTGAGGAACGCCGCGGGCATCTTCAGGTCGGCCTTCTTCACGAGATAGTCGCGCACCTGCAACGTGAAGAGGTAGTCGCTCTCGCGGCGCAGCTCGGCCTCGATCTGCGCGTCGATGAACTTGTCCAGCCCGGCTTCGTCCGTGACGCCGCCCTGCGGGAAAGCCATCTTGAAGAACTCCTCGTTCAGCTCCGGCTCGGCGAACTTGCGGATTTTGGTGATCTCCAGTTCGAATTCGGGGTTGACGCCCTCCAGTTCGTTCTCCTTGACCTGCAGGCAGGCGGCGCGCTGGGCGGGATTTTTATAGAGTTCGTTGATATTCACCTTCATCTTGTCGCCGACCTTCTTGCCGATGAAAGGCTTGCGGTCGGCCTCGTCCATCGAGATCAGACCCACGTAAGCGTCCGCAACGTTCATCTCGCCGTTGTCGAGCGTCACCGACAGCGCCTCGTCCGAAGTCACCTTCTCGGCGTCCACCAGGCGGCCGAAACGGCGCAGGTAGTTCGAACGGTAGTCGTCGTGCATCTTCTTGTCGACCTTGATCTTGTTGTAGGTCAGCTTATCCTTGTCGGAAAGCTCCAGCTTGATCTCGGGAGCCTCGCCGATCTCGAACACGAATTCGAACTCGGTGGCGTTGTCGAAATCGAAGTCGCCCTGCTCCTCCGCGGGAATCACGTCGCCCAGATAGTCGATGCCCTCCTTCTGGAGATATTCGAAAACGGCGTTCGAAGCCTGACGGTAGGACTGCTCGGCCAGGACGCCCTTGCCGTACATCTTCTTGACGATGCCCATGGGGACCATGCCCGGACGGAATCCGGGGATGTTGGCCTTGCGCTTGTACTCGCGCAGGGACTTTTCGACCTCCTGCCCGTAATCCGCCTCGCCGACAGTCACGCGGATCAGCGAGTTATTCTCGCCGCGTTGTTCTCTTACAATGTTCATAATGAATGAATTATATTTGTTATTCTTCGTATTTCCGTTCAGAATCGGGAGGCAAAGATACGAAATTATTCCATTTCCGGCAAGACATTACCCGTAATAATACGGTCAAATTATGATATACGGTTTGTTTTTCGTACCTTTGGGGCCGCAACGCCCCCCGCTTGCCGGGGAAGGTTCTACCGAGCCGTGCGCAATTCCGTTTTGATCCCATCCGGCTTTTCCGCAGCCTTTGGAGTCGCAACGCCCCTTTTGCCAGCCGAAAGGTTTTACCGAACCGCACGCAATTCCGTTTTGATCCCATCCGACTTTTTCGTATCTTTGTGAGCTATTTTGTTCCGAAACAATGAAAACGACCCCGATATTCCTGTTTTCCATCCTGCTGCTGGGCGCATGCGGCGGTCCGGCGGCGCGCGCCAAACGCCCCGGCGCAAAGGCGCAGGCCGCGGCGGCCGTGCAGGCCGAGCCGAAAACGTACACCTACCGCATCGCGGCGACCTACCCCCACTCGACCGGCGCCTACACCCAGGGGCTGCAATACGTCGACGGGACGATGTGGGAAGGCACGGGCCAGCACGGCGAATCGGTCGTTCGGAAGACCGACCTCGCGACGGGGAAAACCGAGGTCATGGCGCGCCTGCCCCGTTCGGAGTTCGGCGAAGGAATCACCCTGCTCGGCGGAAAGCTCTACCAGCTGACCTGGCAGTCCAACACCGCGCACGTATATTCGCTGGAGAACGGGAAACTGCAAAAGATCCGCGACTTCCGCTATCCGGGCGAAGGCTGGGGCCTCACGACCGACGGCGAGAAGCTCTACATGTCGGACGGCACGGCCACGATCCACACGGTCGATCCCGCGACGTTCCGCCGCGAAAAGCGCGTGACGGTGACCTACAAGGGCGCGCCGGTCGAATACCTCAACGAACTGGAGTGGATCGGCGGCAAAATATGGGCCAACGTCTACACCACCGACCAGATCGTCGTCATCGACCCCGCGACGGGCGTCGTCGAGGGCGTCGTCGACCTCGCGGGGCTGCTGCCCGAAACGGAAATGACCGCGACGACCGACGTGCTGAACGGCATCGCCTATGACGCCGAGGGGGACCGCATCTTCGTGACGGGCAAAAACTGGCCGAAACTCTACGAAATAGAAATTACCGAAAAATAAATGACGACAACGCTATACGACCAACTGGAGCGCCGCATCCTGCTGCTCGACGGAGGCTTCGGCACGATGGTGCAGGGCTACGGACTGCAGGAGGAGGACTACCGCGGCCGGCGGTTCGCCGGCTGGCCGGTGCAGCTCAAGGGCTGCAACGACCTGCTCGCGCTGACCCGCCCGGACGTGGTGCGCGAGATTCACGAAAAATACCTGCGGGCGGGAGCCGACATCATCGAAACCGACTCGTTCAACGCCAACGCCGTGTCGCTGGCCGACTACCGGCTCGAAGAGTGCGCTTACGAGATTTCGAAGGCCGCAGCCGGAATCGCACGCAGCGCGGCCGACGAGTTCACGGCCCGCAACCCGCAGAAGCCGCGTTTCGTGGCGGGATCGGTGGGTCCCACGAACCGCACGGCCTCGATGTCGGCCGACGTACAGAATCCCGCGGCCCGCGAGGTGACCTTCGCACAACTGGTCGAAGCATATACGGATCAGGTGCGGGGACTGGTGGACGGCGGGGCGGACATCCTGCTGGTGGAGACCGTTTTCGACACGCTCAACGCCAAGGCGGCCCTCTGGGCCATCGACACGCTCTGCGAGCGGCTGGGCCGCGCGATCCCCGTAATGGTCTCCGGAACGCTCGCCGACGCCAGCGGCCGCACCCTCTCGGGGCAGACCGTCGAGGCCTTCGCCGTCTCGGTGTCGCACGCGAACCTGCTGTCGGTCGGGCTGAATTGCGCCTACGGGGCCAAGCAGCTGCTGCCCTACCTCGAACGGCTGGCGGCAGTGGCCGGAACGCGCATCTCGGCGCACCCGAACGCAGGGCTTCCCAACGTGATGGGCGGTTACGACGAGACGCCCGAAATGTTCGCCGGGGATGTCGGCGAGTATATGCGTCGCGGACTGGTGAACATCGTGGGCGGCTGCTGCGGCACGACGCCCGCCCACATATTCGAATTGTCGAAAATATCCGGAGACTACGCCCCGCGGCCCGTTCCCGCGCCGAAGCACATCACGACCTTGAGCGGTCTGGAGCCGCTGCGGATCGTCCCCGAAGCCAACTTCATCAACGTCGGCGAACGCACGAACGTCGCCGGATCGGCCCGTTTCGCAAGGCTGATCCGCGAAGCCAACTACGAAGAGGCGCTCTCGGTGGCCCGCGCACAGGTCGACGCCGGGGCGCAGATCGTCGACGTCTGCATGGACGACGGGCTGATCGACGGTCCGGCGGCGATGCGCACGTTCCTCAACCTGATGGCCTCGGAGCCGGAGATCGCCCGCGTGCCGGTGATGATCGACTCGTCGAAATGGGAGGTACTTCAAGCGGGACTTGAAGTGACGCAGGGTAAGTCGGTGGTCAACTCCATCTCGCTCAAGGAGGGCGAAGCGGAATTCCTGCGCCGGGCCGCGGAGATCCACCGCTTCGGCGCTTCGGCCGTAGTGATGCTCTTCGACGAGCGGGGCCAGGCCGACACCTTCGAACGTAAAGCAGAGGTTGCAGAGAGAGCCTACAAGCTATTGACGGACAACGGTTTTCCGCCCGAAGACATCATTTTCGACCCCAACGTGCTGGCCGTCGCAACGGGCATTGCGGAGCACGACGGCTACGCCAAGGCGTTCATCGACGCGACGCGCTGGATCAAGGAGCACCTTCCCCATGCGAAGGTCTCGGGCGGCGTGTCGAACCTTTCGTTCGCCTTCCGCGGCAACAACACGGTGCGCGAGGCGATGCACTCGGCGTTCCTCTACCACGCCATCCGGGCCGGAATGGACATGGGCATCGTCAACCCGCAGATGCTCAAAGTGTACAGCCAGATCGAACCCGAACTGCTCTGCCGCGTCGAGGACGTGATCCTCTGCCGCCGGGCCGACGCCGCGGAGCGGCTCGCGGAGTATGCCCACGGGGTGCAGCAGACGGCCCAGGCGCAGCCGCAGGCCCCCGACGCATGGCGTGCGGGGACGCTCGGAGAGCGTATCGCCCATGCGATGCTCAAGGGCGTGGCCGACTACGTGGAGCAGGATGCGCTGGAGGGTTACGAGGCGCTGGGAAGCCCGATGGCCGTGATCGACACGCTGCTGATGCCTGCCATGGAGCAGGTCGGCACGCTGTTCGGCGAGGGCAAGATGTTCCTGCCGCAAGTGGTGAAGACCGCCCGCGTGATGAAACGCGCGGTGGCGGCGCTGACGCCCTATATCGAACAGGGGTCGGCCGCGAATGCGCATAATTCGGGGAAAGTGCTGATCGCCACCGTGAAAGGCGACGTGCACGACATCGGCAAGAACATCGTGGCGGTCGTGATGGCCTGCAACGGTTACGAAATCCGGGACCTGGGCGTGATGGTCGAGCCGGAACGCATCGTCGAGGAGGCGGTGGCGTGGGGCGCGCAGTGCATCTGCCTGAGCGGGCTGATCACCCCGTCGCTCGACGAAATGGCCCGCGTCTGCGAGGAGCTGGAACGGCGGGGGCTGCGCATTCCGGTCATCATCGGCGGCGCGACGACCTCGGACCTCCACACGGCGGTGAAGATCGCCCCGGTTTATTCGGGCGTGGCGGTCCACTCCGCGAACGCCAGCCGCAACAGCCAGATACTGGCGCAGCTGCTCGGCCCCGACGGCGACCTTTACGCCGACAAGGTGAAAGCCGACCAGCAGGCCCTGCGCGAGGAGTACGCCCGCCGGCTGCGGGAGCGCGACCTCATTCCGATCGCCGAAGCGCGCGCGGCGCGGCGCGGCGCGGCGCAGCACGAACCCGTCGTGCCGCTCCATACGGGGCGCATGGTCTTCCCCGACTTCGACGTGGCCGACGCCGAACCGTACATCGACTGGAGTTTCTTCTTCGCGGCGTGGGGACTCAAGGGGCGTTACCCCGAGATTCTCGACCACCCCGAAAAGGGCGCCGAGGCGCGCAAGGTCTTCGCCGACGCCCAGGCCCTGCTGGCCCGCATCCGCGACGAGCGGCTGCTGACGCTGCAAGGGGTCGCGGGCATCTTCCCGGCACGCTCCGAGGGCGACGACATTCTGGTGACGGACGCGAAAGGGCGCGAAAAACGCCTCCCGATGCTGCGCAACCAGACGCGCGGCGAGGAGAACCTGTCGCTGGCGGACTTCATCGCACCGGACGGCGACTGGATCGGCTGTTTCGCCCTGACGGCCGGCATCGGGCTGAAGGAGCTGGCGGAAAAGTTCCGCGCCGGGGGCGACGACTATTCGGCCATCATGGCCAAACTGCTGGCCGACCGCCTCACGGAGGCCTTCGCCGAGGCCGTGCACGCCTTCATGCGGCGCGAGATGTGGGGCTACGAAACGGGCACGCCGCCCACCCCCGAGCAGGCAGTCCGCGGCCAGTACCGCGGCCGCCGCATGGCCTTCGGCTACCCGGCCTCGCCCGACCATTCGCTCAAACGCGAGGTCTTCGACCTGCTCGCGGTCGAGGTGACGACCGGAATGCGGCTGACCGAAAACTGGATGATCGACCCCGGGGAGGCGCTGTGCGGACTGATGTTCTCCGACGCCGACTACTTTTCGGTCGGGACCATCGGCGCCGAACAGCTGCTCGACTACGCACGCCGCCGCGGAATGGAGGCCGAAACCGTAAAAAAGATTATACCGAACAACGTATGAACGTCGTAGAGATCATCAACGAAGCGATCGCCTCCGGGCGCACCCGCTTCGCGTTCGAACTGCTCCCGCCGCTCAAGGGCGACGGCATGCAGAAGATATTCGCCGCCGTGGAGCCGCTGATGGCCCTCGACCCGGCTTACGTCAACATCACCTTCCACCGCGAGGGAATCAAGGAGACCGAGCGCGAGGACGGCAGCGTCGAATGGCACGTCGTGCGCCGCCGCCCCGGGACGGTGGGCATCTCGGCGGCCATCCAGAACCGCTACGGCGTGGAGGTGGTCCCGCACCTGATCTGCGGCGGACTGTCGAAATACGACATCGAGGACACGCTGATCGACATGGACTTCCTGGGCCTGCACAACGTGCTGGCGCTGCGCGGAGACAAGTCGCAGAACGAAAAGCGTTTCATGCCCCATCCGCAGGGCCACGCCCACGCCGTGGACCTCGTGCGGCAGATCGCCGACATGAACCGCGGAAAATTCATCGACGGCGAGGTCGAGGAGTGCCACCACTCGAAATTCTCGATCGGCGTGGCGGGCTATCCCGAGGTGCACGCCGAGGCGCGCGACATCACCTCGGACATCGCCCGCCTGCGCGACAAGGTCGACGCCGGGGCGGAATATGTCATCACGCAGATGTTCTTCGACAATGCCAAATACTTCGACTTCGTGCGCCGCTGCCGCGAAGCGGGGATCACCGTGCCGATCATCCCCGGCATCAAGCCCCTCTCGACGCTGCGCCACCTGGAAATACTGCCCGAAACGTTCGGCGTGAAGCTGCCCGAGGAACTCGTGCGCGAAGTCAAGGCGCATCCCGACGGCGTGCGCGAAGTGGGAACCGAGTGGGCCATCGCCCAAAGCCGCGAACTGATGGCCGCAGGCGTGCCCGTGCTGCACTACTACACGATGAGCCGCACGACGAACATACAGAAAATCGTCAAGGCGGTTTTCTGACCCAAACCGATAAAACAGAGAATCAATGGAACCTGTCGAATTCCGCCGCCGCCTGCATGCGCACCCCGAACTGTCGTTCAAGGAACACGACACGGCGGCGTTCATCGAACAGCAGCTCGACGAACTGGGCATCGAACACCGCCGGATCGCATCGACGGGCGTCGTGGCCCGCATCAAGGGCCGCAAGACCCCCGAAGGCGACCGGCGCGCCGCGGTGCTGCGCGCCGACATCGACGCCCTGCCCGTCACGGAGCGGAACGACTGCGAGTGGAGATCGCAGAACGAGGGCGTGATGCACGCCTGCGGCCACGACATGCACGCCGCGGTGCTGTTCGGCGTGCTGAAAACCTTCGCCGAGGCGCCCGATTTCCGGGGCACGCTCTTCGGGCTGTTCCAGCCGGGCGAGGAGTGCAACCCGGGCGGAGCCTCGCTGGTGCTGGCCGAAAAGCCGTTCGAGGGCTACGACGTGCGGGCCGTCGTCGGCGAACACGTCGAACCGCAGCTGGAAGTCGGGACCCTCGGATTCCGGGCCGGAAAGTACATGGCGGCAAGCGACGAACTGCGCTTCCGCGTCCGCGGCACGGGCGGGCACGGCGCCATGCGCAAGCAGCTCAAGGACCCCGTGGCGGCCGGCGCCGAACTGCTGACGCGCCTCATCGCGCTCAACGGCGAGGAGTGCGTGCTCTCGATCGGCCGCGTGGAGGCCGGGGGCGCGACGAACATCGTGCCCGACGAGATCTACATGGAGGGAACGCTGCGCACGTTCGACGAACGCGAGCGCGGCATCATCCACCGCCGCATCGAGATCATCGCCGCGGACATCGACGCCCGGCACGGCGTGAAGACCGAAGTGACGATCGGCCGCGGCTATCCGTGCGTCGTCAACGACGAGATCCTCGTGAAGCAGGCCACGGCCCTGGCCAAAGCCGAGAAGCTGAAGGTCGAGATGCTGCCCCTGCGCACCACGGCCGAGGATTTCGGGTTCTACTGCAAGCAATACCCGTCGCTGTTCTACCGGCTGGGCGTGGGCGCTGCGGCCGGACGCCCGCACACGGCGACATTCTTCCCCGACGAAGCGGCTATCGGCGTGGGCATCGCCTACATGCGGAAACTGGCCCTGCAACTCCTGGAAAAATAACGCCCGGTTCCGCAAAACGCACACAGGCCGGCCGCGACAGCGGCAAAACGGGCACAACGGAAATCCGACGGAGGACCGAAGCCCTGCAAATTTTTAAGAAATGATGAAAAAACAGAAACAACGCTCCGAAAACGGAGCACGGAAGACGGACCGCACCTCGATCATATTGAGCACGTTCCGGGAATTCCCCAACAATAAGTTCTCGCTGAAGCACCTGGCTTCGGCTTCCGGAGGCGCCACGAAAGAGGGCCGCCGCGAAACGTTAGAAATCCTCGGACGCCTCTTCGAAGAGGGAGTCGTCGAGGAGTGCGCACGCGAAAAATACCGTCTGATGCAGACCCACCTGCCCCACTACGAGGGCGTGGCCGACATGGCCCCCTCGGGTTCGGTCTATGTGAAGGTCGAAGGGCAGGAGAGCGACATCTTCGTCAACCAGCGCAACGCCGCGAACGCCCTGAACGGCGACCGCGTCGAGGTCGTGGTGATGCACCGCGGCCGCAACGGACAGCTGGAGGGCGAGATCACGCGGATCATCGAACGCAACCGCAAACCCTACGTGGGCGTGGCCGAAGTCGGGGCGCACCAGATTTTCGTACGGGCCGACTCGCGCCGCATGCCGATGGACATTTATCTCTCGAAGCGCACCTATCCCGACGTGCGCGACGGCGAGAAGGTCGTGGTGCGCATCGCCGACTGGCTCCCGGGCAGCAAAAGCCCCGTGGGCGAACTGGTCGAGCGGCTGGGCATGGCGGGCAACAACGACACGGAGATGCACTCGATCCTGGCGGAATACGAGCTTCCCTACCGCTTCGAACCCGAAATCGAGGAGGCCGCCCAGGCCATCGACGCCCGCGTCACGGCCAAAGAGATCGCCCAGCGGCGCGACTTCCGGGGTGTCACGACCTTCACGGTCGATCCCGCGGACGCCAAGGACTTCGACGACGCGCTGTCGGTGCGCAAAATAAAGGACGGCGTCTGGGAAGTGGGCGTGCATATCGCCGACGTGACCCATTACGTGCGGCCCCACTCGGTAATCGACGACGAGGCCGTGGAGCGCGGCACGTCGGTCTATCTGGTGGACCGCACCGTGCCGATGCTTCCTGAACGGCTTTCGAACGAGCTGTGTTCGCTGCGACCCCACGAGACAAGCCTCTGCTTCTCGGCGGTGTTCACGCTCAACGAAAACCTCGACATCCTCGAAGAGTGGTTCGGACGCACGGTGATCCACTCCGACCGCCGTTTCACCTACGCCGAGGCGCAGGAGATCATCGAAACGGGACGCGGCGACTACGCCGAGGAGGTGCTGACGCTCAACCGGCTTGCGCAGGCGCTGCGCAAGGAGCGCTTCAAGAACGGCGCGATCTCGTTCGACCGCGAGGAGGTGAAATTCCGCCTCGACGAGAACGGCAAACCGTTAGGCGTTTACTTCAAGGAGCAGAAGGAGTCGAACCAGATGATCGAGGAGTTCATGCTGCTGGCCAACCGCCGCGTGGCGGAGTTCTGCGGCAAACGCAGGACCGAGAGCGGCCGCTCGGCGGAGCGCACGATGGTCTACCGCGTGCACGACACCCCGAGCGAGGAGAAACTCGACCGCTTCCGGCAGTTCATCCTCCGCTTCGGGCACATCTTCAAGGCTACGAAGGGCCGCGCCGTGGCCAAGGAACTGAACAAGCTCTTCAAACAGATAAAGGGAACCACGGAGGAAAACGCCGTGGCGACGATGGCCGTGCGCTCGATGGCCAAAGCCTATTACACGACCGACAACATCGGACACTACGGTCTGGCGTTCCCCTACTACACGCACTTCACGTCGCCGATCCGCCGCTACCCCGACATGATGGTCCACCGCCTGCTGGCGCGTTACCTCGCGGGCGGCAAGCCGGCCGACAAAACGGAACTGGAAGACCTCTGCGCACGCGCTTCGGACCGCGAGGTCGTGGCCGCCGAGGCGGAACGCGCGTCGATCAAATACAAGATGGTCGAATTTATGAAAGAGCACATCGGCGAGGAGTTCGAGGGACACATCTCGGGGCTTACCGAATGGGGCGTCTACGTCGAGCTGGACGAAACCCACATCGAGGGCATGTCGTTCCTGCGCGACATCGAGGGCGACTTCTTCACCTTCGACGAGCAGCTTTACGAAATCATCGGCCGCTCGACGGGCATCCGCATGACGCTGGGCAGCCCGGTACGCATCCGCGTGAAGCGCGCCGACCTGCAGAAACGCCAGTTAGACTTCGAATTGCTGCTGCCCGGGGCCGCGGCGCGCCGTACGGAAGAGCCCCGCGGCAAAGGCCCGAAGGTGCGCACCTCGTCGCGCCGCAAAGGACGGTAGTCACGGAACGAGCGCCGGTTCGGCCGTAATACCCATATCCCCCGAAGGAACGGTTGTCGTGGTGTCCCACGACAACCGTTCCTTCGTATTCGGAGAGCGCCCCGACCGCAGGACGGCAACGAAAAAGGGAGGCCCCGCAGGGTCTCCCTTTCCGGTGACGGGCGTTCCGCCCCGTCAGAAGAGATTCACGCCGTCGAGCGTTGCGATCAGGTAGGTGGCGGCCACCGTCAGGATGGCGTACAGCTCGGGGAAAGCCGCGAGGATCAGCGTCTTACCCATCACGTCGTGACCGTTGCCGATAGCGGCGATACCGTTGGCGCAGACCTTTGCCTGATAGATCGAAGCGGCGATGTTCACCAGACCGACCAGCAGACCGGCGCCGAAGATAGCCGCGCCCTGCACCATCGTCGGGTCCGTCAGACCCTTCTGCACCAGGAAGAAGCAGACGAAACCGTAGAGACCCTGCGAACCGGGAAGCGCCGAAAGAATCATGTAGCTGCCGAAAGCGCCGCCGTTCTTCTTCATGGCCCCTACTGCGGCCTGACCCGTAATTGCGGTACCGATCGACGAAGCGACACCTGCCAGACCCACCATCAGCGCTACGCCGACGTAAGCCAATACCAATGCTGTTGTTTCCATAATGTTTTGAGTTTTTTTTAATTGTTATTATTCGTTAGTATCGTTCATTTTACGAATCGGGTCGAAATTGCGCGGGGCCATTTCGAAACCGGCGTTCTTGAAAAACTCGACGAACGTCAGACGCAGCGGGTGCACGAACGACGAGATGGTCGACATGAAAAGGTTGATGCCGTGACCGATCAGCAGAATCGGAATCATAATCAGCAGCCGGACCACGATGTTCGCGCCTTCGGGCACGAATCCCGACGCCAGCGTGTTGAACACCAGCGCCAGCACACCGCCCGAAAGCCCGATGGCGAACAGACGGATATAGGACAGCACGTCGCTCAACAGTCCCGTGAGGTTGTTGTAAAGGTCCCACAAACCCGCGCCGAGGTTGATGAGCGGATTGCGCTTCGGATTGTTCAGAAGCAGCATCAGCACGCCGCCGACGCCCAGCGCCGCATAGAAGGCCACCGATCCGGCCGTAAAGCCCGGAATGGCGAGACCCGCCATCGGAAGGCCCATGGCCAGACAGCACGAGACGAGGATGATGAACCACCCCAGCAGTCCCAGCGCACGGCCGAAACCGAAACAGCGAACGGTCATCCAGATGTTGAGCAGCATGCCGAAAAGAATCTGCACCACGCCGATAACCAGCGCGATGGAGAAGAACTGTCCCTGGAAATCGAGGAATTTCACCGAGGGGAACCACGTGTTCATGTTGATGCCGAAGAACGAGCCGCACAGCAGTCCGAACGCGACGGTCGACACGCCGCACAGCGTGGCGAACCACGCCGCCTGACGCATCATGCCGGGCTTTCGGTTCCTGGCGAGCATCCACCACCCCATCAGGGTCAGGATCAGTCCGTAGCCGGCGTCGTTGAGACAGATGCCGAAAAAGAGCATGTAGAACGGAGCGAAGAAGGGTGTGAGGTCCATCGTCCCGTATTTCGGGCGGGCGTACATGTCGCCCACCAGTTCGAAGACATGCGCGAACCAACGGTTCTTGAGCTTCACGGGCGTTTCGTCCTCGGGCGTGGGGTCCGATTTGAGGAAGACCACGTTGGGGTACTCCTCCAAAAGGGCGTCGACCCGACCGGAAGTCTCCTTCTCGGCCCAGCCCTCCATGACGACCAGCGTACCGTCGGCGGCCTCCTGCGCCGTAGCCTTCACCCGCACGCCCTGCAAACGCTCCTTCAGCGAGCAGGCGTGCTGTGCGAGCAGGGCCTCCGAAGCGGCCGCACGCGAAAATTCAGCGTCGAGGGTCCGGAGTTTCCCTTCGGCTTCGGCGATGCGGCGCTCCGCCTCGCGAATGTCCATCGTCGGGGTCTTCATCTCCTGCGCGTCGAGCGTAACCTCCTCGCCGGGCTTGGCCACGACGACGAACCACACCGTGGCATCGGTGCGGCTGACCTCCGAAACCGTATAGCGCTCCGACCACTCGGCCAACTGCTTGTCGAAGGTGTTGCGCTGGGTGAAGAAATAGCGCAGGACAATGCCCCGGGCGGCGAGTTTCCGCGTCGCCTCCACGTCGAACGCCCCCCAGGGACGCAGCTCCTCGGCCGCTTTTTCCAGCCGCCCGATCTCGGCGTTGAGCGTCGCGGCCTCGCGGTGCGCGGCGGCGTAATGCGCATAGGCCTCCTCGCCCGAAGCGAACGGCGCGGCGGCAGCGTCGCAGCGCTCCCCGGCGCGGAAGTTCTTCAGGAACTCCGCGGCCTTCGCAAGGCTCTCGATGTCCAGCAGCAGCTGGCGGTCCTCCTCGGAGGGTTCCCAACCCGCGGTGGTGATGTCCACCAGCCCGAGGCCGCGCAGCTTCTCGACGAAATCCTCACTCTGCGCCGCAAAGAGCACAAAGTTGTATTTTGACATTCTGGCTATCATAACATCGCGCCCTCCCCGGCGGCCTGCTGCTTGGTTTTCACGATCTTCTGGGCCGACTTGGAGAGGTTCTCCTCGTCCTCCATGAAGCGTTTGATCTTACGTATGGCGTCCTCGTACCCGGGTATCTGAACCTTTTCGTACAAGTTCACCTTTTGAGTGGTTTTGCGGCGCGCATGGTCCAGCAGTTCCATCTTCCGGTTGTAGACCTCGAACTCGATCCCCAGCTGCGCCATGCGCTTGAGGATGCCGACTCCGTCGGCGAACCACACCGGCGAGGAGAACAGATCGTAGGGTTTCTCCTCGAATTTCACTTCCTGCAGGACGGGCGTGCGCACACCCGCGATTTTCTGGACCGACAAATCGACGTCGGCAATGCGCAGGAGGTCACAATCAAACTCTCCCCAGAGCGACACCATGTAGTCGTACTCGGCCTTCAGAGCGTCGAGCCGACGACGGTAGTCGCTTGCGGAGTCCTTCGCCTTCTTCACTTCGGAGCGCAGGGCCGACTCCTTACTTTTGATCGTAGGGAGGGCCTTCTGGCGCATTTTCAGCTGTTTGCCGAGTTCGCCCAGCGAGGTCTTGTTATATTGGAATTTGATTGCCATTGCGCGTTACGCCTCCTTCCAGTATTTTTGGATAAGTTCCTCCTTGATGGCGACCTCCTCCCGGGTGAAGTACTTGGCGAAAAGCCCCCATGCGGTGTCGAGCATCTGGTTGATCTCGATATTGATATCAATGGCCAGCAGTTTCTCCGAGTAGTCGAAGGCGAACTTCAGGGTGCGCTCGTCGTAGTCCGAGAGGTCGAAGCCGTTCTCCAGCTTGGTCTTGGCGTTGGCCGCGTCGGCGTAGAGGCGCACGCAGGCGTTCATCACCTGCGGATGGTCCTCGCGGGTCTTCTTGCCGATGACGAGCTGTTTCAGACGCGACAGCGAACGGAACGGGTCGACGATCACCTTGCCCGTGTCGGAGTCGTTGCGCAGGAACAACTGGCCCTCGGTGATGTAACCCGTATTGTCGGGGATGGCGTGCGTGATGTCGCCGCCCGAAAGCGTCGTCACGGCGATGATCGTGATCGAACCGCCGTTGGGCAGCTGCACGGCCTTTTCGTAGATCTTCGCAAGGTCCGAATACAGCGAACCGGGCATCGAGTCCTTCGACGGAATCTGGTCCATGCGGTTCGACACGATGGCCAGGGCATCGGCGTACAAGGTCATGTCCGTGAGCAGCACCAGCACCTTCTCGCCCTTGTCGACGGCGAAGTACTCGGCGGCGGTAAGCGCCATGTCGGGAACGAGCAGACGCTCCACGGGTGGATTCTCGGTCGTGTTGACGAACGACACGATGCGGTCGAGCGCGCCGGCGTTCTCGAAGACCGACTTGAAGTACAGAAAGTCGTCGTTCGTAAGGCCCATGCCGCCCAGGATGATCTTGTCGGCCTTGGCGCGCAGGGCCACGTTGGCCATCACGGCGTTGTAGGGCTGGTCGGGGTCGGCGAAGAAGGGGATCTTCTGCCCCGTCACGATCGTATTGTTCAGGTCGATGCCGGCGATGCCCGTGGCGATCAGCTCCGAAGGCTGGATGCGCCGGAAGGGATTCACCGTCGGACCGCCGATCTCACGGGCCTCGCCCTCGATGATCTCGCCGCCCTCGAGCGGTTCGCCGTAGGCGTTGAAGAAACGCCCCGCGAGGTTGTCCGAAACGCGCAGCTTGGGAGGCTCGCCGTGGAAGACGACCTCGGAGTCGGTGGACAGGCCCTCGGTTCCGGCGAAAATCTGCAACGTGACGTTCTCGCCCATAATCTTCACCACCTGCGCCAGCTTGCCGCCGACGGTGGCCAGTTCGTCGTTGCCGACGCCCGTGGCGCGGAGCGTCACGGTAGCCTTGGTGATGTTGTCAATCTTGGTATATATCTTCTGAAATGCTCGTGTTGTCATAATTTCTCCCGCTTATTTGGATTGTTCACTCACATACTGCTCGATCTGCTTGCGGTAATCCTCGA
>ENA-UEPD01001216-UEPD01001216.1-human-gut-metagenome-genome-assembly--contig:-NODE-1216-length-15410-cov-5.230548_pt1 | contig 15410 bp, 9 predicted proteins | sample MGYA00242895_ERZ507906 | MGnify/ENA primary metagenome ERZ507906 (study PRJEB26167, sample SAMN06115416) | human gut metagenome | host: Homo sapiens | place: China:Guizhou | collected 2015-03-03... | reverse complement strand
GCCGGCCCAGATCGATATCGAGGCTACGGAAGGCATGGAGTACAAATTCCTGTGTGTGACCAAGGGTGGTGGTTCTGCCAATAAGACTTATCTGTATCAGGAGACAAAAGCGATTCTGAATCCGGGCACTCTGGTTCCGTTCCTGGTTGAGAAGATGAAGACACTAGGTACAGCGGCTTGTCCTCCTTATCATATTGCATTCGTTATCGGCGGTACTTCGGCTGAAAAGAATCTGCTGACTGTGAAACTGGCTTCTACCCACTATTACGACGAGTTGCCGACTACCGGTAATGAGTATGGTCGTGCTTTCCGCGACGTAGAACTGGAGAAAGAGGTACTTGCCGAAGCCCAAAAGATCGGTTTGGGAGCACAGTTTGGCGGTAAATATCTGGCACACGATGTACGTATCATCCGTCTGCCCCGTCACGGAGCTTCTTGTCCGGTGGGCTTGGGTGTATCTTGTTCTGCCGACCGTAACATCAAATGTAAGATCAATAAAGACGGTATCTGGATTGAAAAACTCGATTCTAATCCGGGCAGTCTGATTCCCGCAGAACTGCGTAGTGCAGGTGAAGGCGATGTAGTGAAGATCGACCTGAACCAGCCGATGGCGGATATCCTGAAGGAACTGACTAAATATCCGGTAGCTACACGTCTGTCACTCAACGGTACGATCATCGTAGGCCGTGATATCGCTCACGCTAAACTGAAAGAACGTCTGGATCGCGGCGAAGATCTGCCCCAATATATCAAAGACCATCCGATTTATTATGCCGGTCCGGCTAAAACTCCTGCCGGCATGGCTTGCGGTTCGATGGGACCGACTACTGCCGGACGTATGGACCCCTATGTGGACTTGTTCCAGAGCCATGGCGGCAGCATGATTATGTTGGCAAAAGGTAACCGTAGCCAGCAGGTGACCGATGCTTGTAAGAAGTATGGCGGTTTCTACCTCGGTTCAATCGGTGGTCCGGCTGCTATCCTTGCCCAGAACAATATCAAGAGCATCGAATGCGTAGAATATCCGGAATTGGGTATGGAAGCTATCTGGAAGATCGAAGTAGAGGACTTCCCCGCATTTATTCTTGTAGATGACAAGGGTAACGACTTCTTTAAGCAGATAAAACCCCGTTGCGGTTCTTGCAGCAACAAATAAGAAATGGGTAAGTGACTATTAATAATAGTTGTTTATCATTTTAACTCGAGTGAGAGGCGTCTGTATGCTGTGTTATACAGATGCCTTTCTCATTATAAATACCTTGATCATTATCAGTAAAACGAATCACCGATGGAACTACAAAAGAATCCTCAACACATTGTCTGGCTGGACGTTGTCCGCTTCGTAGCCATGTTTACCGTTGTCTGTTGTCACTGCACAGACCCTTTTAACTTTTATCCGGGCATAGCGCCCAATATTGGCGAAATAAAACTCTGGGGTGCCATCTACGGAGCCTTGCTTCGTCCCTGTGTCCCCCTGTTCGTGATGATTACCGGAGCACTGCTTCTTCCGGTGCGCGGCGAGATCTCTGTCTTTTATAAGAAACGCATTCCGCGCGTCCTGTGGCCGTTTCTGATCTGGTCCGTTATCTACAATCTGTTTCCCTGGATCACCGGAGTGTTGGGCATCAACCCGGAAGTCATTCTCGACTTTTTCCCTTATTCGGGTGAGGAAGTGATGCGTCAGTCGCTGCCTGTCTCTTTGGACTACATTGCTCAGATTCCTTTTAATTTCTCCATAGTAGATGTACACATGTGGTATATTTACCTGCTGATCGGTCTGTATCTTTACCTCCCCGTCTTCTCTGCCTGGGTGGAGAAAGCATCCGATAAGGCGAAGCTGTGGTTTCTCGGTGCATGGGCTGTCACTCTGTTGTTGCCATACTACAACCAGTTTGTGGCACAATACCTTTGGGGAACCTGTTCATGGAATGCGTTCGGCATGCTTTATTACTTTGCCGGTTTCAATGGCTATCTGTTGTTGGGACACTATCTGCGCAACCTTGACTGGTCTTTGGGTAAGATCCTGGCAATCGGTCTGCCGATGTTTGTAATAGGATATGCCGTTACCTTCTTCGGCTTCCGCTACGTCACGGCTTTGCCGGAGTTTAGCGACGAGATGCTCGAACTCTTCTTCACTTATTGTTCCCTGAATGTAGTGATGATGACCATTCCCGTGTTTATGCTTTGCAAGAAGGTGAATTTCCGTTCGGAGGGGATCAGGAAGGCACTTGCCAACCTCACTTTGTGTGGTTTCGGCATCTATATGATACACTATTTCTTTACCGGCCCTTCCGTACTGTTGGTACGTGCGTTAGGTGTACCTCTGGGCATTCAGATACCAGTGGCGTCTGTTTTTGCCTTCGGTGCTTCGTGGCTGATTGTGTGGACTGTCTATCGTGTGCTGGGCAAGAAGGCGAAATGGATTATGGGATAAAACTGTAATTAAAGCATATTATTTATGAATCGTAAATCAATACTATTAACAATTTTAGTTTGTGTCGCTTCTTGGGCAATGGCTTCTCCGGTAACCGGATTGTTGGAGCGCATTGACAAAGGAGCTTCGAAGAAGTTTATTATCGAGCAGGTGAAGTCCGATGCCGACTTCTTTGAACTCGACCAGAAAGGTGATAAAGTCGTTATTCGTGGAAATAACTATGTAAGCATTGCCACCGGGCTGAATTGGTATCTGAAGTATTACGCAGGTATTCATCTCTCATGGAACGGAATGCAGGCGAAACTGCCGGCTGTACTTCCGCCGGTGACAAAGAAAGAACGCAGGGAAACAATATTGCCCTACCGCTACGACCTGAATTATTGTACTTTCTCTTACTCTATGGCTTTCTGGGATTGGAACCGATGGGAGAAAGAGATTGACTGGATGGCTCTACACGGCATCAATATTCCTTTGGCGGTGACCGGAGCTGAGGCTGTGTGGCACAATGTACTTGATAAGTTGGGATATACCAAGACAGAGATCAATGAATTCATTTCGGGTCCGGGATTTTTTGCCTGGTGGCTGATGAATAACTTGGAAGGTTGGGGTGGTCCCAATCCCGACAGCTGGTATACCCGGCAGATTGCTTTGCAAAAAAAGATCCTGAAGCGTATGCGCGAATACGGTATAGAGCCGGTGCTTCCGGGCTATTGTGGTATGGTACCCCATAATGCGAAAGAGAAACTTGGCCTGAACGTATCCGACCCGGGAACATGGTGCGGCTACCGTCGTCCGGCGTTCCTGCAACCGAGTGATCCGCGTTTCGAGGAGATTTCTTCTCTTTACTACAAAGAACTTGAGAAACTGTACGGCAAAGCTAACTTTTACTCTATGGACCCCTTTCACGAAGGGGGAAACACTGCAGGTGTCGACCTCGATGCAGCCGGTAAGGCAGTGATGAAAGCTATGAAGAAGGCCAATCCGAAGGCTGTCTGGGTGGCTCAGGCCTGGCAGGCAAATCCGCGTCCCAAGATGATTGAGAACCTGAAAGCTGGAGATTTGCTGATACTTGACCTGACCAGTGAGTGCCGTCCGCAGTGGGGAGATTCTACTTCCGAGTGGTATCGCAAGAACGGATACGGGCAGCACGATTGGATCTATTGTATGCTTTTGAATTATGGTGGCAATGTGGGATTGCACGGAAAGATGGACAATGTGATCGATAACTTCTATCTTGCCAAAGCCGATCCGCATGCAAGCGCTACGCTGAAAGGGGTGGGAATGACTCCAGAAGGGATTGAAAACAATCCGGTGATGTACGAGCTGGTGATGGAGCTGCCTTGGCGTCCCGACCGGTTCACGAAGGAAGAGTGGCTGAAGGAGTATGTAAAAGCCCGTTATGGCGTTGATGATCCGGTGGTACAGGCTGCCTGGACCAATCTGGCGAACTCTATTTATAACTCGCCGAAGAACCTGACCCAGCAGGGGACACACGAATCAGTATTTTGTGCCCGTCCGGCGGAAGATGTGTACCAGGTGTCCAGCTGGTCGGAAATGAAAGATTACTACCGTCCGCAGGAGGTGATAGAAGCTGCCCGCCTGATGGTTTCCGTAGCCGATCGCTTTAAAGGTAACAATAATTTTGAATACGATTTGGTAGATATTGTCCGCCAGGCACTGGCAGAGAAGGGACGTCTGATGCAGAAAGCTGTGACTGCCGCTTATCGTGCAGGTGATAAACAACTCTTTGCACTGGCATCGGGAAAGTTCCTCGACCTGATTTTGTTGCAGGATAAACTGTTGGGAACCCGTCCGGAGTTTCGAGTAGGAAAGTGGATTGAAGAGGCGCGTGCGTTGGGTGATACACCCGAAGAAAAGGAATTGTACGAATGGAATGCCCGTGTACAGATTACGACCTGGGGTAACCGGAACGCGGCCGATTACGGTGGTCTCCGAGACTATGCTCACAAAGAGTGGAACGGCTTGCTGAAAGATTTCTATTACATGCGTTGGAAACTATATTTCGACTTTCTTTCTCAGCGGATAGAGGGAAAGACCCCTGCGGAAATTGATTTCTATGCCATAGAGGAACCTTGGACGAAAGCTGCCAATCCCTATTCTGCCGAGGCGGAAGGAGACTGCATTGAAGTAGCGAAGCAGGTGATGCAAGCGGTTGAATAAGACTTTTCTACCACAGATTACACAGATCATTGTTTTTGATAATCTGTGTAATCTGTGGTGAAAACAGTTTTATATACCTCCTTTCCTCAGAGTTAACCGTTGTCATTCGTTTGTTTTGTTGTCCCTTTCCATATCCGCATCATATAATATGCACAATGCGTAAATGCGAAAACAAACGAGATGATCAGCAATACTTTACTTTCATTCCAACCTACAGTCTGCTGATGCCATAAGCCGGTAATGACACAAAGCAGAGACAGTGCAATGCCGATCATGTTCAATGCCGATTGTCCCCGGCGATTTTTCACACCATGTTCCAGTTTACTGTGTTTCATGCCGTAGCCGACATAGATGTCCAGTCCGATCAGCATCCACAGTACTAATCGTATCCAGGTATCGGCTGGAAGGAAAAGCATCATGCACAGACAAGTGAGTATTCCCAGAATGGGGACGAGAGGCACAAACGGAGTTTTAAATGAACGGGGTACGTTCGGCATGGTCTTTCGCACTACGAGGACGGCTGCGCATACCAGTGTGAAAGCCATCAGTGTACCGATGCTGGTCATCTCTCCCGCCAGGCGTGCCGGAACAAATGCGGCGAGCAGGCCCACTATCAGCATAAACAGGAGGTTGCTGCGCGCCGGTGTACGGAACTTCTCGTTGATGTGTGAAAAGAAGGGGGGAAGTAGTCCGTCATGGCTCATGCTCAGGAAAACACGGCTTTGCCCCAATAAAGTAACCATAATGACCGAACAATAGCCGAACAGGATGGCAAGAACGATGGCACGGTTCAGCCACGGATAATCCGGGTGAATGATGCCTGTTGCATCGGCATGTCCCATGTGTTCGATGGCAATGGCTACCGGTGCGATGCCCTGCTGGCCGCTAAATTCGGTATAATGGGCTACTCCTGTCATTACGTGGGCAAACAGCATATAAAGTACGGTACATACCAAGAGTGATACCAGGATACCGATCGGCATATTCCGTTTCGGATTTTTTGTTTCCTGTGCAGCCGTACTGACGGCATCGAATCCCAGGAAAGCAAAGAAAACGATGGCGGCTCCACGCAGGACACCTGAGAGACCGTATTCGCCAAGTGTACCTGTATTGGCGGGGATGTATGGAGTATAGTTGTCGGCATTGATATATTTCCAGCCCAGGACAACGAATATGGCGATCACCGATACTTTGAGAAATACAACGATGCCGTTGAAGATGGAGCTGCCTTCTGTTCCGCGAATCAGGAAGATGCTCATCAACACTACGATCATGAACGCCGGGATATTGACGATTCCCCCATCCCATGGGCAGGCGGTCAGGGCTTGCGGCAGATGTATATCGAGTCCTTCAAGAAAGACGACGAGATATCGGCTCCAACTGATACTGACGGTAGTGGCTGCTACGGTATATTCGAGAACGAGATCCCAGCCGATGATCCAGGCTATCAGTTCGCCCATGGTGGCGTATGAATACGTATAAGCACTGCCTGCCACCGGAATCATAGAAGCGAACTCAGCGTAGCAGAGTCCTGCGAAGCAGCATCCTAGTGCAGCTATGGCGAATGAAAGGGTGATGGCCGGTCCGGTGTAGCCCGCTGCTACGGTGCCGGTGATTGAGAAGAGTCCTGCTCCGATGATAACACCGACGCCCAGTGCTACCAGACTCCAGGGGCCTAATACTCGTTTTAATGATTTACTGCCCGACGCATTGGCCTCTGCCAATAGGGCTTCAAAGGGTTTCTTTATGAATAATCCCATCTTCTTGTTTTTTCTTTACTGGTTATGGTTGTATTTGGAATAGGTAATTCTTTTCCAGACTTAGCTATTTATTTGAAGTTGCAAAGATAATTAATTCATAACACATACGGTCATAGGATGTTCACTTTTAGGGATTGAGGAGGTGTCAAAACCCACCACAGAAGACGCAGAGTAATACTGAGCCGATTCTAAGTTGTTGATTATTCATAAAAAGACTCTGTGCTACTCTGTGGTGAAAAGAGTTTCGACACATCTCTCGGAAGTGGATTTGTAGTTCTTTTTGTCAGTAATTAAGATGCGAACCGAGGAGCCTGCTTTGGCGAATGTCTCACTCACAATGTGCTGATAGATAGTATTGTACCAACGTGAAAATACCTTTAAAACCAAAGCCCCGTTGGTTTCAAAGGAAAGGGGGCTTGGTTTTAAACCGATAGGCCTTAGGCTTTAAACCAACGGGGCGTATGTTTGTATGGAGAGGAGTGTAAACTTTTGTGGCTTATCCCACCCATTCTGCGGATATTCCCATTCTATTCCAAGTATTTCGTGATCTTTCCACTGATTTGTAAAAGTGAAATCTCACATAACTTGGTATCGTATTCAGCCGAAAGTATGCGTTCTTCAGCATCCAGCAAACTTTTCTGCGCTTCCCGCATTTCGATACCCGAAAGGTTGCCCAGCATGTAGCGTTCCATAGCTATCTCGTGATTCTCTTTGGCGGCTACCAGATTCTGTCGTTCCAGTTTCAGCATTTGCAGATTATTCTGGTAGGCCTGCCACAGATTGCTAAGGTCTGCTTTAAGCCCTTGTTCCAGTTGTTCACGTTGAAGGCGGGCATTTTTTATGGCAATGCGTGCATTGTTCTTTTCGCGTCGGCGATTTCCATCGAAGATGTTGAAGCCTACCGTTACTCCAAAATTGGCTCCCAGATTACCTCTTTGGCTATTAGCGGCAATATCGTACTTATTGAAGGTATATCCGTATCCGGTATTCATCTTCAGGTAAGGGTAGTTGCGCGAGTTTACTTTCTTATAGTCCAGCATGGCGAGCGTGTTGTTTTGTTCAGCTTTCAACAGTGACGCGTTCGTCAGTAAGGTAGCATTCCACAACTCTTCGAATCGAAGCCCGGCATTCACTTTTATAATGCTGTCTTCTATCACGAGCGGTTGATCCACATCTTCGTTGGCCATCAGTTCGTTTAACTGGATGCGCGAGGTATGCAGCAATTCCTGTTGCTTCATGTATTTGGCGCTGTCGGCGTTGAAGTCCACTTTTGCCTGTTGATAGTCCAGACGGGAGAAGTTACCGATGTGGTAACGTTCTTCTACGATTCGCAGGCGCTCTTTCGACAAAGATACCGCATAACGGAAATTCTGCAAGCGGATTTTTTGCTGAACATAGTTGTAATATTCGGCTGCCAGATTGGCTATCAGGTCCTCGATGGCGATACGGGTATTGGTTTCTCCCTGTAGTTGCAGCTCTTTCAGTTTCTGGTAATTGGCTGTAATGTTAAAGCCATCGAAGATGGTCCAGTTCAAGTTCAGACCCACATTCAAGGTTTGGTCGAAGACACCGTTTTCTTTTACTGATTCTCCGGTGGCCCGGACCTTGGTATTAGTGTTGTCCACTGTCCCCTTGTATCCTGCCGTAAAATCGAGTGTCGGCAGATAGCCTGCGTTGCCCGGGGTGGCGTTGTTCCTGCTCACTTGCTCTTCATTGCGGACTATTTGCAGGGAGTAGTTATTCTGAAGTCCATACTCCAGGCAGGATTTCAGGGTATATATTTGTGGCTGCTGTGCTTGCATGGCAAAAGGAGCACAGCACAATGCTATGATAGATAAGACGATCTGTTTCATTCTTGCTTTAATTTATTACTTCGGTTCGTCGAAATATAACTGTAAATGGCAGGTACGATGTACATGGTCAGCAGGGTAGATACCAACATACCTCCCACTACAGCCGTACCCATTGCGATACGTTGGTTGCAACCTTCACCCGAGGCGAAAGCCAGCGGGATTAATCCCAGGATGGTAGAAGCACTTGTCATCAGGATAGGACGCAGGCGTTGTAACGCCGCATCTTTGATGGCTGTCATCTTATCCTCACCCGTTTCTTGTTTCAGGTTGGCAAACTCTACGATCAGGATACCGTTTTTAGCCACCAGTCCAATCAGCATAATAATGCCGATCTGGCTGAAGATGTTCATTGTGATACCTCCAAAATACATGAATACCAATGCGCCTGCAATAGCCAGGGGGACGGTCAGCATAATGATCAGCGGGTCTTTAAAACTCTCGAACTGTGCTGCCAGGATCAGGTAAATCAGTACAATGGCCAGAATAAAAGCAAACATCAGACTTGAAGAACTCTCGCGATATTCTTTCGAATCACCGGTCAATGCTGTGCGGAACGTGTCGTCCAGCGTCTCTTTGGCTATCTTGTCCATTTCGTCCAATCCTTGTCCGATGGTTTTTCCTTCGGCCAATCCGGCGGAAACAGTGGCCGAAACGAAACGATTGTAACGATACAGTTTCGGAGGCGCGATGCCACCGGTCAGTTCAATCAGGTTGTCCAATTGCACCATATCTCCTTTGTCACTACGAATGTAGATCGATTTCAGATTGGCAGGTGTGTTACGTTGCTGGCGGTTGATTTCTCCTAAGATCTCATATTGCTTGCCGTTCATATAGAAGTAGCCCATTCGCTGTCCGCTCAGACCGTATTGCAGGGTCTGTGCGATGTTACGTGTACTTACCCCCATGATGCTGGCTTTGTCGCGATTGATATTGATACGTGCCTCCGGCTTGCTGAACTTCAGGTCTACGTCTGCCATCTGGAATACCGGGTTCTCGTAAACCTTCGCCATGAATTTGGGCAGTACTTCCTGTAGCTTTTCGATATTAGTGGCCTGCAATACGTATTGGACGGGCATACCGCCACGCCGTCCGCCAAAAGAAGATGACTGCTGGACGAATGAACGCGCCATCGTCTTTTTCTGTACTGCTGCCGACAGTTTTTCAGCCACATCCATCTGGGTGTAGTCACGGTCTTTCATGTCTTTCAGCGTGATGCGCACATTACCGCTACCACTCGATACACGGGCGGTTACCGATTCGGCATCCGGTACAATCGAGTCTACGAGGTCATTGATGTCTTCCGTATAGTCCCGGATGTATTCATAGGTCACACCTTCGGCTCCACGGGTATTGATACTGATTTGTGAACGGTCTTCCAACGGAGCCATTTCTGCCGGGATGTAATTCCACAAGAAGGCAATGATGCCAATGGTAATTGCTACAAAGGGCAGGGCAATCCAACGTTTATGGAGGAAAACAGCCAGTGAACGACTGTAGAGGCGGTTCATTCCTTCGAAGAAAGGTTCTGTTTTCAGATAGAACCAGTTCTGTTTCTCCCGTTTTACCAGTAACTTGGTGGCTAGCATCGGAGTAAAGGTCAGAGCAGCAAAAGAGGAGATGATAACCGAACCGGAAATAACAATACTAAATTCACGGAACAGTCGTCCTGTCATCCCCTCCATAAAGACGATGGGGAAGAATACGGCAACCAGCGTAATGGTGGTAGAGATGACAGCGAAGAAAATCTCTTTAGCCCCTTCGATGCCGGCCTCTTTCGGAGGCATACCTTTCTCAATGCGGACATAGATGTTTTCCGTCATTACGATAGCGTCGTCCACCACCAGACCCACTGCCAGCACAACAGCCAGCATGGAGAGCACGTTGATGGAGAAGTCCGCCAGATACATAACGAAGAAAGCACCGATCAACGATACCGGAATCACGATGCAGGGAACCAGTGTAACACGCCAGTCGCGCAGAAAAAGGAAGATAATAATGATAACCAGGATGAAAGCTACGTAAACGGTTTCTTTCACTTCGCTGATAGAGGCACGGATGAATTTGGTGTTATCGAATCCGTAAGAATACTTCACGTCTTCCGGGAGGTCCTTCTGCATCTTCTCCATGCGTTCATATACCGCATCGGCTATCTTTATATGGTTGGCACCCGGCTGGGGGATTACAACGATTCCCACCATGGGTACACCATTCATCTTCATGTAGCTTTTGATGTCGGCAGGGCCCAGTTCGGCTCGTCCGATATCACTGAAACGGATGATGCGGTCGTTCTCTTCTTTGACGATCAGGTTGTTGAACTCTTCTGCAGTGTGCATCAGTCCCAAAGTACGGATGGTAAGTTCTGTTGTATTTCCTTCGATACTACCTGAAGGGAGTTCCACGTTCTCTTTGTCTACCGCATTCTTCACGTCGATAGGAGTGATCCCGTAACCGGACATCTTGATGGGGTCGAGCCATAAACGCATGGAGTATCGTTTCTCTCCCCAAATGGAGACACTACTTACGTCAGAGATCGTTTGCAACTGTTCTTTTACAGTCAGGTCGGCAATTTCACTGAGTTCCAGCAAAGAACGTTTGTCGCTTTGCAAAGCCACCATAAGGATAGGGGTGGCATCGGCATCGGCTTTCGATACGGTAGGAGGGTCACAGTCGCGCGGGAGATAACGTTGGGCGCGTGATACCTTGTCACGCACGTCATTGGCAGCTGTTTCCAGGTCGACGGAAAGCTCAAACTCTACCGTGATACGGCTTTGTCCCTGCTGACTGACACTGGAGAGTGAGCGGATGCCCGGAATACCATTGATGTTCTGTTCCAGGGGTTCGGTGATCTGATTCTCGATGACATCGGCATTTGCACCCGGATAGGAGCAGGACACCGAAATAATAGGGTTATCTACGGATGGATACTCCCGGACACCCAGGTAGTTGTACCCGATCAGTCCAAAGAGCAAAATGATGATGGTCAGTACCGTTGAGAGTACTGGCCGTCGTATACTTAATTCGGATATATTCATAAGGCGGTCGGGAGTTAATTGATATTATCCAGTGTGACAGGTAATCCTGTACGGAGTTGAAGGGTTCCCGAAGTGATGATGGTATCACCCATTTGTAGGCCCTTTATGACTTGTACTTCAGCTTCGGTACGGATACCTGCGGTTATTTCTACCGGTTCGGCTTTACCCGATTTATAGAGGAATACTTTATCCTTACCCATCTCAGGTACGATGGACTCCGATGGGATGGCGATGGCATTCGGGATTTCTTCTTTTTTCAGTTGGATGCTGGCGTAACGTCCCGGTAGTATTGCCCCGTTACTGTTAGCATACAGTGCACGAACGGTCAGTGTACGAGTAGACTGATCGATTCGTGATTCGGTGGCATATACCTTTGCGGGGAAAGAGCTTAACTTTCCTTCCAGTTCGAAGTTGAGGTTAGTTCCCTTTTTTACCTGACTGGCATAACCGCTCGGGTACGGAAAACTCTATTTTCAGAGGAATGATTTTTGTCAGTTTGGCTACGATGGTAGTAGGTGAAGCATAAGAGCCGACGCTGACCTGCCGGAGTCCGATCACCCCGTCGAAGGGTGCGCGAAGTTCGGTCATGGCAATATTCGCTTTTACCAAATCAATATCTGCATTCAGGGTGGCCAGTTCCGTTTTTACCTGCTCGTAAGCTTCCTTACTGACGGCATCCCGTTCGAGCAAAGCATTTTGGCGGAACACACGGTCTTCGGCAAGTTTTAGTTGAGCTACAAGACGTTGCAACTGGGCCTGTAATTGCCGGTCGTTCACTTTTGCCAGTAGTTGTCCTTTCTTTACGGTTGTTCCTTCGTCAAAGTTGATCTCAACAATTTTTCCCGAAGTCTCAAAAGAAAGATCCACCTCCTCGTCAGGCATCAAGCTACCGCTGATTTGAATCTGGTCTGTCAGCAATTGTGGTTTTATGATTTTGGCGTTTACGTTCAGAACCCTTTTATTGATCTGTTTGCCTGTCATCACTTTGTCGGCTGCTGCCAACTCTTCATTTGCTTTAGGAAGTCGGGAGTAAATTCCCCAACCTATCAGTCCGGCACCAACCAAGATGACGATGCCCCATTTTACCTTTTTATCCATGTCTTAGTATTAGTATATGTCTGTTCAAAGGTTAGACTAAGACGATAGGGAAAGGTTTAATTAAATAAATGTTAAATGATTTTCAGTATGCCGCACGGTATTTTCCTTCCTCCTTATCCTCAAGCATACTCAGATAGGAAGTGTAGCGTGATTCGCTGATGTAGTGCTCTTCTACTGCTTTCCGAACAGCACAACCGGGTTCTTGGCGGTGTGTGCAGTTTCCATATTTACAGTTTGCCGAAGTTTTGAATATTTCGGGGAAGTAGTGACCTATCTCTTCCTCTTCCATATCGAAAGTACCAAAACCTTTGATTCCCGGAGTGTCGATAATGTATCCGTCTCCCGGTACAGGGAACATTTCGGAGAAAGTGGTGGTGTGCATTCCCTTGTTGTGATAAGCTGATATTTCCGCAGTTTTGACTTCCAGCCCCGGAACAAGGGCATTGATGAGGGTTGATTTACCCACTCCCGAATGTCCGGAGAAGAGGGTTACCCGGCCTTTCAGTTCCTCGCGTATGGCATCGACTCCTTCACCGGTCAGTGCGGATATTTTAAAACAAGGGTAACCTATTTGGGTATAGAGCGTGATGAGGCTGTCCAGATAATGCAATTCGTCTTCATCATAAGCATCCACTTTGTTGAAAAGAATCTTCACCGGTACCCGATAGGCTTCTGCCGATGCTAAAAAGCGGTCGATAAAAGTGGTTGAAGTTTCGGGATAGTTAACAGTCACCACCAGCATACATTGGTCGAGATTGGCTGCAAGAATATGTGATTGTTTGGAAAGGTTCGATGAACGGCGGATGATGTAATTTTTCCGATCTTCTATCTCACTGATAAAGGCTGTTCCTTCCTGATTGAGTATGATTTGTACACGGTCACCTACGGCAACGGGATTTGTACTCCGTATGCCTTTCAGCCGAAAATTACCTTTGATCTTACATTCAACCAGCTGCCCGTCATCAGTTTTCACCTGATACCAGCTACCTGTATTCTTTATTACTAATCCCTTCATGTTTTATAAGCAGCTAGTTACAAGTTACGGGCTATTAAGAAAACTTTGAGGCGTTATACACAGATGTGTATGGTAGCCCGTAACTTGTATTTCAATTATACGGTCATAATTTCTTTGTCCTTTTCAGCCAGCATTTCTTCAATTTTGGCAATGTATTTGTCATGAACCTTCTGCAGTTTAGCTTCTGCGTTCTTTTGTTCATCTTCAGCCAAACCGTCTTTTACAGCTTTCTTCAGTGCATCGATGCCGTCGCGCCGTGCGTTACGGATACTGACTTTGGCTGTTTCACCCTCAGCTTTACATTGTTTGGCGAGTTGCTTACGGCGTTCCTCGGTAAGAGGTGGAATACCGATGCGGATAATTTCACCGTTATTCTCCGGCATAATGCCGAGATCGGAGTCGATAATGGCTTTTTCAATAACCCGGAACATGCTTTTATCCCAAGGTTTAATCGTGATGCTGCGTGCATCGGGAGTGGTTACGGCAGCTACGTTGCTGATGGGTACCATGCTTCCGTAAGAGTCTACACGGATACCATCCAGCAAGCGTGTGCTTGCTTTTCCGGCGCGGATGTGTGCCAGTGCTTCTTCCAGATACATCACTGCCATATCCATCTTCTCTTGTGATTCTTCGATAATCGTTTTTACGTCTACCATCTTATTAAGTATTTATAAAATTGGCACTTTGATTCATTTTGAAAACAAAAGTAGATTATTTTTTGATTATCTGCAACTATCTATAGAGAGAAATGCGTTGCCTGACGTTTCTCTTTCTAAATAGTATTATTGGTAATTATCGCAATAGGTGGTAGACGGGCTGCTGATATAACGTCCGCTTAAGTTACAACTGGAACCACTGAGGTGACTACAATTGGAGCATCTTTTACCGCCGGATGAAGAAGATGATTTTCCTAAAAGTGAAAGCAGAAAGAGAGCGATTAGTACAATTAGTAAAAGGATGAGGAAATGAGCTACAATTAAGACAGTGGCTGTTGAACCAATTAAATAAGTTAATGTACAGATACACGCATGTTTCCATCCACCTACCACAGGCAAAAAGCCTGCAAAGAAAAAGCCACAGATGATAGCGCCTATGATACAGATGCCCCAAGTATATATTCCCCATGTCCAATTGAAAGTTGCGTAGGAATTGTATTGCACATCATTCAAGGTATTGAAAAAACACATCCATTGATTAAATACAACTGCACCGAATATAAAGAAATTAATGATGGTCCATAGCCATCCTATTTTATCGGGAGTGCAAAACCAAATACTATTTGCGCCCATTGAAAACACATAAAATAGTTCTAACAAACAGACGGTAATGAATAAACTGAGGTTTATCGTATGTTCGCTGTCTTCCAGCGGAGTACTTTCTCCACGACGCATTCTAAGGATGAATAGCACAATAGAAAGTCCTAATATGATATAAACTAAAGGGCGGCAATCATAATTTGTTTGTCGAAACCAGTCGCTGAATGTATTTGTTGGAGCTTTTGCGGGAGGTGTTGGAGTAACAGGTCGTATGTAGGTCGTACTTACGTATCCATATCCGCCATTGAAGGATACCTTTGCCCATTCTCCATCTATTGATTCTACATTTACGATTCCTCCATGATTTATTGTTCCGATGACAGGAGCATTTGTGCTTCCATGACTACGTATGTTTAGAAAAGTATTGGCAGTCACTTCATACTTTTCCAAAGCTTGGGTAGAGAGGGCTATAATGAATAGTCCGATACAAATGAACAGGAATCGTTTGAATGTTTTCATCAGTTTGTTATTTACTGGGTTTTTATGTCTTTTACAGAAGGCGTGATGATAACAGTTGTCGGCACTCGGATTAAAGATACTAATTGCTCTAATTCTGAATTTTTGATTCGAATGCATCCTTCGGTCGCTCGGGTCCCAATAGATAATGGGTCGTGGGTGCCATGAATCCCAATTCCTTTATGTCCGGGTGTTTCTAACCGGATGAAATGATTACCGTATGCACCCTCTATTTCACCTTTCCCATCTCCAAAATCTTGTTTCC
>ENA-UEPD01001211-UEPD01001211.1-human-gut-metagenome-genome-assembly--contig:-NODE-1211-length-15469-cov-498.094660_pt1 | contig 15469 bp, 7 predicted proteins | sample MGYA00242895_ERZ507906 | MGnify/ENA primary metagenome ERZ507906 (study PRJEB26167, sample SAMN06115416) | human gut metagenome | host: Homo sapiens | place: China:Guizhou | collected 2015-03-03... | reverse complement strand
CTTGCAGAAGCCATTGCAAAGGGTGGCTATGGGACAAACGAGACCATCAGTATTCCATACGCAATAAGTGGCTCGGGAACCAAGGTGGTGACGCTTTATGTGGATGGCAAGCAGCAGAATGCCCATACCATAACACGAAGCGGAACGACCAACAGCAGTTTCTCATTGTCAATGACTGCATTCAGTGTTGGAAGGCACACCATCCAGATGGTTGCGGAAATGGAGGCAAGTGCTGACTTGACATTGAAGAGTGATAGCATCTACATGGATATTCTGAAAACTGGCAGCACTTCACCATTTATCGGAACCATGATGACACACTCGGATGGTCGCATCTTTACACCCAACCACTTGACACCGACATTGGAAGTTGGCCAATATGAGCAAGTGAAGTTTGAGTTTGTCGCATACGACCCAACCACAACACCAGCGGATTTGGCAGTATATCGCAATGACATCAAAACTCAGAACGTAAGCGTTCCAAGAACCACGCAAGTATATACAAACCGTTTCCTCGAAAAGGGAACCAATCAGATGAAGTTCAAGTGTGGTGTCACTGAATACAATTTCTATATAGACGTGAATGAAAGTGGCATTGACCTGAATGAGACAACATCAGGCTTGCAGTTGAAACTTACAGCATCTGGCAGAAGTAACAGCGAAAGTACGCCGTCCGAATGGACTTATAACGACATTAGAACCACATTCAATGGCTTCGACTGGAAGAGTAACGGATGGACTGGTGACGCTTTGAAATTAACCAATGGGGCAAACATTGAAATTGGTTACACACCATTCAAGAGTGATGCCACTACCACTGGAGCCACTTATGAAATGGAACTGATGTGTTCCAACGTGACGGACAGAAACGGTGTTGTCATTGATTGTATGAATGGCAATGTCGGTTTCAAGCTGACCACACAAGAGGCTAAAATGAGAACAGGGGCAGGCACAGAGGTCAATACACTTTTTGCAAGTGGCTTGAACTTGAAAATTGCCTTTGTTGTGCAAGAGAAGTCAGGCAACCGTTTGTTGGAACTCTATGTGAACGGTATTCTTTGCGGTGCGAAGCAGTATGCTAACACTGACAGCCTTTTGCAATCGACACCTGTCAATATCAAGGTGGGAAGCGATAGCGCAGATGTAGAACTGAGAAACATCCGTGTCTATAACCGTGCGCTTGGCGATGATGAAGAACTTGCCAACTACATGGTGGATCGTCCTACCACTGACGAAATGGTTGTGCTGTTCGAGAACAACCAGGTGATGAACGATGAAGGTACGGACGTTGATATGGATAAGCTCAGAGCCAAGGGCAAGAGTGTGATGCGCATCGTGGGCGATGTGAATCTTGTAAATCAGACCAACAACAAGAAGTTTGAAGTGCCTGTTGACATCTATTTCTATTCAGCCTATGGCAAGGAATATGATTTCATCATCTACCAGTGTGGATTGCGCATACAAGGAACATCATCAACCACATATCCAAGAAAGAACTACCGCTTGTATTTCAGCCGTTCAAGCAAGTATGGAACCAAGCTGTATGTGAATGGTGTGGAAGTTCCAGATTGCACCTATTCATTCAAGCCAGGCGCACGTCCGATAAACATTTTCTGCTTGAAGGCTGATTTCTCTGATTCTTCTTCCACTCATAACACTGGAGCCGTGAAGATAGTCAATGACATCTGGAAGCGTTGCGGATGGCTCACACCACCACAAAAGGCATATACAGGCAACTATGATGTCCGCATTGGTGTGGATGGTTTCCCTATTGATTTGTTTTATGACAATGACAATACTGGTGAAAACATCTATCTTGGCAAGTACAATTTCAACAATGAGAAAAGTGGCAGTGCAGCCATCTATGGCTTTGAGGGCATTGAGGGCTTCAATGATGCAGCAGCTTTGAACGGACAGCGAAACAAATGTATCTGCTTGGAGTTCTTGAACAACTCTGAGACACTTTGCTTGTTTGGTACGGCTGACATGACTTCATTTGCCGATGCCCTGGAGTTCCGTTTCAAGGCTGATGACACTTGGGAAACCGCCAATGAGGAAGACAAGTCAGCGGTCAAGCGTCTTTGGTCGTGGATTCTCTCATGCAAGGGAAATCCAAGCAAGTTCTATGCAGAGTACAATGATTACTTTGACAATGACAGCCCATTTGCATGGTATGTGATAACGGACTATTTCATGGCGGTGGATAACCGTGCCAAGAACATGATGCTTGTCACATGGGACGGTCTTCACTGGCAGTTCATTCCATACGACATGGACACCATCTTTGGTGAACGCAATGATTCCGTCTTGAAGTACGACTATACTATTACATGGGAGACCTTGGATGAAAGCATCGGCTCCTATGCCTTCGCTGGACATGACAGCGTTCTTTGGGAACTTGTCAGAGGATGCCCAGACAAGTTGAGGGAGGTGGCTGACAAGATTCGCTCAAACATGAGCCTCGAATATGTGCTTAATATGTTCAATGTGGAACAGATGGGCAACTGGTGTGAACGCATCTACAACAAGGATGGCATATATAAGTATATCACTCCTTTGACGGAAGGCGTAACATCAGCGGATGGAACGAGCTATTACAATTACCTCTATGCCTTGCAGGGAAGCCGTTACGCACACCGCACATTCACCATCCAAAACCGCTTTGCACTGTTGGATAGCCAATATGTGTGTGGCACATATCGAAAGGACAGCTTTGCAGCTTACTTTGGCTATAAGTTTGGCAGCGACAACCGAAAGATAAAGATAACGTCAAGTGAGCGTTATTATTTCGGTTATGGCTATACAAGTGGCACACCGCATCAGAGTGCAGTCCTGGCAGAAGACGCAGGCAGCACGGTGCAACTTACACTTGACACCGACTTGATTGTAAATGATCCACAATATGTGTATGGTGCAAGTCGCATCATGGGGCTTGACCTTACGGACGTGAGCCATGCCATCTTGCAGACGTTGAACCTTAACAACTGTTCGGCACTTCGCACGCTTGATGTAAGTTGTGCAGCGACACAGACAACACTCAACGCATTGCTTGTGAACGGATGCAAGAACCTTCGCACGCTCAATATGACAGGTTTGAAGTCCACCAGCTTCACTGGCATTGATTTGAGTGCAAACACCAAGCTGGAAACATTCCGTGCAGGGAAGAGTGCTTTGACAGGCGTGAGCTTCGCACAAGGTTCACCATTGAAGACTGTTGTATTGCCTTCAACGCTGCAAACCTTGGAACTTCGCTATCTGAGCAAGCTCACAAATAGCGGTCTCACACTTGAAGGAACAGCGAATGTCACACGTCTGGTTGTGGATAATTGCCCATTGATAAATTGGCAGACACTTTACAGCAGATGCAGTAAAGTGAAATATCTACGAATTACAGGCATAGACATGGAAGGTGACGGAACAATGCTAAAGAATATGCTTTCGATGGGTGGTGTTGATGAAAACGGTGGCAATGTGGATTCATGCCGTCTGGTCGGCACTTATCGCCTCACTTCATATATTGCTGATGACGAATACAAGAAATGGCAAGAACATTTCCCTGAGCTGAACATCATTCAACCAGAATACACGATGATTGAGTTTGATGACACTGTTGCGGATGATGCCAATGTGTCCAACCTTGACAATAAGACAGGCTATAAGTATGGCAATGACTATGTGCCAAGTGGTCACATCACGGCACTTTTGAGGAAGCGTCATCGTGTTCTTGCCAAGGTTACAAAGAAGCCTACAACAAGAAACATCAAGATAGCTGGTGTTGATACCATTGCAAACAATCTTGATGGCATTGTCACCATATATCCATTGCATGATGAGAACTCCAACTATTATGCGGATGCAGCAGAGGTGGCTAATTGCACCGCTGCAAAGTTGGATGGCTCAGAGGGCGACATTATGATGTTCGAGCCTCACAGATGGATCAAGGGAATCAATGACTACCTGAATGGCAAGCATTATAGCTGTTACAGCAGCAATGTTGCCATGCCATCCGTACCGAAAGCAAAAGTCATCTTGCTGAGTGAAATACAGAGTGGTGGCAATTATCGCAAAGGATATAAGGTAATGAGTGGCAAGAACACCTTGCAAAACTCATATACAGCAGATAGCAGCTATGCCGTTTGTCGTGTGTCTGTATCAGGCTATAAGCGTGTTCGTTTTCCTTCTGTGCCAGGCAGCAATCTTGTTGGAAGCATTTTCACGGATGATTCGGGAAAGGTAGTCAAAACCATCGTTGTGCCAACACTCAGCAACAAGTTTGAGGCTGGTATGTACTTGATTTCAGACATCCCTTCTGGTGCGACATACCTCAACTTTACCGTATTGCAGACCGCTGAGTTTGATAAGGTGGTATTGAGCAACAGCGACAAGATTGAGGATATGGAACCTGATTGGGTCAATGAGGATGACTGTTTGTGTGCAACTGTAGGAAGTTCTGTTGTAGGCGATAAACTTAGGGCTGTGGTTACTGGTGGCAGCACCACAGCAAACATGGCATGGAGCGACTTCCATTATTACAGTGTTCAACGTGGTATGCAGCAGATTGACGCAAGTATGCACAGTGCCATTGCCAACTTGTTCTTTGCCAAGTATGGTCGTAGGGATGCCCAAGATCAATGTGGAGCAGGTCAGCACACCAATATGAGAACTACAGGCGGAACAATGGCATACGGCATGACAGACACCATTGGCTACAAGGCAGCAAAGGCAATCAATTCAAATGTGACCAATTCACTTATTGACGATCTGGTGAACCAATACGCCTGGTACAAGGTAAATGGTGAATATGGAGCCGTTGATGTCAAGCAAGTAAATAATACTTGTTGTTTGGGGTATGAAGACATATTTGGAAACAAGTATGATATGATGGACAATGTGGATTTGCCTAATGACAGTGGCAATGCTGGTAAGTGGCGCATTTGGATGCCAGACGGAAGCACACGTATGGTCAAAGGCACGACAAACAGTACATGGGTTACATCTGTTTATCATGGTAAATACATGGACGTTGTACCAGTGGGTAATGTGAATGGTTCATCAAGCACATATTATAGTGATTACTACTGGATAAGCACAGCAGTTAGCCGTGTGGTTTATCGTGGGTACCACTATGCGAGTGCGTATGGCGGTGTCGTGTATGCGAATGCGAATAACGGTGCAGCGAGTGCGTATGCGAGTGTCGGCTCACGCCTGGCCTTCCGCGGTAAAATCGTTTGGGCGCAAAGCGTCAGTGCGTTCAAGTCGATAAGCGAGGTGGCGTAAACGTAAAGCGTCAAAGCGTGGAGCGAAGCGACAAAACGAAAGAAGGCAGTTAGGATGATGTTCTAACTGCCTTCAAATGTATTTCGTTCCGGCGAAGCCGGTCGATTTTTTTGATTTTTTGAGGTGTGGGGGATAACCTTGAAAAGTTGCGTTTCGTTTTTGAAATTATAGCGTTTCATTCCAAAATGCGAAAACATTTCGTTTTGCGGATTATATATCAGAGATTTGTACTTTCTTCTCGGGTGGTACTCCAAGTTCTTCTAACAAAGATTTTTATGGAGGAAATATTGCATTTATTCGTTCTGGAGAACTCCATGCTGATAGTACCGAGTTGTTCATAACACAAGCAGGATTTGATAGTTCTTCTACCAAAATGGTAGAGATCGGAGATTTATTATTGGCAATGTATGGTGCAACAAGTGGTGATATCGCAGTCTCTAAAATAAAAGGAGCTATCAATCAAGCAATTCTATGCATTAGAACAAAGCAAAACAAGATATTCATAGAATCAGTTTGGAATAAACACGTTTCAAAAAATCTTAGAAAATACTTACAAGGAGGACAGGGAAATCTTTCAGCTGACATTGTAAAAGGTATATCTTTCTTTTTCCCAACTTTAAAAGAGCAAGAAAAAATAGCTAATCTTGTGTCTCTTCTTGATGAGCGCATAGCGACCCAAAACAAAATCATTGAGGACTTGAAGAAGCTAAAGTCCGCGATTATTGAAAAGGTCTTTTGTTCCCCAAACCAAAAAAATCCTATGTGTCGTATTGAGGGATTTGAGCAAGCACTGTCTACTTACAAGATGAGTGACTTTAGTTCTCGCATAGCTACAAAAAACAAGGATTCCAAGTGTTCATTAGTGCTAACTATCGCTGCACAATATGGTTTAGTTAATCAAGAGTCATTCTTTAATAAATCCATTGCAAGCGAAAATCTTACAGGATATTATTTGCTTCATAAAGGAGAATTTGCTTATAACAGAAGTTACTCTGCTGGATATGATTGGGGAGCCGTCAAACGATTAGACAATTATGACGAAGGTGTTCTATCAACTCTTTATATATGCTTCAAAATAAATGAAACCATAGTTGATTCTGATTATCTTACCTATTACTTCGAATCAACTAAATGGCATAGAGGCTTGTCTGATATTGCTGGTGAAGGGGCAAGAAATCATGGTCTGCTGAATGTCTCTATGGCAGATTACTTCAACACCAAGCATCGGTTTCCTGTAATTGAAGAGCAAAAGGCTATAGCCAAAATACTAAATGCCATTACAGAGAAAGAAAGGAAAGCTACCCTGTTGGGAGAATGCTATCAAAAACAGAAGCAATACTTGCTCCGCCAGATGTTTATATGAACATTTGGCGAAGCAGATACTGCTTTTGTTTTTCAAATACGTTTCTCTGCTTTACAGCTGTTTCCATTCGTACTGATAATGTCGAAAATATGTGGGCTATTGTTTTAATAATTTGTTCAGTTGGCAAAATAAATTCTTGATTTTGTGTCTCTGCAATATAATGTCTTTTATGTTCCTCTGTTGACAAATCGAGATACTTCAGAAACTCAAACGTATAACGTAAAAGTTCCTTATTCTTTGCCGTTAGAATTTTGATGGCAGATGATTTAATCTTATAAGGGAAATCAACATATTTGCAATCAAGAGTAAAATCATCAAATATTATACAATCGCCCTTGTCGTATATTCCGTTAGTTTCTGATGTATAGCCCAAAACAAAGGCTTTGTTTGCAGTTAATACCGGGATCCCTTCTGCTGTATATTCTGTATTTTCAACAATATATGGTTGTGGTTGCTCATAGCTGAGGACATCGCTAATCATCGCATTAAACCCGACACTTTTTCTAAGTTTCCCAAACACATCGTTTCTAATTCCCTTGATTAAGGACTGCAACTTGTCAATGATTTTGCTTTGAGTGGCGATGCGCTCGTCAAGTAAAGAGAGAAATTTGCCAATTTTCTTTTGTTCTTGTAAGCAAGGTCTTTGGTTTGGTAACAGTTCAAAGGATGATTTTGAAATTATGGGAACAGCCTGGACTGCAATGGAGGACAAATAACGAGGAAAAGCACTCTGTATAGCGTAGTAAACAAATTCATTGTCGTTATTATCATTGACTACAATGGAATTAATTTGTTGGTTAGTTGACATTTCTTTTGTTGCCATTCCCGTTTTACCAATAGTCGAGCCAATACAGGTTACAAGAACACTACCCTTAGGCAATGCTCTTGTTTTTGAAAAGCCTTTTGCGGACAACATTGTCTTTGTCTCTGAAATTAACTTTATTGTCCCTAAATCAGCAGGAGAAGCCCAAAGATATGATCCGTTCTCGTAATTCTCAATATCTTTAGTTGGAGGGGTGTTGCCAGTTACGACTTTTCCGTAATCTCCCAACTTACATTTCTTCCACTCCCCCTGAAACTCAGGGAATCTCAAATTAGGTACATTACGGATTCCATTTCCCTTATCTTTTAAATTTGGGACATTGAGTTTCTTATGTTCGTTATTTTTTGTCGTTATCATTTTTAATCCTTAATTTTAGTTTGACCATCACGTAAAAGCCATCAATCTTTGGTTCCCTTCATATCAGAAAGGTTTGCTTCTATATCTTCTATAGTAGGCAATTGGCTTTGTATTTTCTCTGGCATGAGCTTCGAGAGTTGATACTCAGAGATACCGATTGGTTGATTTGTCGATTCAAGGGCATATTGCGCCATCACGTTGTTCTTCGTTTTGCAAATAAGCAAACCTATGGTAGGGTTGTCTGTCGGCTTCTTCTTTATATGATTGACGGCACTCACATATACTCCCAACTGTCCCAAGTGTTCACCTTTGAACTTTGTCACTTTCAGCTCAACGACCACATAGCAGCGCAACTCCAAGTGATAGAAAAGCAAGTCAGGATATACAGTGTCCTCACCTACTTGTAGTGGCACTTGACTCCCGACAAAAGCAAAGCCTGTACCCAATTCAAGCAAGAAGCGTGTGACATTTTGAGTAAGTCCATGTTCCAACTCACGCTCTCGGTATTCACTATCAAGTGTGAGGAAGTCGAAATTATAAGGGTCTTTCAATGTTTGAGCAGCCAATTCGCTTTGAGGATTAGCCAGCAGTCTTGTGAAATTATTCACAGCCTTTCCCTGTCGCTCATACAGATTGGTATCAAGGAAATTGAGAAGTACCGCACGGCTCCAACCATTTTCAACAGTCTTTTTTAAGTAGAACATGGCACGGTCAACATCCTTGCATTGCGATATGATATACAGATGATGCCCCCAAGGAACGGAGAAGAAAACCTCCTCACTTATTTGTGCAACAGGTTGTTGTTCTTTATCATCGCCTAATTGTGCAACAACTTGTTGCACAATTGTATTTCGTTGATTATAAAAGAGATACCATTGTCTAATGTATTGCAGATTCCTGTGAGACAAGCCTTTCATATCTGGAAACTCAGCCATAAGTTCACGGCTCAGTTCTTTAAGCCACCCATCGCCCCAAGACGCAGACTTCTGCTTTTCACAGATGTCCGCACCCATACGCCAATAAAGGCGAAGCAATTCTGTATTCACCTTTATTGCCGCCTTTATTTGTGTGCTGCGTATATCTTTCTTCAATTGCGAGACCCAATTTTTGAACTCGCTGTCTCCTGCCAATGTCATATTAACTGCCATAACTATTACTTTTCAAATATTGTACCAGGTTGGTAAAAAATATTATTCCTTTGGATTGAGTTCGAAAGGAAGCAGAGGCGTATCATCATTCTCTTTATTGTATCTGTCGAAATCAGATATATATGAATGGTCTTGGATGAGTTTGTATTTCTCATATTCCCCATAAGCCTTTGTTTTTGCTTCATCTTGCGAAACAGTTCCTGCCGAAGGGTTTGCCTCATAGTCCATTGCCGCAAGGAACTGGGCAAGTCGCTTTCGCCAATCTTCCATTGTTGTAATGATATGGCGTTGGGCACGAGTCTCAGCAAAGTCAAGGAATGAAGTAGTTATACCATTATGTGTGACAGCCAAGTGCATCATATTCTGCACCATTTTGAAGAACAATTTGGTACTTTCTGATTTTGCATCATAATCAGCACTACACTCTGCATATACATCCGTTATCTTCTGATAGTAGCGACGTTCAGACGTCCGTATCTCACGGATGCGTTCCAGCAAGTCATCAAAGTAGTCCTTGCCGAAATGCCTGCCTTGTTTCAAGCGTTCGTCATCAAGTACATACCCCTTGATGATAAACTCCTTCAACACAGAAGTTGCCCATATACGAAATTGAGTTGCTTGATAGCTGTTCACACGGTAACCTACGGCAATAATGGCATCAAGGTTGTAGAACAAAGGAGTACGTTCAACATCACGCTCACCCTCAAGTTGAACTTGTTGAATTTTTCTACAAGTTGCCTCTTTTGTAAGTTCTCCACTTTCATAAATTTGAGAAAGGTGATAAGCAATCGTTGCTCGGTCTACATCAAACAAATCTGCCATGCGTTTTTGCGACATCCAAAATGTCTCGTTGTTGAATATCACTTCAATGCGGGTTTCACCTTGTGCTGTTTTATACAGCAATATGTTGGATTCCAGTGAGTTTTGGATAAGTTCTGTGGTAGAAACGGACTGTGAAAAATATTCTCTTGCTTGTTGCACCAGAGGTTTCTTTCCGTCTGCATTTTCAGCTATAATCATGCACGCCATACGAGACAAACGGAATATGTTCACCTTTCTATATGCACCACTACCGAGCTTGACCATATCAACCGTTTGGTTGAAATGGTCATCAATCTTCATGCCTTTTTGATTGGCTACGGCAATTGCCTTATTTATGACATTTTGGAATTTCCAGTTAGTAGAATATCCCATAGCATTACAAAGGTCGCGCGAACTCCAATATTCCTTGTTGTTTTCGTCAGTCCTGCGGATAGCATCAAACGTAGGACGCATTTCTGGTATATTATCTTTCTCAGCCATATAAAACGTTCTTCTAAAATTGTCCCAACCTGGTACAAAAAATTCATTCCACCAATCCCAATTCCTTCAAATACCCTTCAATCTCCTTGTCAAGGTCGGCTCGTTTGGCTTCCAAATCCTTGATTTCTTTCATCACGGCATGAATGTCAATAGGCTCTTCTTCCTCGAAAGTATCAACGTAACGAGGAATGTTGAGATTGTAGTCGTTCTCAGCCACTTCTTGCAGCGTGGCAAGATGACTGTACTTTTCTATTTCCTTGCGCTCACGATAGGTGTCAACAATCTTCTTGATATGCTGCGGACGGAGCTTGTTCTGGGTCTTGACCTTTTCAAACTCCTTGCTGGCATCAATAAACAGAATGTTGTCATCCTCCTTACGGCATTTCTTGAACACCAAGATACATGTCGGGATGCTTGTGCCATAGAAGATGTTGGCAGGCAGACCGATGATGGCATCCACATAGTTCTTCTTCTCGATGAGGAAGCGGCGGATTACGCCCTCGGCATTGCCACGGAACAACACACCATGAGGAGCGACACAAGCCATTGTGCCACCCTCATTGAGGTGGTAAATCATGTGGAGAATAAAGGCATAGTCGGCAGTCTTGCGTGGTGCCAAGCGTCCTGCCTTGCTGAAACGATCATCGTTGTTGAACTTATCGGCAGCACTCCATTCTGCAGAGAAAGGAGGATTTGCTACCACAGCGTCAAACTGAGTATCGCCAAAAGCATCAGCCTCCAGGGTGTCACCATTCTCTATGCGGAAATTGCTGAACTTAATACCATGCAATAGCATATTCATACGAGCCAAGTTGTATGTCGTAGGATTCTTCTCCTGTCCGAAAATCTCGTTTGCATGACCTATGCTTGCTGCACGGAGCAACAGCGAACCACTACCACAAGTTGGGTCATAGACATTGCGCAGACGAGCGTGACCGATGGTTACGATCTCTGCCAAAATACGGCTCACTTCCTGAGGTGTGTAGAACTCACCAGCTTTCTTGCCAGCACCTGCTGCAAATTGGCTAATCATATACTCGTAGGCATCACCGAGAATGTCAATCTCTTGCGATGCCTCCACACCAAAGTCAATATCATCAAGGGCAAGAAGTACGTTGCTGACCAAAGTATTCTTGTCATCGGTAGTCTTGCCCAACTTGGGTGAAGCAAGGTCAATGTCAGAGAACAGGCCGCCAAAGTCTTCTTCGCTGTCCTGTCCGAGGGTACTGTCCTCAATACGCTTCAATGAGCGTTCGAGCATCGGCAGAATATTTTCCTTCTTCTTAATGCTCTCAATGACAGACGAGAACAGGAAGTTTGGTTCAATGAAGTAGCCGATATTCTCCAGACATTCGGTCTTTACTTCTTGTTGCAATGCCTCAATATCCTCGTCTTTCTCCATTGCCCACAATTCTTTAAACGTAACTTCATCATCTACCAATGCATCATTGGCGTGTTTCTCTATCTTCTCCGACAAATACTTGTAGAAAATAAAGCCAAGGGTGAAGTACATGAAGTCACTGGCAGACATATTGCCGCGCAGTTTGTTTGCAACTTCCCAAAGTTGGTCACGGAGTTTCTGTTGTAATTCTTCGCTCATATAGTTTGTTTTCTTTTTTCTTTTGATTATTCCCAACTGAATGTTCTTATAATAGAACGCAATTTATCGAGTATTCTTGTCAATGCCTTGCGCTTCTTTATCAGTCCCAAGTGTTTCTCTTTCAATGCCTCTTGTATGATTTCTGGCTGCTCCTTTTGCAAGTAGTCATACTCCGAGAGGTAATGATTGAGAACGGAAGCATCCAAATCCTCATCCTTTGCAAGCATATTTACGGCATTGTTACGCTCTGTGACGATGTAGTTATTCAACCGTTCTTCGAGGTCACTCGTTCCGTCTGCCTTTTGCTTGCGAGCCATGAAGTTGTCACGGTCATCATCCACATTCTTCTGGATAAATCCGTCAATGAGTTTTGCTTTACTGCGAAGTTCAATATCCTTAATCATTGTGTCGATAATGTGCTTACGCCTCTCTTCGTAGTCCTCGCTATAAGGATTGAGGTCTGCAATCAACTCCAGAATGTAAGCCACATTGATGATGTCGCTATGCAGGAGTTCCAAGCAGAAATCGATGTCTCCCAGCCCAGTAGCATCATTCTCACTCGGGTCTGGTTCGGAAGCCATACCTGATTCGTCCTCCTGAGCTTTATAACCGCTTGACTGTTCTGTCGGTTTAGCTGCAAACGAATCGTATATGTCAAGATACTTACTGCGGAAGTCCATAAACTGCTGTTCGGTCATGCCAAGGTCATTGGCCTCCTTCTCAAACTCATTATAAATCTGTATCTCAGCGTGCTTCTTGATGATATCACGGAAAGCGAGGATAAACTGCTTCTTATCGTTCTCGCTCTGAAGATAGTCCACGAAGTGAGGTTCGGGATAATGCTCCAGGAAGTCCTTTGTCAGTTCCTGATAGTCACGCTTCACCTCATCGAAGGGCTTACGCACGATGTCTTCCAAGGGGGTGCCATTGCTGAACAGCTTGATGGCTTCGTCCACCTTGCTTTTCAAGTCGCGGAAGCAAACCACCTTGCCGAAACGTTTCTTCTCGTTGAGCACACGGTTGGTGCGGCTGAAAGCTTGCAATAATCCATGATACTCCATGTTTTTGTCAACATAGAGTGTGTTGAGTTTCTTGCTGTCAAAGCCTGTAAGGAACATACCGACAACCAAGCAGAGGTCAAGAGGCTTCATGTCTGCCTTCTTTTTCTTCATGCGGAGGTTGATGTCATCGTAATATGCACGGAAGTTTTCTGTAGTGAAACTCGTTCCATACATATTATTATAGTCATCCATGATGGCTTGCAGTTCGTCTGCCTCACCAGTGCTTTCACTCGCAAAACTGCCGGTGTTCATACCAGTCTGCTCATCGTCTTGACTACTGTTGGCAGCGTATGTGAACACCGCTCCGATTCTGATCTTCGGGTTGAGGCTCTTGAATATCTTATAGTAGCGAATGAGCATGGGCACAGACTGCACGGCAAACAATGCATCGAACTCACCGTCGAATGTTGACTTATTGAAATTATTAAGGATAAATTTTGCTATCTCCGTCATGCGGTCTTGATCGGCATATTCCACATCCTCATTGCCGTGGTAATACTCCACAAGGAAACCAAGCACATTTTCATCGGCAATGGCATCCTTTATCAAGTATTTGTGAAGACAGTTGCCGAAGATTTCCTTTGTGGTATGTCCGTCCACAGCATTTTCTACAAAGATAGGCGTGCCCGTAAATCCGAACATCTGCGTATTGTCGAAGAACTTCACGATGTTCTTATGGCATTCGCCGAAATGGCTTCGATGACACTCATCGAATATCATCACGATGCGAGAATGACGTATTTCTTCTATACGACTGCTATACCACTGCTTGCTGACAGCTGCATTAAGTTTCTGAATGGTGGTAATGATAATCTTTGAATTGCTGTGAAGACGCTTCACCAATTCGTCTGTGTTGTCCGTGCTGTCCACGGCTCCTGGCTCAAAGGCTTCATATTCGGCTTGGGTCTGCGTGTCAAGGTCGTGGCGGTCAACCACGAACATAACCTTGTCCACGTCGTCCAACTCAGACACAAGTTGGGCTGCCTTGAATGATGTCAAGGTCTTTCCTGCACCAGTTGTATGCCAGATATAACCGTTATCGTTGGAGTTTTCCACACGGTCGAGAATCTTCTCCACGGCATAGAACTGATAAGGACGAAGCACCATCAGACACTTGTCCCCCTCATGCAAGACGATATACTTACCGATAATCTTACCCAACGTACACTTGTCAAAGAACACAGTGGCAAACTTCTCCAAGTCGTTGAAAGGCACATTGGCGGCATCAGTCCAGTTGAATGTGAACTTATAGCCACTATTCGGATTGTTGGCGAAATAGCGAGTGTTCACACCATTGGATATGACAAACAACTGGATGTAATCAAACAGTCCATGAAAAGAAGTCTTGTGATAGCGTTGTATCTGGTTGTATGCCTGTTTCAGTTCCACACCTCTGCGCTTCAGCTCTATCTGAACCAATGGCAGACCATTGATAAGTATAGTCACATCGTAACGGCATTTCTTTCTTCCTTCAACCGTAATCTGATTGGATACTTGGAACTCGTTCTGACACCAGTGAGTGCGGTTCAAGAACTCCACCCATAGGCGTTCACCGCTTTCCAGTTCAAGAGGAAAGAGGTCTCGCAGTTTCTTTGCCTTTTCAAAGCGAGTGCCACCTTCAAGATAGATAAGTATCTTTTCAAACTCTGAATCTGTAAATTCGGTACGATCCAATTCTTCCAACTTCTTCTTGTTGTGTTTCTCCAACTGTTTCTTGAAATTGGCAGACAGGTTCTTCTCCTCTTCAATATGAACATACTCGTAGTTCATCTTTTGAAGAGTATCTATAAGTCCGTTTTCGAGGGCGGCTTCACTTTGTACTGGCATATCTTATTTCTTTTTATCGTCATTATGGCTATTGCCATTCCGCCTACAAAGATAACTTATTTTCACGAGAAAACACAAGGTTATCGGGCGACATATCGCCCGAATTATGAATTTTGAATTTTGAATTAGGAATTATTCTCGGCTTCGCCTGCGATTTTGAATTATTCAGTTTGAATTGGCTGTTTTGACAGAAAGACATGTTTTTTTGACAAGAAGACTGGTTTCATCCTATCAATTAAAAATGAATAATTCACAATGCGCCTTGGCGCACAATTCAAAATTCAAAACTCAAAATTCCTAATTCGGACGGAATCCGCCGTCCGCCATGCAAATATCGTACAAAGAGTAAAAAGCTGTTACAAAATAAAAATCGGTTTTAGAGAATCAAAAAGCTGTTTTTATGGTATTTAGCAACGTTAAAGACCCCAACGTCCACCTATAAAGCCACCCTTACACTCTCATACAGCCACTTTCAGGAAGCCGTAGAGCCTCTTCCGGAAGAAAAGAGAGGCTCTACTACAAGACTAAAGTGCCTCTTTAGCAATACTAAACAGCTTGTCTGGCCAAGCGTAAGAACCGTCATTTCATCAGCAAATCACATAACCGGCTGTGTATTAACTACATAGCCTCAAACGCTCAAAACTCAAGAATTTCGCACCAAAGATTTTGTTGTGCGCTGAACGAGGAGTATTGAGCGTTAGAAATGCAAAT
>ENA-UEPD01001203-UEPD01001203.1-human-gut-metagenome-genome-assembly--contig:-NODE-1203-length-15557-cov-38.589147_pt1 | contig 15557 bp, 14 predicted proteins | sample MGYA00242895_ERZ507906 | MGnify/ENA primary metagenome ERZ507906 (study PRJEB26167, sample SAMN06115416) | human gut metagenome | host: Homo sapiens | place: China:Guizhou | collected 2015-03-03... | reverse complement strand
GGCTGGCGTTTCGGGGAATGTGCCAGTTGGAAAAGGATATAAAAAATGCGGGTAGTCGGTGGACTGCCCGCAAGGTGGAAGAATGTACTTCATTGGGATATAGTTTGTTAGGCGGAATTTCGTTACCGAAATCGTTACCTATTCGTTTTTGTCACGGTTATAGGTAACGAAACCTACCGGACGGCGTTCTTTCTGTTGTTTCGACTGGCTCAAAAGCTGGGTAAGGGCTTGGTACAGTTCGTTGAACTGCGCATCGGTGCTTACCTCCAGTTCCTCGATGCGCCTTGACAGTTCCTCGTAACCGATTGCCATTTGGCGCATGAGGACGAAAGCCCGCATGATTGAAATGTTTACTTCTATGGCTACCTTGGAGCGGAGAACCGAAGAAAGCATGGCTACGCCCTGCTCGGTGAAAGCCATAGGCATAGCAACGCCGAAGTTGTAATCAGGGGGTATCACATTTTGTGATACCCCTATGGATAACAGCAAGTTAGCTTCCTCTTGGGTGAGTACAAACATAAAATCACCCGGAAAACGCTCGATATTGCGCTTGACCGCCTGCTTCAAGGCTCGTGTTTCCACTTGGTAGAGTTCTGCCAAATGATAATCGAGCATCACCCGGCAACCTCTGACCTCAAAAATCTTGTTTTGGATAATCTGCAAATCCATAATCGTATATTTTAGGAGATTTAGCAATGTTGGAATAATAGCAAGGACTGGTCACAATTTGTGACCAGTTCCCAATAATCAAGATTACATGGCGACTTCCTTGTAAATTTTCTCGATGCCGACAAACTTCTTGTCAAGCCCCTGCATATCGCTGCCTATCTTGCTGTTGGTGATGCGGGCGTAGATTTGTGTCGTTTCTATGTTTGTGTGTCCCAGCATCTTGGACACCGTTTCAATGGGTACGCCCTTTGACAGCGTGGTGGTCGTGGCGAACGTGTGCCGGGCAAGGTGGAATGTCAGGTTCTTTTTAATACCGCATATATCGGCAATCTCTTTCAGGTAGGCGTTTAGCTTCTGATTGCTGATTACGGGAAGTATCTTCCCGTCCGGCAACTTGCCCTTGTACTTCTTCAAAATCATCTTGGGAATATCCAGCAGGGGAACATTCACGTCCGTATTCGTCTTTTGCCGCTTGGTGATTATCCAAAGGTTGCCGTCAAAGGACTTTTGGATATTCTCCTGCCGCAAGTTGGCGACATCGCTGTAAGCCAAACCGCAGAAACAGGAAAAGACGAACAAGTCCCTGACGTGTTCCAGCCGCTCGGAAACCATTTTCTTTTTAAGGATGAGTTTTATCTCGTCCTCTGTCAGATAACCCCTGTCCACTTTTTCCAGCCGGATTTTATAGCTGGCGAACGGGTCGCCCACCAGTATGCCGTTGTTACGGGCAATGATGATGATACGCTTGAAGAACTGCATGAACTTGGCGGTGGTGTTGTAGCCGCACTTACAGGCGGTACGCAAATACAACTCAAAATCGGTAATGAACATCGGGCTTATCTCCTTTATGGATATGTCCGATACATTGTACTTGCTTTGGATAAATTCAGCGAGGTGGCGGCGGGTCACTTCATACTTGCGGTAGGTCGCTATCGTCTTGGATATGCCCACAAGCTGCTTCACATCGTCATTGTGCTTTTGGAACAATGAAAGGATTGTTTCGTGGCTCTCACTGTGTCCCAAGAACTCGTTTTTCACTTTCTCGGCGGTCACGTAGTTGTCACGCCGCTGCATTTCGTGGTAAATGGTATTCAGGGAAGAACGTATGTCGTCCAAAAGGGCGTTTATCCTCCCGGCATCCCTGCCTTTGGCTTTGCCCGCAGCAATGCTCCAGTTGTCGGGCTGGATGCTCTGTTTCGTACTGAACTGGCAAAGTTTGCCGTCTATGGTGATGCGTGCCATAATCATAACCTCGCCGTTTTTCTTTTCAGAACCTTTCTTCAAATAAAAAAGAACCTTGAATGTCGATTTCATAACTCAAAATTTTTAGTTGCAAAATTAGTTTTTACCTCTCGTTTTCGAGTTATGCAGACTATGGACTAATATAGTCATTATCAGGTCATTTATGGACAAATCGTTACCGTTTTTGTCCGGCAGGGAATAGGTAACGATTTAGTAACGAAACTTTGTCTTTTACCGTACTTTTGAAGTCTTGGAAGCAGGACTTTCGGGCAATAAAAAAAGCCACAAATCATTGATTTGTAGCTTTTTGTCCGTTTGCTGACCATTTCTGTCCAGCACGTTCAGCGGAGAGACAGGGATTCGAACCCCGGGTACCTCGCAGTACAACGGTTTTCAAGACCGCCGCAATCGACCACTCTGCCACCTCTCCAAAACTCTTTTGCAAGAGCGCTTCCTTTCAAAAGCGATGCAAAGGTACATATTATTTTTTAATTTACAAATTTTCAACAATATATTTTTATCTCTTTACTATACTTATTTATTCCTCTAAAAAATGTACTTTTGTACATTCATTGATTTGAAACAATAGGAATTTTCATCAGTTTAAATACGTAACCGAATGGAAAGTATTATCGCAAAACCTGAAAGAGAGCAAATTATAGCTCTTATAAAAAGAGAAGTAGTCCCGGCGATTGGTTGTACAGAACCTATTGCCGTAGCCTTATGTGTTGCGAAAGCTACAGAAACTTTAGGCTGTCATCCTGAAAACATAAAAGTATTTTTAAGTGCCAATATCCTGAAAAATGCCATGGGAGTAGGTATTCCGGGAACGGATATGATCGGTCTTCCCATAGCTGTAGCTTTAGGGGCTTTGATTGGAAAATCTGAATACCAACTGGAAGTATTGAAAGACAGTAACCCCGAAGCTGTTGAAGCAGGAAAAAAGATGATAGAATCACAATGCATCGACATTGCCTTAAAGGAAAATATTGAAGAAAAACTTTATATAGAAGCAGTTTGTACTCATGGCAATGATTCGGCAACGGCCATTATTAGCGGCGGACATACTAATTTTGTTTACATAAGCCGCAATCAGGATGTTCTTCTCGACAATAGAACACCAGCCTCAGCCGAAGCTCAGGCTGCTCACGTTGAACTGACCTTACGTAAGGTCTTCGATTTTGCAACAACAGCTCCTCTTGAAGAAATTGAATTTATTCTAGAGGCCAGACGTCTGAACAAAAATGCAGCCGAACGTTCTTTCCAAGGGAAATATGGACATGAACTGGGCAGAATGTTAAGAAACAGTCAGACAGAAAGAAATATCATGGGAAATAATACATTTACCCACATATTATCGTATACTTCTGCTGCCTGTGATGCCCGTATGGCAGGAGCCATGATACCGGTAATGAGTAACTCTGGTAGCGGTAACCAAGGTATTGCCGCCACATTGCCTGTCGTTGTTTATGCTGAAGACAATCATAATTCGGAAGAGGAATTGACACGTGCCCTTATACTCAGCCACTTGACAGCTATCTACATCAAACAAAGCCTGGGACGTTTATCAGCCTTGTGTGGTTGTGTTGTTGCCGCAACAGGAAGTAGCTGCGGTATCACCTACCTTATGGGTGGAGGATATCAGCAGGTAATGTATGCAGTACAAAACATGATCGCCACACTTACCGGCATGATCTGCGATGGAGCCAAACCAAGTTGCGCACTGAAGTTGACAAGTGGAGTTTCGACTGCTGTTATGTCTGCCATCATGGCGATGGAACAGAAATGTGTAACTGCCGTAGAAGGTATCATCGAAGAAAACGTAAATCAGAGTATACGCAATCTTACCAAGATAGGTTCGGAAGGAATGAACGAAACCGACAAGCTTGTATTAGATATTATGACCCATAAGCACTGTGACTAAATAAGTACAGAAGCCTAAAGACAACGGCTGTTTTTCGCAAAAGATAGCGTACTTTCATGCGGGAGAACAGCCGTTTTTATTTATTTGCGCCGTTATGAAAACAAATTCAAATACATTATACATACAAAAACTCATATCTGAAGGAGAACATATACATCAGGATTTTAAATTTGCCATATCCGACGCAAGAAAAATTGCCAAAAGCCTGTCTGCATTCGCCAATACAGAAGGAGGAAGACTGCTGGTTGGAGTAAAAGATAATGGGAAAATAGCCGGTGTCCGCTCGGAAGAGGAAATCTATATGGTAGAGGCCGCAGCCACATTATACTGCCGGCCGGAAATAGAACTGGAAACACATATCTATCACATAGAAGGGAAAGATGTATTGGAGGTACAAATAAACGAAAGTACACAAAAACCCATATATGCATTAGACGAAAATAATCATCCATGGGCCTACGTACGCATCAAAGACGAAAATATATTGGCCAACCCTATACATCTGAATATATGGAAGCACGACCGCGAAGAAAAGAAAGTAATCATAACCTATACTCAGCGGGAACAGCAAGTCCTGACTATCTTAAAACAGCAGGGGGCTCTGACGCTGGGACAATGCAGCAAACTTACACGTATGAACCGCAAACAAATAAGCCGCTTGCTGGCCGACTTCATCCGCTTCGGACTGATAGAACAATATTTCGAGGAACATACATTTTATTTTCGCCTTAAAGACGGTGAATGAAAAGAATGAACAAAAAGATTTTCTATCTTTGCACCTAAATAAACAAATTATATCATTATGAGCATATTTTCTAAAATATTCGGAAAAAAACAAACTTCAGAAACCGACGAAACTGTACGCGTAGGAGGAATGGAAGATTTTATGACACTTATACGTGTATATTATCAGTCGGTAATGGCTGCGCAGCTAGGTATCAGCAACATCAATTTCCTGCCTGACATGGCTGTATTCAAGCGTACTCTTAAAATTCCTACCCAAAACAATAAACTGGGAATCGCTGAACGTTCAAAATGTAAAAAGATGCTAAGTGATATCTATGGATTGAATGACGTATTCTTTAAAGAAATTGACAATTCTATCAAGAAGAACTGTAAAAATGCAAATGATATCAAGAATTACCTCTTCATGTTCCAAGGTTTCAGCCAGGATCTGATGATGGTAATAGGCAACCTGATGCAATGGAAATTCCGTATGCCGGGAGTGTTTAAGAAAATGTTGCGTGGCATGACAGAAAAAGCTATCCATGACATTATGACCAAGACAGACTGGAAAGATGATGGAGTACGTAAAACTTGTCATAATATCCGTATTTACCAGCACACTTTAGGCTATTCAGAAAGCTGGATGACCGAATATGTATACAACATTGTATTGCTGGCTAAAAAAGAACCTAAACCTAAAGCCTGATTGACAGATTCAGATATGAACGCAGAAAAGATTATTCCGCCAATAGAAACTCATCCATTGGAACCTTTCCTTCCCGGTAATGCGGTGTTATTGATGCTGGGAAGCTTTCCTCCCCAGAAGAAACGATGGAGTATGGAGTTCTTCTACCCCAACCTGCAAAATGATATGTGGAGAATCATCGGAATAATCTTTTTTTCTGATAAAGATCATTTTCTGCATCCGGACAAAAAATCATTCGACAAAGAACGAATCATAGAATTCCTCAACGAAAAAGGGATAGCCCTATACGATACAGCTTCTGCCGTACGACGGTTACAGGATAATGCATCAGACAAGTTTCTAGAGATAATTGAACCTACAGACATCGATTTGTTGCTAAAACAACTCCCTAAATGTCGGGCAATCGTTACCACAGGTCAGAAGGCAACAGATACATTACGCCAACAAATACATGTATCAGAACCTCCTATTGGAGGAAAATCCTCCTTTGAATACAACGACCGTACACTTTATCTATACAGAATGCCTTCATCCAGTCGGGCTTATCCACTAAAAATAGAAAAAAAAGCAGAAACATATCAACTCATATTCAAAGACTTAGGATTAATATAAGAAAAAGGGTACTATTTTTTATAGGAAAGGATTTGCAAATATAGAAATTTATCGTACCTTTGCAACCGCAAACACGGGAATAGCTCAGTTGGTAGAGCATCGGTCTCCAAAACCGAGTGTCGGGAGTTCGAGCCTCTCTTCCCGTGCCGAGATAAAAAGCTGCAACTCAAAAAGTTGCAGCTTTTGTTCGTTTATAGGTCGGACAAACATCGGACAACCCATTTTCATGATGTCAAACCGTACTGCGTTTTCGAACTCAACAAAATGCAACAAAGGATCACAAGCAATAAAAACGCGCTATACCCCTAGAAGATTAATTCAGCTATTCAAAAAAAACATTTCTGATTTTTTTCAGATTCAATTACACGAGCAACCGATCATATAGAAAACTAAATACACGATTTATCCCCAAAGGAAATTACGACTTTTTCTAAAAATTTAGATTGATTATCATAAAAAAAGTCCCATAGAATAAATTCTACGGGACTATATTCAATCAACCTAGCGGAGAGACAGGCTCTCGAACCTACATATTCAAGAAATATCATAAAATTGCAAATCATTAATAATCAAGCACTATTTGGAGTACATAGTAAATCTAAATCTTTCTGAATATCTTTTGCTATTCCAAATATTGGGTGTATATTTGGGTGTAGAATTTCAAACACACCCAATTATGAATATCAAACGAAACATCATTTTTGCATTGGAAAGCCGGAAGAAGAACGGTGTGCCAATCGTGGAGAACGTGCCTATCCGTATGCGTGTCATATACGCAAGTCAGCGCATTGAGTTTACAACGGGTTACCGCATTGATGTAGCCAAGTGGGATGCTGACAAGCAGCGAGTGAAGAACGGGTGTACCAACAAACTAAAGCAAAGTGCATCTGAAATCAATGCCGATCTGCTGAAATACTATACCGAAATTCAAAACGTGTTCAAGGAATTTGAGGTACAGGAAGCCATGCCCACTACCCAACAGCTAAAGGACGCATTCAACCTGCGGATGAAAGATACAAGTGAAGACCAGGAAGACGTAAAGATAAGTTTTTGGGAGGTATTCGATGAATTTGTAAAAGAATGCGGCAACCAGAATAACTGGACTGAATCCACATACGAAAAGTTTGCAGCCGTTAAAAATCACCTCAAGGAGTTCAAGGAAGATTTAACCTTTGAATATTTCAATGAATTCGGACTGAACGAATATGTCAATTTCCTGCGCGACAAAAAGGATATGAGGAACAGTACCATCGGTAAACAAATGGGATTCCTCAAATGGTTCCTGCGGTGGAGCTTCAAGAAAGACTATCACCAGAATATAGCATACGATACGTTCAAACCGAAATTGAAAACCACCCCCAAGAAGGTAATCTTCCTGACATGGGAAGAACTGAACAGACTTAAAGACTATCAGATACCCAAAGACAAACAGTATCTGGAACGTGTCCGGGATGTTTTCCTGTTCTGTTGCTTTACCAGTCTGCGTTATTCAGATGTTCGCAACCTAAAGAGAAGTGATGTCAAGTCCGACCATATAGAAGTCACCACCGTTAAAACGGCAGATAGTCTGAGTATTGAACTGAACAAGTACAGTAAAGCCATACTTGAAAAATACAAGGACATCCATTTTGAAAACCACATGGTATTGCCTGTTATCAGCAATCAGAAAATGAATGATTATCTGAAAGAACTGGGAGAACTGGCAGAAATTAACGAACCTATACGTGAAACCTACTATAAAGGGAATGAGCGCATAGATGAAGTTACCCCGAAATACGCATTGCTCAGTACTCATGCAGGAAGAAGAACATTCATCTGTAATGCGCTGGCTCTAGGTATTCCGGCACAGGTTGTAATGAAATGGACAGGACACAGTGATTATAAAGCCATGAAGCCCTACATTGACATAGCCGATGATATTAAGGCTAATGCAATGAACAAGTTTAACCAACTATAAAAGTATCAGTCTGTTTCACAGATTATCCATTATTAGAGTTATCTTTGTTAAGTAATAGTTAGTAATATGGAAAATAACAACGAACATAATATAAAGAAAGGTCATTTTGATGCCTTTGTCCATGCTGTCGGTTCGGAAATAGAACAGGCACAAGTCCGGCTCATTACCGCAGCCAATGCCCAGATGTTGTTCCATTACTGGAAAATGGGCAATTATATACTGTACCACCAAAACCTGCATGGCTGGGGTGGTAAAATTATCAAGAAGTTGGCACAGGCAATCAGATTCAATTATCCTGAAAAGAAGGGATATTCGGAGCGTAATCTTACTTATATGTGCCAGTTTGCCCGTTTATATCCGTTAAATGTACTTCGTAGTTTTATTGAAACAGATTCAATACTGTCAGTCCCTAATATTCAAAACATTACTAATGAAGTCCTTAAACTCAACAGCGGGCAATTTACGCAGGAGCTTACTGCGCAAATACAATCAGCTGATAATCAATCTTTAGAAATTACGCAGGAGGTTCCTGCGCAATTTCAGAATGTAGAAAAAACAGTAGCAACCATCTATAAAATAAAAATAGAGGATATAGAAGATTTATTCTTGGCGTCACCGATTGCAAGAATAAATTGGGCAAGCCATATGGTCATACTCAATAATCCGCTACCATTAGGTGTAAGGTATTGGTATATGAAACAATCTGTAGAAATGGGTTGGAGCAGTAATGTGCTGAAAATGCAGATTGAAAGTAATCTGTATGACAGACAAATCAAGAGTAACAAGGTAAACAACTTCACTGCCACACTTCCGGCACCTCAAAGCGATCTTGCCAATTATCTGTTAAAAGACCCGTATATCTTTGACTTGGCAGGAGCAAAGGAAAAGGCTGACGAAAGGGATATAGAAGAACAGTTGGTAAAGCATGTAACCCATTACTTGCTGGAAATGGGTAACGGCTTTGCTTTTGTTGCCAGACAAAAACATTTCCAGATTGGGGACAGTGACTTTTTCGCCGACCTGATTCTATATAATATCAAGCTCCACGCCTATGTCGTCGTGGAATTGAAAGCAACGCCATTCAAACCGGAATATGCAGGGCAGTTAAATTTCTATATCAATGTTGTAGATGATAAACTGAGGGGAGAAAATGATAACAAGACCATCGGTCTTTTGCTGTGCAGGGGTAAGGATGAGGTCGTGGCACAATATGCCTTGGCTGGATATGACCAGCCGATAGGTATCAGCGACTATCAATTGAGCAAGGCAGTACCCGAAAATCTGAAATCTGCCCTACCGAGTATAGAAGAAGTGGAAGAAGAACTGACCTTATTCCTTGACAAGGACAAGAACCCATAATATAAAGTATATGGCAGGAAAGATACAGACGATGATTCCCCAATATGGAGAACTTAACAGAATATACAGAGACTATATAGATAATTACGCTTTTTCTTTTGACAGGCAGAAATTCATATCGGATTTCTATCAGGAGTATAATGACATGAAATCCTTTGAAGCCGCTATCCTTGAACTGGTGCTTGACAAGCAAAAAGAGCAATACACCTTGATACTCAACAGTCTGAAAACTGAAATAGAAAAGAGCATACAGGCTTATGAGATACGCCCGTTAAGTGACAGAGCCATAGAACGTGCTTGCTATCAGCACATGGAAAGGTATTCTCAGGAAATTGAAGCCCAGCTGGATGTTACAAGAAGTCTGAGCAAGCCGCTGAATGAAGCCAACAACAGGTATGATTCCATTGGTTACAGGGAGCATACAGCCGAAGAGGAAAAACAGGCAGAGAAAGAATATGAACGCTGCAAGGCTGAATATGACAGGGAAAAAGCCAAACTGAACAAACTCTATGACCAGCAAAAGGCTACAAGAACAGAGGCATTCCAATATATGAAGAACTGTTGTGCGGACATATACCGTCAAAGCTGCTTTTTTCTGGATATATTGAAGAAATACATTCCTGACGGAAAGCAAGAGAATAAATCAAGCGAGCCAATCAGTCAGCAGGAAACGACAGAAGAACAACAGGAATATTTCAGCATGAAATTACTTTCGCTCATTCATGAGGTGTGCAAAGGAGAACAGTTCGAAGAAATTTCCGCACCAGATTTCTATGCCAATATGAATCTTCACCCCTGCAACTGTAAGCTGAAAATAAAACCGAGAGAGAAAATACGTGTATGCTATCTGATATTCCTGATGAGCGAGAAACTCTCCAAACAGGACAGGGACAAATGGAAAGACAGAATACTGAAACTGCTGGATATTGACGACAGCTACTACAAATCCAAGTACAAGGAGCCTGTTTCAGATTTCCCCAGTGACAGCAACCAAAATTTCGCCAAGGAAATGGAACATATATTCAGATAATCCGTGATATATCCTGATACTTTACGAAAGTTCCACTTTTACCACTCAAAATAATTTTTGAGTGGTATTTTTGTTTTCTGATATTCAATAAGATACAATGATATTCAGTTTGTACCGTCCCCATCCTTACCACTCATAACCCTACCTAATTTTGCATCGTTCGAGAACAGAAATAACAGCCAGTGCGCAGGGCTGATTGTTTAACGACTAAATAGATTGGACGATGACAAATATCCAAGAATTATTATCAAAACCCGTCTGGCAAATGACAGGCGAAGAATTCATATTCCTGAGTAAGCACGCTTCAGGTCAGGCCGAAGCATTGCCGCAACCCGTTACAGACACGGAAAAGAAGTATGTGTACGGAATACTCGGTATAGCCAAACTGTTCGGGTGCAGTCTGCCCACTGCCAACCGCATAAAGAAAAGCGGTAAGATAGACAAGGCGATTACCCAGATAGGGCGCAAGATTATAGTTGATGCAGAACTGGCTCTTGAACTTGCCGGAAAGAAAACAGGAGGACGGAAATAATGGGAGGTATGCTTATGGACTATATGAGAGAAATAAAGGAAATATCTGCAGAACAGGCGATAATCCTTTGGCAAGCCTCACGTCTGAGCCTATCGAAAATCTATGAGAAAGCACCTGAGATTTTAAAAGTGCAAGGTTCGGTCATTGGCACACTGGGCAATTTCAGTGCATCCATAGGCAAAGCCAAAAGTAAAAAGACTTTCAATGTGTCGGCTATTGTAGCCGCCTCATTGAAAAACGGTACGGTACTACGGTATGTGGCAGAACTTCCGGAGAACAAAAGGAAAGTCCTTTATGTGGACACGGAACAAAGCCATTATCACTGCCTGAAAGTCATGAAACGTATTTTACGGCTGGCCGGTCTTCCTGATGACAGGGACAATGAACATCTGGAGTTTCTCGCTTTGAGGAAATACACGCCCGAACAGCGCATCAGGATTGTCGAACAGGCTATCTATAATACACCGGACATAGGGCTTGTAATCATAGACGGCATCCGTGATATGGTATATGACATCAACAGTCCGGGAGAATCGACACGCATCATATCCAAGTTGATGCAGTGGACGGATGACAGGCAAATACACATCCATACGATACTCCACCAGAACAAAGGCGATGAAAACGCAAGAGGGCATATCGGTACGGAGCTGAACAACAAGGCGGAAACCGTTCTTCTCGTGGAAAAGGACAAGAGCAACGGGGATATAAGCAATGTTTCGGCCATGCACATACGTGCAATGGATTTCGAGCCTTTCGCTTTCCGTATCAACGACAATGCATTGCCTGAACTCATAGAGGGGTACAGACCCGAAGCGAAGAAACCCGGAAGACCGGAAGAGGAAAAGTTCGACCCTTACAGGCATATTACCGAACAACAGCACCGCATAGCACTAGAAGCGGCTTTCGGACTGAAAGAGGAATACGGCTACAAGGATCTGGAAACCGCCTTAATCAAGTCTTATATGTCAGTAGGTGTAAAACTGAACCATCAAAAGGCGGTATCACTTATCACCATGCTCCGGAACAAACGGATGATAGTACAGGAGAACGGCAGGAAATACACGTTCAAGCCAGACTTTCACTATTAGACCGTCTAACCTGTAATCACTTCACTTTATTCGGCAGGTCTATATATTAAGGATAAAGCGAAGCGATTGCAGAGAATGTAAAACCGCTTCACTTTATTACCGTATCCTATATATACGAAAATAAAGTGAAGTGATTATACAGACCGTACTTCATAAAAAGGTACGGGCGAAAAGAGAAATAAATATTCCAACCATTATTCAAACACTCATCTTATTATGGATATACAAACAGCAAAACAAATCAGGATAGCGGATTTTCTGTACAGTTTGGGACATTCTCCCGTCAAGCAGCAAGGTATCAACCTGTGGTATAAATCCCCGTTACGGGAAGAGACAGAGCCCTCGTTCAAAATAAATACCGAACGCAACCAATGGTATGATTTTGCAATTGGTAAAGGTGGAAATATCATTGCACTGGCACAGGAACTCTACTATTCCGACTATGTACCTTATCTTCTACAGAAAATCGAGGAACAGACTCCGCACATCCGTCCCGTATCTTTCTCTTTTGGCAAGCAGTCATTTTCCGAACCGAGTTTTCAGGAGTTGGACATTGTACAGCTGACTTCTCCTGCCCTGCTTGCCTATCTACAGGAAAGAGGGATAAACACGGCACTGGCGAAAAGAGAATGTAAGGAAGCCCGTTTCACCCACAACGGCAAACGTTATTTCGCCATTGCTTTTCCGAACATATCGGGTGGATATGAAATCCGCAACCGATATTTCAAGGGATGTATCGCACCAAAAGAAATATCCCATATCAGACAGTCAGGAAAGCCAAGGAGTGCATGTTACGTTTTTGAGGGATTTATGGATTACCTTTCCTTTCTGACCTTAAGACTGGAAAGCTGTCCGCAATCACCCGACTTCGACAGACAGGATTACATAGTTCTTAATTCCGTAGCCAATGTTCCCAAGGCACTCTATCCGTTGGGAAGCTATGAGCGCATCCACTGTTTCTTTGACAATGACCGTGCAGGAATGGAAGCAATACAGCAAATCAGAAAGGAGTATGATGCTACCCGGTATATACGTGACGCCTCGCAAATCTACAGTGGATGTAAAGATCTGAACGAATATTTACAGAAACGAATAGCCGATAGGAAAGAGCAAGCGCAATCTGTCAAAAAGAGGAATGATACGCTATCCAAGAAACCGAAAGGCTTCCGGTTATAGCCCACTATAACTACACGCTTCGCTTACGTAGTTGTGGGCTCTCCCGAGGGGATTAGGGCTTTGCCCTAATGACCCACTCAGGGCGTTTCTCCCCTGAGAACCCCGAGCAAAGAGTGACCCTCTCTTTGCAATCTCCGCTTATGGGTTACACCCCTAAGAACCCTGTGCGGCAATGAGCAGACAACAGAATATTTTATCAACAATCCAAATCAAAATATAAGAATATGGCAACAAAGTCAAGCATACATATCAAGCCCTGCAGAGTTACATCAAGCGGGGCTCATAACCGGAGAACTGCCGAGTATATGCGTAATATCGGCAAGTCTCAAATCTACATCGTACTCGAACTAACTTCCAATAACGAGCAGTGGATAAACCCAGGCTTCGGCAGTCCTGACCTGCAGGCGCACTATGAAAATATCAAACGGATGGTCAAGGAAAAGACCGGACGAGCGATGCAGGAAAAGGAGCGTGAACGCAAGGGAAAGAATGGGAAGATTATAAAAGTAGCTGGATGCTCACCAATCCGTGAGGGAGTATTGCTCATCCGACCGGACACCACATTGGCAGATGTACGAAAGTTTGGTGAGGAGTGCCAAAGACGTTGGGGTATCACACCGCTGCAAATCTTCCTGCACAAGGACGAGGGACACTGGCTTAGTGGACAACCCGAAACCGGGGATAGGGAGAGTTTTCAAGTTGGTGAAAAGTGGTTCAAGCCGAATTACCATGCACATATCGTTTTCGACTGGATGAACCACGATACCGGTAAAAGCCGAAAGCTCAATGACGAGGATATGACGGAAATGCAGAGTTTGGCATCCGACATTCTCCTAATGGAGCGTGGGCAGTCAAAAGCTGTTACTGGCAAGGAGCATCTGGAGCGTAACGATTTCATCATTGAGAAGCAGAAAGCCGAACTACAACGCATGGATGCTGCAAAACGTCACAAAGAAGAACAAATAGATCTTGCTGAACAGGAACTGAAACAGGTGAAATCAGAAATACGCACCGACAAGCTAAAGAAAACAGCCACCAATGCAGCCACCGCCATAGCAAGCGGTATTGGTTCTCTTTTCGGCAGTGGAAAGTTGAAAGATTTGGAACAAGCCAATGAAAAATTGCGCCAGGAAGTTGCCAAGCGTGATAAAGGCATTGATGAATTAAAAGCCAAGATGCAACAAATGCAGGAACAGCACGGCAAACAGATACGCAATCTTCAAGGAATACACAATCAAGAGCTTGAAGCCAAAGATATGGAAATTTCCCGGCTGAACTCCTTACTTGAAAAGGCACACAGATGGTTTCCGATGTTCAAAGAGATGTTGAGAATGGAAAAATTATGCGCTGTTATCGGGTTTACCAAAGACATGATAGAAAGCCTCTTGACAAAGAAAGAAGCCATACAATGTAGTGGCAAAATTTATTCCGAAGAACACAGACGTAAGTTTGATATCAAAAACGATGTTTTCAGGGTTGAGAAACATCCGATGGATAGCGGTAAGCTTATGCTGACCATAAACAGACAGCCGATTGGAGAGTGGTTCAAAGAGCAGTTTGATAAGTTACGACAAAGTTTACGAATATTAGCAGAAGAACCAAGAAAAAGCAGGGGATTCAAATTGTAATTTGCTGTATTATGCAAAGTATCAATGAAAATTAGTATATTTGCAATCGGATTGAGGAAACTCTTTCCAAGACATATTAGAAAAAGAAGAAGCGTTATGCGTATCTTGTACTTGAAAACGTAGGAAATTTTCAATCTGAATACAAGGATAGCATAGTGGTTCTCACGCATATAGCGTGGGCTGCTATTGTTGCATCTGTATTCAGGGTTTCCTACGACCTTCAAGTTAGAGTGTGACATACAGTTCCACGCTTCGTGATTTGTATAAGACACATAAAAGTTGAACAAATAAAATATAATAATTATGAATAAAATAAACAAATTAAGCGCATCAATTTTATGGCTATTTTTTTTATTATTCTCTTGTACCACAGAAGATGAGCAAAAGGTTAAGTTGTTGTTGTCAGTGATTCCAGAAAATGGAGGTTATTGTAATATATCACCTTACGATTATTCAGCAGGAAGTGAAGTAACAATAGAGGCAATAGCAAATGACGGCTATGTTTTTGAAGGTTGGGAAGGTGATTTACAATCTAAAGAAACTCCATATTCATTTGTTATTAATAGAGATTTGAACATAAATGCTAAATTCAAAAAATATCCTAAAGTGAAAATAGAAAAGGTAGGTGAAGGCGAGGTAATTAGTGACATTTCTTATGACAGAGACAACTGTACTTTTTTAGCAAAACTTTATGCTAAGCCACAAACAACATGGAACTTTCAGAAATGGGATGGATATATACAAGGAGAAGACAATCCTATATCTTTTAATTTTAATGATGATATTTATATTAAGGCCTATTTTAAGGAATTAGAGCGAGAGTTTAATGGTCCTCAAATTTTATCATATGAATTTTCTCCTACATTAATTGATATTACTACCTCCAATCAAATCATTACTGTTAC